>Ga0172376_10002901_pt1 | contig 20667 bp, 13 predicted proteins | sample Lak35m_FD_121114 | JGI IMG/M metagenome (GOLD analysis project Ga0172376, IMG submission 121114) | Freshwater microbial communities from Kabuno Bay, South-Kivu, Congo - kab_092012_35m | ecosystem: Environmental > Aquatic > Freshwater > Lake | place: Democratic Republic of the Congo: South-Kivu... | reverse complement strand
GAGAGCTCGAATGGTGCGAGCACGATTCTCGGTACTCACACCGCTACCCGCTTCCACATGATCAACCGGCGTCAGGAAGTGCGTGCGATTCGGAGCGTTGTTTGCCGTTGAATCGACTATCGGAGCCAGTCGCAGTCGCTCCGCCGCTTCGCCAGTTAGAGGCACGCACAGCACGCCAGCTCCGTAACGCAGCATGAATGCGACTTGCTCGGCGGTCATGTTCTCTGCCGAGCCAATGAGATCGCCTTCGTTCTCACGATCAGCGGCGTCGACAACGATGACTAATCTGCCGGCGCGCAGCGCCGCGAGAGCCGTGTCGATGGAGTCGTAGTCTGAAGCAGGATTAGGTGAGTTCGTCATGCCGTGGATTCTATCGCCTGACCGCGCGAGGTCGAAGGCAGCGCGGTCGCGTGGCTGGCTGGGAGACCTGCCTGAGTCACGACAGCACCTGCTTTATAACCTCGCCATGAATGTCGGTGAGGCGGAAGTCGCGGCCTTGAAAGCGATAGGTCAGCTTGGTGTGGTCGATGCCTAAGAGATGCATGATCGTCGCATTCAAGTCATGCACATGCACCGGGTCGCGCGTGATGTTGTAGCAGTACTCGTCGGTCTCGCCGTGAGTCAGTCCGCCTTTCACACCGGCTCCCGCCATGAAGATCGAGAAGCAACGCGGGTGATGGTCGCGGCCGTAGTTGTCGGCGGTCAGCGCTCCCTGCGAGTAGATCGTGCGTCCGAATTCGCCGCCCCACACGATGAGCGTGTCCTTCAAGAGGTCGCGTTGCTTCAAGTCCTTGATGAGCGCGGCCGTCGCTTGATCGGTGTCTTTGCACTGACCTTTGATCGCCGCCGGCAGTCCGCCGTGATGGTCCCATCCCATATGAAAGAGTTGCACGCAACGCACATCGCGCTCAGCCAATCGGCGTGCGAGCAAGCAGTTCGCGGCATACGAACCCGGTCGCTTCACATCGGGGCCATACGCATCGAGCACATGCTGCGGTTCCTTCGAAACGTCGAGCAACTCTGGGACGCTCACCTGCATGCGGAAGGCCATTTCGTACTGCGCGATGCGCGTCTGAATCTCGGGATCTCCCAGTTGCTCGAAGCGCTGTTGATTGAGTGCCCCGATGCGATCGAGCGTGCTGCGTCGCGCGTCGCGATCGACTCCCGCCGGGTTCGACAGATTGAGCACCGCATCGCCTTTGTTGCGGAACTTCACACCTTGATGCTTCGACGGCAGGAAGCCCGCGCCCCACAGTCGGTCATAGAGCGGTTGATCGTCGGGCCGACCGCTGCCGAACGACGTCAGCACGACATACGCCGGCAGATCCTGATTGACGCTGCCTAGTCCGTAGCTGAGCCATGAGCCAATGCTCGGTCGCCCCGCGAGCTGATGCCCGGTCTGACAAAACGTAATCGCCGGGTCGTGATTGATGGCCTCGGTATTCATCGAACGAATGAGGCAAATGTCATCGGCGACCGACGCGATGTTGGGGATGAGTTCGCTCAACCGCATGCCGCTTTGGCCGTGCGAGTTGAATTTGAAGATCGACGGAGCGACTGGGAACTTCGCTTGTCCCGAGGTCATCGTCGTCAGTCGCTGCCCCATGCGGATCGAAGCCGGCAGATCCTCGCCGCGCCGATTCTGGATCTCGTTCTTTTCATCGAAGAGGTCCATCTGCGACGGAGCTCCACTTTGAAACAGATAGATAATCCGCTTGGCCTTCGGAGCATGATTGGGAAAGCCGGGCAAACCGAGCCCAGCACTCTTCGTCTCTGCCGCCTGTAATGGTTCTTGCATCAACGAATCAACTGCGGCCATTCCGAGAAGTGAAGACGTCTGCAAGAATCGACGGCGGTTTGATGGAGTCATGTTGGGGCTCATGTGAGTTGTGAGTATTGGATTGCGGATGACTTTGGCGAGGAGTCAGATTTGGGGCTGTGGCTCAACGATCAATTGCTCGCCATTCGTAGCCTCAGACAATTCAGCTTCGTCAAACGGAATCGAATACTTGTTAAAGCAGTTGCGGACTGCATCGCGGACCTTCGCAGCCAAGAGGAGAGCGATCTGGTCGTCTCGCAGTTGAGCCCAGTTGTGGTCTGCGATCACGAGGTCGCACCATAGATCGCCCTTGCGAAGTTTAATGTTCTCGACTCCCGATGTGCCGAAGCTCCCGAGTGACCCATCAATTCGAAGGATCACTGTCAGTTTGCGAACTCTTGTGTGAGAGATAGCCTGAATTAGAGGTTCGAGGCGTTGCCGTAGTCGAATCGCAAGCGGCCTAATGCGGCCGCACTCAGGTCCGCGCGATTGTCCGGGTAATTCGAATTCCATCACTCCTCGTCTAACTAGATTCAATGACTGTAAACATTGCTCGACAAAGAACCGACCACCATGAAGGGAGTCGATTCCTCATTCAACGCCTTCATCACGGACTGGATGGTCCGGCTATTTAACACTGACGTGCTCCAATGAGATCGTGATTGGTCATGCGGGTCAGTGCTCAGTCGAAAGAGCTCGATCTTGAATTCGCCTTGATTGACGGTGACGACGTTTCGAAGGGTTCCGGTAACGGTCTCGAACTCGACTTGGGGATCGAGGACAAAGTTTTCTGGCAGCACCGTCTTCAATCGCATGACGGGAACGATTCCAAGTTGGATGACAAAGTCGGCATCCTTTGTTGATCGCGGCACGCCGTAATAGTTGGATGAGAACGACCCCGCCAATAAGTAGGGAACTCCTAGGCTATTGAGTCCTTCGATCATCGTTACAACGAAGCGATCACTCTCCATCCTGAAGCTCCTTCAGGTACTGCTCAACTTCCGCTTGTTCGATCTTTTCCTGCAGCGCCAGACGCTTGCGAAAGATTCGACTGACTTCTGCGTCATCAGCGTTTGGGAATTGCGCCCGAATTCCGTCTTTGCAAATCCTCGTAGCAACATCGAATAAGCGAGGCCCAGCCAGGATTCGATCCTCAGCGCTCATCGCCTGAGCCTCGCGAATTTCTTCCCAAAACATCCGAGCCGGCGTGAGTGGTCGAGGAGCACGCTCGTCTGTCGCTCCAACTGGTTTTGATGATTTGACCATTTCGGCACCTCATTCTCTCGTCACGACTTCGTCCAAGTTCAGCAACACGTTGGCAGTCAGAGTGTAGGCTGCGAGTTCTTCGGCGTTGAACTTTGTGTCGGGCATTGATTCGCCCGTCGCCAACAGTTGCTTGGCCAAGTCTTTGTTGGCGCTGAAGCGCGCGAGATCGGCATTGAGACCTGTAGTAAGAAGACTTACCTCAGCAGGCGTCGGACGACGGCCGGTTGCGAGGCGGAAGCCAAACAGGAGTCGCTCAGCCGGCGCTGCACCGCCTTCGGACAGCATCCGCTCGGCGAGCTTCTTCGCGGCCTCGACGTAGGTGACTTCATTGAGCAGCACCAGTGCCTGCAACGGGGTATTGGTGCGCGAGCGTTTGACCGTGCAGATCTCGCGACTCGGGGCATCGAACAGCAGCATTGACGGCGGCGCGGCTGTGCGTTTCCAAATCGTGTAGAGCGTGCGGCGATAGAGACCTTCGCCGGTTTCGTGCTTGTAGCCGCGCAGGTCTCCGTAACGACTGGTTTCGTCCCACACTCCGTCGGGCATGTAGGGACGGACGCTGGGGCCGCCGAGCTTCGGAACTAAGAGGCCGCTGACTGCTAAGGCTTGATCGCGGAGTTGCTCTGCCGAAAGACGGAAGCGAGGGCCTCGCGCGAGTAAGCGATTGTCGGGGTCGATGGCGAAGAGAGATAGAACCGCGCCGCCGGAATCCGCTGGCCCGAAATCCGCCGCGAGAGTGCTTTGCCGATACGTCGCACTCAGCACCATCTGCTTTTGAATGGCCTTCATATTCCATCCGGATTGCATGAACTCGGTCGCGAGCCAATCCAGCAACTCGGGATGCGACGGCCATTCGGCTTGCGATCCAAAGTTCTCTGTCGTCTTGACGATGCCCGTGCCAAAGAACCGCTCCCACGCGCGATTCACCCACACGCGCGCCGTCAGTGGGTTCGAAAAGTCGACCATCCATTTCGCAAAGCCGAGCCGATTCATCGGTTGCCCCGCAGGCATCGGCGGGAAGACTTGCGGCAGGCCCGCTTCAACCTTGTCACCGCGTTTGTCGTACTGACCACGAATGAGAAAGTAAGCCTCGCGCGGCTTCGCCGTTTCGCGCATCACCATTGCCGTCGGAGTGTTCTTCAGCGCGCCGTCGCGTTTGGACTTCAAGCTCGCGACGGCAGCTTCTGCTTGTCGGATCGAACTATCGACGTTCGCTCGGAAGAACGCTTCGATCTCGGTCGTCTGCGCGGGAGTGCGTTTCGCAAGCTCCGTTTCGAGTGCGGCTTTCAACGTCTCGGGCAGCTTTGCTCCGTCGATCTTCACCGTGCTCGGCGGCAGCTTCGTCGTTGAGAGCCGGAAGCGACCGATGTTGTGCTGATTGAGGGCCTCGTGATGCAGCTTGATCGTCAGCGTCGCTTGCTCGGGCACAGAGAGCAGCGAGTCGACGATGAACATGGCCGTTGTCGCATCGCGGCGAGTCGGACCATCGACCGCCCAGCCGTTCGAGTTGTTGCCGTCGAGCGTTAGTCCGATCTCCCATCCCTTTTGCGAGTAAGTCGCTTCGGCGCGTTTGAAGGTCGCTTTGAGCGGCTCTTTCATACTCGGTGCAGCGATCTCAGCTTCAACGCGCGACAGCACGAAGTTGCCGTTCGAAAAGCGACCGAGCGACTGATTGGGCAAGCTCGCATCCGACAGCGTCTCCAGTAGCACGCCCGAGAACCCGCCCGCCGCGATTGGTCCCGTAATGACATAGACGTCGTGCGCGGGATTCTTGCCGCTCGCGAGATACGAACCGTCGACTTGCTTCGTCAGGGTCGCTCCGCCGGTTGATGTCGCTTTTGTTACAGCCAGTGGCTGCCAGACGGTCGCGCTGTCGGCATTCAGCTTCGCTTTGAAGTCCGGCTCCCATGCAGCGATGAGTTCGGGCAGCTTCTTCAGTTCGTCAGCGACTCTCGCTTCAGCGGCTTTGATGTCGGAGTCGACCGTCGCGAGCACGGCTTCTTGCTCGGCCGTCGGCACTTGAATGGTCGGCTCAGTGTTCTTCGACTCGCCCTGCAACGTGCCACTCTCCGTCACGTTATTGAAGAAGGCGAACATGCCATAGAAGTCCTTCTGGCTGATCGGGTCGTATTTGTGATCGTGACAGCGGCAGCAATTCAGCGTCAGAGCGAGCCATGTCATCCCAGTCGTCTCAACGCGATCGATGACGGTCTCGACCCGCCACTCTTCGGCGATGATGCCGCCTTCGCCATTGAGTCGATGATTGCGATTGAAGCCCGTCGCGAGGATCTGCGAACGGCTCGCGTTTGGCAGCATGTCGCCCGCCAGTTGCTCGATCGTGAATTGGTCGAAGGGCATGTTGTCGTTGAAGGCTTTGATGACCCAGTCGCGCCACGGCCAATTAAAGCGACCGCTATCAACTTGAAACCCATTGCTGTCTGCGTACCGAGCAAAGTCGAGCCACTGCATCGCCATGCGCTCGCCATAGTGTGGTGACTGCAGCAAACGATCGACGACGCGCTCATAAGCCCGTGGCGAGTTGTCTTTCAAGAAGTCATCAATCTCCGGGAGCGTCGGCGGCAAGCCGGTCAGATCGAGCGACACGCGGCGAATAAGCGTCTCCCTTGATGCTTCCTTCGCGGGAGTCAATCCGGCCTGGAGCATCTTGGCGAGCACGAACTTGTCGATCGGGTTCTGCGGCCAACTTTGCAGTCGAGTAGGGACGGTTGGCTCGGTCGGTCGCGTTGGGGTGATGAAGGCCCAATGTCCTTCGTACTCGGCCCCTTCGGCAATCCATTGCTTGAGCAACTCGATCTCGCGCGGCTTGAGTTGCTTGCCACTCGATGGTGGCGGCATGAGTTCGTCAGCATTGGTTGTGACGATTCGCGTCACGAGTTCGCTGGCGTCGATCTTACCCGCAACAAGCGCCGCTTTGCCGGACTCGGCCGGAGCGAACGCATGCTCTTTCTGATCGAGTCGCAGCTTGCCTTGCCGCTGTTTCTCGTCGGGTCCATGACACTGAAAACAATTATCCGACAGGATCGGCCGAACGTCGCGGTTGAAGCTGAGTTTGGGAGCGGCCGCCATCGCGATCTGAGTCGTACCAAGCACGATCAACGCGAGCCATCCCATGGTGCGAGGATGTTGAGCGGGAGTAAGCACGTTTCAGTCTCCGAGAGAGTCCGAGCAGAAACAAACGCGGGAGCGTGGTGGGAGATGCAGTTCTAAGCGTTGTGGTCTAGGTGAGTCGATCATGGCGCGACAGAAGAATTGAGGTTCGAGGTCGGGTCGGCGAACTCAGTTCAGTAGTTCTCAAGAAGCAAGAAGAATCGTCTCCCAACCTTCTCCTCAATCGGACGAATCGGCACGATTGGCACAGTCTGCCTAAGCCATCAAGTCAGCAAACCGCGTGGCGAATTCCCTCGTTCCGATTGCAGGGGTTCGTCGTCACTTGCCGATGCTGATGGCAGCAATCATGAGCACCTCAACCTTGACATCACTGTGGCCCGACCGCGACGTCTCGACGTCGCTCATGAGCACTCTCATGCCGATGGTGCTGGGGCCAGCGGAGTACGACAACATGCGAGTCTGGCCCGGACGACCGGACCCATTGGGAGCCACTTGGGACGGCCACGGAGTGAACTTTGCGCTGTTCTCGGAGCATGCGACGAAGATCGAACTGTGCTTGTTCGATGCGACTGACTCACAGCATGAGTCCGAGCGTATTGAACTCCCGGCGCGCACGGGGCACGTTTGGCACGGTTACTTCCCGGAATTGCGTCCAGGTCAGCTTTATGCCTATCGCGTACATGGACCCTATGAGCCAGCGAACGGCCATCGGTTTAATCCGCATAAGGTCGTGATCGACCCGTATGCGAAGGCGATCGGTCGCGAAGTCAGTTGGAACAACTCGGTCTTCGGCTATGTCGTCGGCGATACCGACGAGTCCATGGACACTCACGACAGCGCCGCGCACGCACCGCTGGGTGTGGTTGTCAATGACGCGTTTTTTTGGGGGGATGACGAACCACTGCGCACTCCGTGGAGTCACACGCTGATTTATGAACTGCATGTCAAAGGCATCACGCAGTTGAATCAGAAAGTGCCCGAGTCCAAACGCGGGACGTACGCCGGGCTCGCCACATCGGCGGTCATCAAGCACTTACAGAGTTTGGGAGTCACTGCCGTTGAGTTGCTCCCGATTCAGCACTTCGTGCGCGACAAATTTTTAGTCGATCGCGGGCTCACAAACTTCTGGGGCTACAACACGCTGAGCTTCTTCGCTCCCGATCCGAATTATGCGTCGGCGACGACTCCGCAAGAGGTCGTGCGCGAGTTCAAACGCATGGTCAAGACGTTCCATCAAGCGGGCATCGAGGTGTTGCTCGACGTGGTCTACAACCATACGTGCGAGGGCAACGAATACGGCCCGACGTTAAGTTTCAAGGGCATCGACAACGCGAGCTATTACCGCCTCATGCCGAATGCGCGCCACTATGAGAATCATACGGGCTGTGGCAATTCGTGGCGCATTGGGCATCCACATGCGCTGCAGTTAGTACTCGATAGTTTGCGATACTGGGTTCGTGAGATGCACGTCGACGGTTTCCGCTTCGACTTGTGTTCGGTGCTCGGTCGCGAACCGGATGACTTCACCGCACATGCCGCGTTTTTCAAGGCCGTGCAGCAAGACGAAGTGCTGTCTCAAGTGAAGTTGATCGCGGAACCGTGGGACTGCGCTGGGTATCATGTGGGTGCCTATCCCAGCCCGTGGCGCGAGTGGAATGGAAAATACCGGGACTGCGTTCGCAAGTTCTGGCGCGGCGACAACGGCATGCTGGGCGAATTTGCGCATCGACTTTGTGGCAGCGAGGAACTCTTTGCGCACAACGGACGCGGCCCGCTGTGCAGCATCAACTTCGTGACGTCACACGATGGTTTCACGCTCGCGGATCTGGTGTCGCACAGCGAGAAGCACAACACCGCCAATCAAGAAGAGAGCGGTGACAACAACAATCTTAGTTTCAATCACGGACACGAAGGCCCAACCGACGACGCGGCTATCAATGAACTACGGAGGCGGCAGCAACGTAATTTGCTGGCGACGATGTTTTTCTCGCAGGGCGTGCCCATGTTGCTTGGCGGTGATGAGTTCGGCCGCACGCAGCGCGGTAACAACAACGCCTACTGTCAGGACAACGAGATCAGTTGGTTCGACTGGGAATGGAGCGCCGAGCACAAGGAACAAGTGGCCTTCACGCGGCGGTTGGTTGAATTGTGGCGTTCGAACCCGGTGTTTCAACGCTCGTCATTCTTCCGCACACCCATGGAAGCCGATGCCTCGCACGACATCCATTGGCTGACTCCCGCAGCGGTTCCCATGACGAAGGCTGATTGGGAGGCAGGTTTTGCCAAGTGTGTTGGTGTGTTGCTCGATAGCGGCATGCGTGACGAAGTGAATTCACACAACGAGCCCATTGTTGGGCAACAAGTCTTGCTGCTGATTAACGCGAGCGAGATTGACCTACCGTTCAACCTGCCCGATCTGCCTATCGGCGCGTACTGGGATGCGGTGGTCGATACCTACTTGCCGAAGCGGACGAGCAAGGTGATGGATCGCGGCGGCATGTATCAGCTTAAGTCACGCTCCCTCGTCGTCCTCTTACGCCGCGAACAACTCATGCAGCGCTTGAAGAAGCGAGCGGCTCAAGTCATTCGTCGGGGCTGATCACCAAGCGTGTTCCTGCCCCAGCCTTGCTTGGAGTCATCAGGTCCTAAGCCGTTGTCGGTTGGCATTTGGCGGATTGATTCGTTGGGCGCGGCAACGACTGATAGATGCCTTGCTGAGCATCACGACCTGCAGGGGTGGAACGCTCGAAGAACCGCTGTGTGCGTTGACGCAGGTGATAGCGACCAACGGCAGCGATTTCGTGACGTGTGGGCTCGACCGAGCCAGATGTGGTCACGGCACTAGCGGCGATAAGCGCACTCAACATCAACGAGAAAGTTTGAGTAAATGTCATGGGCATAGCCTTTCTTGAGAGGGAGCGCTGACTCGGCATTACCGGCCCGCAATGTCGTTTGAAGTTGTCCTTTGTTATGCGCGATAGCCGCTCCGCGACAAAGGAATCTGCTCAATGTTTCCGGGAGTAATCCGCCGTTGCCGCCAAAACGCACGTGGTTCCACTGCGACAGTTCTGATGCATTTGGGCAACACCCAGCGACACTCGGCGCGGCGTTGGCAGGTGAGTGCGAATGCGCCCCGGTTGATTGCAGGGCCTAGGGGTGATGGCTAAACGACAATCATGGATTCGTTACACGCAACGTACTCTCTTGAAGGACTCGTTCATGCTCCAAGGCAACGCACTTGTCGGCCAGTCTGGCGGACCGACTTCGGTCATTAATTCCTCGCTCGCTGGTGTGATTGCAGCGGCTCAGAAGTCGAAAGTCATTGGTCGCGTGCTTGGCATGAGATTCGCCATTGAAGGTGTTTTGAAAGGACAGTTGCTTGATCTGAGTGGTTACGACAAAGCCGCGCTCCGCAAGCTGCAACACACTCCGAGCAGTGCGCTCGGCTCCAGCCGGCTCAAGCTCAAGGATGAGCACTTCGAGCCCATTCTGAAGACGCTCAAGAAGTTTGATATCCGCTACTTCTTCATGATTGGTGGCAACGACACGATGGACACAATTCATCGCGTCGTCGAGTACGCTTGCAGCACCGGCTATGAAATGCATGGCGTCGGCATACCGAAGACAGTCGATAACGATCTATTTGGCACCGATCACACTCCAGGCTTTCCGAGTGCCGCTCGATATGTTGCGTTGAGCGTACAGCAGGCCGGATTGCTGGCTCGCGATATGCAACGCGTTGATCAGTTTGTCATCTTCCAAACGGTTGGTCGCAGTGCCGGTTGGTTGCCAGCCGCCGCCGCGTGTGCAAAGCGCGATGCCGCCGATGCGCCGCACATCATCCTGATGCCCGAAGTGCCGTTCGACCGCGATCATTTTCTCGCTGCCGTCCAGAAGGCACATCACAAGTTTGGGTTTGTGTCGATCGTCTGTGGCGAAGGCATCACCACGGCAGATGGCAAGCCAGTGAGCGCGTCTCAAGTGACCGACAAGTTTGGCAACATCGAATTTGGAGCCATGGGTGGTACGAGCGCGGCGATGTATTTGCATCGCATGATCTCGGACAAGTTCGGTTGGCGTGGTGAATTCCAAGTCGTCGAGTCCTTGCAGATGTGTGCAGCTGACCGCGCGCAGAAGCTGGATATCGATGAAGCCTTCGCTTGCGGACAGCAGGCTGTGAAGCTCGCCGAAGCGGGGACAAGTGGCGTGATGGTCACGATCGAACGTCCGGCCAAGAGTGAGGCGTATGCCGCGAGCTACGGCACGATCGAGCTTTCGAAGGTGGCGATCGCCGCACGGCCCATGCCGTCCAAGTTCATCGGCAAAGACGGCCTGAGTGTGACGAAAGCATTCTTGGATTACGCGCAACCGCTTGTCGGTGAACTGCCTGAGTATTTCCGGCTGGAGACGAAACTCGCATCTGCCGGGAAGTAGGTCGCCGCGCGTTTGAGCCCTCGCAAGGTGAGGTCTGTCGAGCAAACTCGCTGCGGGCATTCAGCCTTGTAATTCATACTCGTGCTCTTTGATGGTCAGCCGGCTGTCATCGAGCCGTTCATAGAGGGCGAGGGCGAATTTCCAGGCCTCGTGAAAGTCCTCGGCAACGTCCAGCAACGTGCCGCGATTGTCGGTCTCTTGGTTCATGAGCACGCGATTGATTCGTAAGAGCGCGGGTTCAAGATGATCTCGCACATGCACCCAGAATTTCTCGGTGATGTCCAGAGTGTCGCGCAGTTCGAGAGCCAAGAACTGGCGGTCTTCGAAGCGTTCATCGTCCGACAACTGTCGAGTGTGGGAAGTTGCCGCCAATTGGTGATCGAGTTTCTCGGTATCGACAAGTCGGCCAAAAGGTGCAGCGTTGGCTTTTTCTTGATTCATCAACGCTTTGACGCGTTGAATGCCGCGTTGCGCCGAGCCGAAGTTCGGTCGATGCCGCAGGGCGATCTCGTAGTGCTCGATCGCCTTCTTGAAGTTCTTTTGCTCGACAAAACAGTTTGCCAAATTGACATGCGCTTCGGCCATCTCTGGTTTGAGCTTGATGCACTCGCGATAGGCGGACATTGCCAGGGAGAGTTGATTCTGACCCTTCTCGGCAATGCCGAGGTTGTAGTATGCATCGGGTGACTTCGAGTTTCGTTGCACAGCCTTGCGTAAGACTGCGGATGCCGACTTGAAGTCGTGCTTTAGGTTAAAGAGGCCGCCTAAGTTCACATACGCCTTGGCATCGCGTGGCTTCAACAACGTGATTTGTTCGAAGCAGGCAATTGCCCGGTCATAGTCCTGGGCCAAGACATAGGCCGTTGCCAGTCCGTCATGTGCAGAGATGTCGTCGGGCGAGAGCATCAAGGCTTGCTGATAAAGTTGAATCGCGCGATCGAGTTCTCGATCCTGAACCGCCATCCGAGCTTGAGTACAGAGTTCTTCGAAATCGTTCGTCGACATGGAGGCCTCGGCAAAAGGAGCGAGAATGTGAAGACGTGAGACCGATGCTAGCGCGTCGCGGCGATCTGCCACAGATGTTTTTTGCTCGGAAGTCTGTGCGTGACGGTGGTTGCCTTGCTGGGAGAGCAGTCCCTCAAATGGTCTTCGGGAGAACGAAAGCGCTGCGAAACCCCGGCGTTGCTCGGTCATGGAGACCGCCCTACCATCGGGCCACGTTGATTTGAACCCGCTTTTTCTCCTGCCGACTCGCCTTCCTAAGTGTGCTAACCGGTAAGTGGTCTTCTCGTGGGGCACGTTTCCAACGTGCCTGTTTTCAATGAGTGGGGCATGTTTCCAACGTGCCTATTTCTCAACGAAACGAGCACGTTGAAAACGTGCTCCACGAATTCTGCCGATTCGCCTTCCTCATCTTCCCGCCGAGGTCTCCACTGTGTGGTTTTCCTTACTCATGCAGAGCGTACTGACGCTCGCCGCTGATGCTGGGGCCGTGACCGTTGATCCGCCTCAGGTTGATCTCAAGGGCGGCGGGCAAGTCTTTCAGTTGCTTGTCTCGGGACAGCTTGATGGCGAGCAGCGCGATCTCACTCCGGCGGCGACATATAAAGTGGTGTCGGGCGATGCTTGCTCGGTTTCGACGGGCGGGATGATTGCTGGAGTGAGGGACGGGCAATGCGTTGTTGAGGTCACGGTTGGCGGCAAGTCGGTGAAGGTGCCGGTCTCGGTACAGGATGCGGCGGTTCGGCCTCCGTTTAATTTCGAGCGTGACATTGTCCCGATCTTTAGCCGCTATGGCTGCAATGCGTCGGCTTGTCATGCGAAGGCTGAGGGACAGAACGGGTTCAAACTCTCGGTGTTTGGGTTCGATCCGAAGTTCGATCATGCGACGCTCGTTCGAGAAGCTCGCGGACGACGCACGCTGCCGCAGATTCCTGAGCAGAGCTTGCTCCTCTTGAAGGCGACCGGAGCAAGCCCGCATGGCGGCGGTGCTCGGCTTAAGAAGGAGTCGATCGAGTACGCCTTGCTCCGCGACTGGATCGCTGAGGGCATGCCGTTCGGCAAGGACGATGACCCGCAAGTGAAGTCCATCGAGGTCTCGCCGCGCGAGCGACAGCTCAAGTTTGGAGTCACTCAGCAACTGCGCGTGATCGCGACTTACACCGACGGGCGCAAGGCCGACGTCACGACGCTCGCGAAGTTTCAATCGAACAATGAAGGGCTTGCTGCCGTCGACGATCGCGGCTTCGTCACTGCCGGAAAGAAGCCCGGAGATGTCGCGATCATGGCGAGCTTCATGGGTGCCGTTGATGTGTTTCGCACGCTCGTCCCGCAGCCGGTTAATGCCGACGGGCTCAAGTGGCCGCAGTCGTTCAATCGAGTTGATGAACTCGTCGACGCGAAGTTGAAGAAGCTCAACATCACTCCGTCGGGACTGTGCTCGGACAGCGATTACTTGCGGCGAGCGTACCTCGACATCATCGGCACGCTGCCCACTGCGACCGAGGCCCGCGAGTTCCTCAAGGATGCTCGGCCCAACAAGCGGGCGTTGTTGGTGGAGTCGTTGTTACAGCGGCCCGAGTACGCGGATTACTGGTCGCTCAAGTGGTCGGACCTCATGCGAGTCGATCGAGCGGTGCTCGGGCATCGCGGGGCGTATCTCTACTACCAATGGATTCGCGACAGCTTCGCGGCCAACAAGCGGATGGATCAGTTCGTCCGCGAACTGCTGACGTCGGAAGGTCCGCTGGTTGATGCACCTGCCGGGCACTTCTTCAAAGCGATGACGAAGAATGGCGACCGAGCCAGCACGTTCTCGCAGTCGCTGCTCGGAGTGCGGATTGAGTGTGCTCAGTGTCATCATCATCCCTTCGACCGCTGGGGTCAGGACGATTACGTCGGCATGGAAGCGTTCTTCGTGCAGGCCAGTGTGAAGAAGACGCCGCGCGGCGAGATGCTCGTCGCGAACTCGAACGCCGGTCCGTCCAAGCATCCTCGCACCGGTGCTGCGATTCATGCTTATGCCCTCGGAGAGAAGATGGGCGACGCCTCACCGGAAGGCGATCGCCGAATCGCTCTCGCCGCTTGGGTGACATCGAAGGACAACGCCTTCTTCGCGCGGAACGTCGGCAATCGCATGTGGGCCTACTTCACCGGACGCGGCCTTGTGGTGCCGGTCGACGACATGCGACTCACGAACCCGCCGTCGAATCCCGAACTGCTGGATGAGCTGGCTCAAACCTTCATCGCGAGCGGCTTCGATCTGCACGCACTCATCAAGCACATCACCGCGTCGAGAACCTATCAGCTCGCGACGACCGCCAATCCGACGAACGTCATTGACGAGCAGAATTACTCCCGCGCGTTGATCCGCTCGCTGGATGCGGAAGTGGTGTTCGACGCGATCTGCCAAACAACGGGCATGCCTGAGAAGTTCGACGGAGTCCCGGCGGGCTCGCGCGCGATTCAGCTTTGGGACAGTCAGGTGCCGCACTACTTCCTGCGCACGTTCGGGCGTCCGGTGCGAGCAACCTCCTGCGAGTGCGAGCGAGTGGCCGAGCCGAGCGTCGCTCAAGTGCTGCATGTGATGAACTCGCCCGAGCTGCAAAACAAACTCGCCCACGAAGGCAGCCGCATCACCAAACTGGCGACAGCCTCAATGACCGACGAGGCTCTGACCGACGAGTTTTACCTGAGCTTCTACTCGCGCCTGCCGACCGAAGCCGAGAAGACCGCAACGCTGAGCTACCTCAAGAATCACAACGGCCAAAGACGCCGCGCAGCCGAAGACATTGCTTGGAGCTTGATGAATACAACGGAGTTCTTGTTTAACCATTGAGAGTGTCCGCCTCGCATGGGAGAGATGGGACTGGGACGTAGGAGACGAATGGGACGAATGAAAATCGCGTGTTAAACCCATTCGTCCCAGCCGTCCCATAAGTCCCACTGCCGAAGCCGTGCGATCTCCCTAACCGAAACAATCGCCTTCTCTGAGGAAAATCAATGACCACAAATCGCCCCTTCTGCGACGGTATTAATCGCCGCGACATGCTGCGGATTGGCCTGGCTGGAACGATTGGCGGAGCGGTGTCTTTGCCTCAGTTGCTGGCGGCGGGGGCTAAGGCCACTGGCGGAGCGACGGCGAAGGCGGACTCCGTGATCATCCTGTTTTTAAAAGGTGGATTAAGCACGATCGACACGCTGGATTTGAAGCCCAAAGCACCGGCGGAGTTTCGCGGCGAGTTCGATCCCATCGCGACCAATGTGCCCGGCATCGAGATCTGCTCGCACCTGCCGGCCCTCGCGAAGCAAGCTCATCGCTTCTCGTTGCTGAGGTCGATGACGCATCCCAATTCCGATCATGGCGGGGCCGACCACTACATGCTGACCGGCTATCAGCCGGCACCGGGCTTCAATCCCGGACTCAAGCCGAACAATCAACGCCCGGCTCACGGTTCGATGATCAGTCGGCAGCTCGGCCCGCGCGGCGGAGTCCCGGCTTATGTCTGCGTGCCGAAGATGCATGCGTCGGCAGGCTCGGCCTATCTCGGCTCGCTCAACGCCCCGTTCGTCGTCGAGGCCGATCCCAATCAACCGAACTTTTCCGTGCCCGACCTCATGCCGCCGCTGACGGTCGACTCGTCGCGACTCAATGATCGCCGCGCGTTGTCGGCGGTCGTCGATCGCTTCGCGAAGGACGGCGAGAACGAACTCAACAAGTCCGCGAAGCAACTCTCGACCTTCCAGCAAAAGGCGTTCGAACTGGTGACGTCGACCGAGACCCGGCAGGCGTTCGACATCGCTCAAGAGTCCGACAAGCTCCGCGACGCTTACGGTCGGCACACGCTCGGGCAGAGTTGCTTGCTCGCCCGCCGACTGGTGCAAGCGGGAGTTCGCTGCGTGACCATCGACCATCAGAACTGGGACACGCACTACGACAACTTCAAGGTCTTGAAGAACGACCTGCTGCCGCACCTCGACATGGCGCTGCCGCTGTTGCTGAGCGACCTCGACGACCGAGGCATCCTCGACCGCACGCTCGTGATCGTGATGGGCGAGTTCGGCCGCACGCCGCGCGTGAACCAATACGCCGGCCGAGACCACTGGGGCCCGTCGAACTGCATCCTCTTAGCCGGCGGCGGCATCAAGCACGGCCTCGCGATCGGCAAGACCAACGCCCGAGGCGAACGTCCCGACGGAGACCCATCGAGCCCCGAAGACCTCGCCGCGACAATGCACTACTTGCTGGGCATCGACCCGAACGAAGAGTTCTACACCCCCGAAGGCCGCCCCGTGAAAGTCGTCAACGGCGGCAAAGTGGTCTACGGATTGGTGTAAGTTGGAAGTCCAATCAGCCACGCCGCCGCAGCACGAGCAACCGAAATTGATTGTGTTCGAGATCTAGCTCTCCGTGGTTCAGCGGCAGTGTCGTACCGGTCGCGTCACGCAGTGTGATGTCATAGCCGCGAGCCGCCGCCAACTTACAAAACGCCGGACAATGCACTCGACCGGGATCGCCGATCCAACACGCCCCATCAGCGGCGAGGTACTGATCGAGCACATTCAGGACGGGCGCGTGATTGCCGGCCTCATAGATAACCTCGCAGCCGATGATCAGATCAAACCGCTCGGCACCATCGGTATCGAGTTTGCGCCAATCGAGTTGCCATCCGGGCACGTTCGGAAATCCATTGGCTCGCGCGTTGCGTTGAGCACTCTCCACCGACGTTAAGTCATAGTCGCTGAATGTCAGGTCGAGCCCCGCCGCGAGGCCGGCAATGCCCACGAGTCCGACCCCCGTACCGATCTCCAGTGTTCGCAAACGGCTTGGCCAGTATTCAGCGAGAATCAACTGCGCCATTGTCATCGACGCCGGCCAAAGGTATGCCCAGTAAGGCATATAGTCGCTTTGTTTGTTGGCCTGTTGGACCTGAGGGTCATCCAAAAACGCATCTGGAACGGCGGGCAGTGTGAGACGAATTGTTCGCGAGCCGACCGTGAAATCCGTCACGGTCCAACCGCCGGGAATCTCCGGGAGAACTGGTTGAGTCATAGAACGCTTAAAACTTTAGAGAACGAAACAGGGACAGGATTTCTCTGGGCGACCAACGGTGTTGACGAGGGGTTGTTGTCGCAGCGAAATCTGCGTCTCGATCATCCCCGTCGACATCAACACCGATTCTGGTCGTGTGATCCTGGCGGGGAAACCAAGTAACTCGGACACGGTCCTGGAAATCCTGTTGCAGGACGCGGAGTGCGTTTTCAACGTGCCCGATTTCACCGTGTTTCGAGCACGATCAAATCGTGCTCCACGTGTGATTCAACAGCACCCCAGCAAGTCGATCTACTCCACCAAAGCTGCACGCTGCGGGAAGCCAATGATGTTCTTGATGGGAACACTTTCCTTGCCAACGACGACACTCAATTGATTTCCAGATCCGGCTGTTGGAGCGGTGGCAACGCCGAAGATCTCGACGCCGTCTGTCGTGCGAGCTTGGACGTAACGACCAATCAAGGTGTCGTAAGAGAACGTGTTCTCCACGCGTTCAAAGGCAATCTCGCCAATCGGTTGCAACTTGCCGCTGTTGTCTGGTTGCGAGATTTGCAGGAAGTCGCGTTCATCGTGATGTAAGACCTTGGTTGCATAGCCCACCACACGCCGTGAATTGCCATCTGCGTCGACTCCGGTGCCGCTGATCAGTTGATTAACTAGGACTTGTGGCGAATTCACGGACTGCAATTGATCCAGCCCAATCTCGCGGCCATTGGCGATGAGCATCACCTTGCCGTCTCGCAACTGAGCCGCCGTAACGACGCCGGTTGTTGAGTCCGCGAAGGTCACTTGCTGGCCAATGAACGACGTGCCGACCGAAAGTTTTTGTCCGGCTGAATCGGAGAAGGGAGTCGAGGTCTGACCTTGCTGGGATTTGAGTGTGGCCGCGAGATCTTTGAGCGTGCTGCTCATTTCAACGTTGGACTGCAACCCGCGCATCGTCGCCAACTGATTGAGGAGTTGCTCGTTAGAAACAGGCTCGGTGGGATCTTGCGATTGCAGTTGAGCGATCAGCAACTTGAAGAAGTCATCCGCCGTCAGACCTTCAAAGCCTTGTTTCTTGGTCTCGGTGGTTGAGGTTGTGGTTGATGCGGTGCTGGTCGAACCGACGGACATAACTGCCTCCGTGATCTGTCAGGAAAGGTTGCTGAGCAGTCCATGTCACGCTCCGATGGCGGTGACTCAGCGACGGCATTCTTGAGAGCGAACGCTAATCGAACGAGGCTCGAAGCGACTACGGCGGGTTTGCTGCGGTGTCTGAGGCGGATCGCAGAAAACAGTCGCGCTCAATGTGAGCCGCCGGCGTTCGTGTGGTGACGCCTCAATTCGGCGCCTTCTCAGGTGTCGCATTTCGTGAGCGGCAAGGCGCGAGCCGCCGGTTCCTGACCCGCAGCGAGCGCTTTGCGGCTCACAGTTAATTCATCATCTGCGTGAGTCGCCAGACTAGCCGCAGGCCTTGGTTTTCTCGCCCGACGCGAGCGCGTTCGGCTCACCTCGGAGTGCTGGTATTTCCGGCGATTCGTAGAAAAACCTCTGTTCGCAGGTCGTAATATCGCTCCGCAGGCGACGGCTTCACGCCAGCGTGCACGCTCTATACCGGTTGAGTTCAAGCTGACAGGTCAAGCGACAAATGAGGACGATTCAAATTCGTCGCTAGTGCTCATCTTTGCGGTTGGCCTTTTATGTCTGACGGCGCCAACGTGACTGTTCAGCTTGGATTGTCGAACCGTCAAGACGGGTTGGCGCGCTCTCATGATCAGTCGGTGTGATGCTCAAAATGTCCTCTGTCGCACTGATCCGGGTTGTTCTGCGGTAGGAGTCGTAGGGGTTGTAAGGGCGAAAAAAGTCCGATCGTGCAGGTTGTGCCGGTCATAGCGACACCGTCTGGTTCAGGCCACCTTGTTCGTTAAGTTCGCCGGAACGAAGTCACTCTTTGGAGCATGGTTCGCATTGGACATAACCGGGCAATCCTGCAACTCACGCGCACCGCTGCGGAATTGGTGCGTGCATGGCTTTGCCACCTAACCTGGATTCGTACACGGAGTGCGGGCTGATGGTCCTGTCCAACTGGCTCAACACGGTTTTGGCATCGACACGTCTTCGTTCCAACAATTTGCATAAAAAGCGTTCAGCCCTCGCTCATAGGTGCTTCGTGGCGCTGATCGGCGAGGGTCTTGAAGATCGCTGTTTGCTCACGGCCCCTGTCATCGCGGACTGGGACTCCGTGAGAACGGTGACGGAGCAGGGGACCACACGAACGATCGATACCGACGTCACGCTGACAAACGGTGATGCAACCGGATTCGGTACTGGATCGATCACGGTGTCAGTGGCTTCGCCGGACTCGGGCGATGAAATCGGATTGCCGACCGACGCCAGTGCTGGCACTGACAATGGAGAAGTCACGCAAGTCGGCAGTAATGTCTTCGTGGGCAACGGGGCAACTGCGGACTTGGTTGGTACGGTCGACGGTACGAACAATGGCTTGGCGGGTAACTCATTCACGATCAACTTCGCGGCCGCAGTTTCCGAGGCCCAAGCGTCCTTCGTCGCGCGGGCTGTCACGTTCTCGTTCACTGAGAATGATCCGCCGAGCGGTGCGCGCGCTGTGACGCTGACGGTCGTTGATGCGGATGCCGAGACGTCGAACCAAAACACCGCGACGGTCACGGTCACCGCGGTCAATGACGCGCCGACCGCGACCATCACTCCCGTTAGCTACAGTGCTACCGAGCAAACGGATCTCAATCTGCATGGCACGGGCATCAGCATCAGTGACGCAGACGCTGCTTCCAACGACGTGACGGTGACGATCGTCGTCGGCGAGGGGACGTTGACCGCGACGGAGGGCACGACGGGAGTCACCGCCGCTGGCTCTGGAACGACGACGCTCACGCTGACCGGTACGGTAGTAGAGATCAATGACCTCTTGGCGGGAAATGCTGGAGGCCAATTGGTCTTCAATGCCACATCGAATGCTCCTAGCGCCTCGACGACGCTGTCGCTGACGGTCGATGACGGAGGCAATACCGGTGGTGGTGCACTGACGGCTAACGATGTGGCCACGATTGTCATCTCGGCTGTGAATGATGCTCCGGCGATCACAGTTCCAGCGGCTCAAGCAACCGACGAAGACGCCGCGAAGAACATCACTGGTCTCTCGGTTGCCGATGTCGACGCGAGTGGTCAGTCCATTCAGGTCAGCCTCAGCGTGTCTCATGGCAAGCTCACATTGGCTGGGATATCAGGGTTGACGTTCTCGACAGGCACGGGCACCAGTGACACATCGATGACCTTCACGGGCACGGTCACGAACATCAACACGGCCATTGCAACTCTGGCCTATGCGCCGGATGATGATTTCAACGGAGCCGACTCGGTTGCTGTTTCTGTGAATGATCTTGGGCAGCAGGGCTCGGGCGGAGCGAAGTCCGATTCCAATTCCATCAGCATCACCGTTAATGCGGTCAACGATGCTCCTGAGCAAACTGGTACTGCGGCGACTCCGATCAGCGTGGCTGAAGACAGTGCTAACGCGACCGCTGTAACACTCGGTCTGAGTAACTTGGACTACATACCTGGACCGGCGACGGCGACCGATGAAACGGCTCAGACGTTGACCTACACCATCACTGGCATCCCAGCGGCAATCACCGTCTTCCAGGCCGACGGCACGACGGCGGTCGCCACTAACGACACCGTCACTCTGAATCAGTTGAAGGGGCTGACTTACAAGACGGTCGCGAATGCCAACGGTGTTGGAAACTTCACATGGACAGTGACCGACAGTGGCAGCAACGTTGCCCCCAATGTGAACTCGCTGTTGCAAAGCCTCAGTGTCACCGTGACGCAAGTGAATGACGCGGGCACGTTCGGTGGCGCTACGAGCGGTTCGGGTGCGGAAGACGGTGGTGCGATCACGGGCACGTTGACGTTCGCGGATGCAGCGGATGGTGCGACGACTCCG
>Ga0172376_10002900_pt1 | contig 20669 bp, 15 predicted proteins | sample Lak35m_FD_121114 | JGI IMG/M metagenome (GOLD analysis project Ga0172376, IMG submission 121114) | Freshwater microbial communities from Kabuno Bay, South-Kivu, Congo - kab_092012_35m | ecosystem: Environmental > Aquatic > Freshwater > Lake | place: Democratic Republic of the Congo: South-Kivu... | reverse complement strand
GGTGGCGCCGGACCGCACGGCGAACAACGCCGCCTCGTTGACGAGGTTGGAGAGGTCGGCACCGCTCATCCCGGGAGTTCCCCGGGCCACGATGTCGAGATCGACATCGGGATCGAGTCGCTTGTGGCGCACGTGCACCTCGAGGATCTTGCGTCGATCCTCGAGTTCGGGCAGCGGCACCACCACCTGACGATCGAAGCGTCCGGGACGCAGCAGCGCCGGGTCGAGGATGTCGGGTCGGTTGGTCGCCGCCATCATCACGATGCCGGTCGTGACCTCGAAGCCGTCCATCTCGGCCAGCATCTGGTTGAGCGTCTGCTCGCGCTCGTCATGGCCGCCACCGAGTCCGGCACCGCGCTTGCGGCCGATCGAGTCGATCTCGTCGATGAAGATGATGGCCCGGCCCATCTTGCGCGCACTGCTGAACAGATCGCGCACCCGGCTGGCGCCGACACCGACGAACATCTCCATGAAGTCCGAACCGGTCACCGACAGGAACGGCACCCCGGCCTCGCCGGCCACGGCCCGGGCGATCAGGGTCTTGCCGGTGCCGGGAGGCCCGACGAGCAGGATTCCCTTGGGGATCCGGGCGCCGATCTCGGAGAACTTCTCGGGGTTCTTGAGGAAGTCGACGACCTCGGTGACGTCGGTCTTCACGCCCTCGTAGCCGGCCACGTCGGCGAACGTCGTTCCCGGACGTTCGGTGGTGTAGGTCTTCGCCCGACTGCGACCGATCGACATGATGTTGCCCATCTGTCCCGACGCCCGGCGTTGCATCCACATGAAGAAGCCGATGAGCAACGCCACCGGGAGCAACAGCGGGATCAAGGTGCCCCAGATGCTCTCGGTGGGTGAGGAGAACTGCACGCCCTTCTCGGTGAACAGCGCCTGATCCTCGTCGGAGGGCTTCAGCGGGCCCGTGGTGGAGAAGCGGGTGCCGTCCGACAACTCGCCGGTGATCGTGCCGTTGGCGTTGTTGAAGGTGGCCGACTTCACCTGGTCGGTGCGGAGATCCTCGATGAAGTCGCCGTAGGCGATCTTGTCGGAGGGGGAGGAGTTGGCCAGGAACTGCAGTCCGATGGCGCCGATGATCACGGCGAGGAGCACGGCGATCGTCCAGCGGGGCCAGCCCTGGTCTCCGCCGAATCGACCCTTCGCACCGGAACCGGGGCCGCCGGACCCGCCCTGACCGTTGGAGCCGGGCGGGGGAGGGGGGTTGTCGCTCATGGCCGACAGCCTACGGGCGCCCCGCGAAAATCCCGTTCAAGTGGCGGTGAGGTGACCGGCGAGGCTCGCCGGTCCCCGGCGACGGTCGACCAGTGTCCAACCTCGCGGGACGGTGAGGTTCTCCGCATGTCGGGTGCACACGTCGTAGATCGCCGGGTGGGGTTCGTCGGCCAGGACGTCCAGGAACACGATCTGATCGCCGTAGTTGTACTCGAACGTGGCCGATGCTCGGCCTCCACACGCAGGTCGCGCACACGAACGGGACATGGCCGCACGCTACCGGTCACCGTCGGCCGGTCGGCGGACCACCGGCCGGTAGCCTTCGCCCCCGTGGCCGACAGTGGGAAGAAGTCGACGGAGTCGTCATCGCGACAGGTCGCGCCATCGTCTCGCACCAACGCGCCGGGCGGATCGTCACGGACGCGCAAGGGACGCGTGCCCGAGGCGGCATCGCCGCCGCCCCGGCGAGGCCTTTCGAGCGGACTGACCGGTGGTCTGCTCGGTGGTCTGTTCGGAGGTCGGTCGGGTGGACGCCGCGCCGCGTCGGCTGCTCCGGCGTCGGGTGACGTCGACACCGACACCGCCGGTGACACGGGTGGCTCCGGGAGCGACACCGCAAGCGACACTGCGAGCAACACCGCGAGCAACACCGCAAGTGACACCGATGGAACCGACGCCGCGTCGGCGCCGTCCCGCCCGGCCAAGAAGTACCCCTACGGTGCCGGAGCGCTCCTGCTGGTGTTCCTCGGTGCGCAGGTGGCGGCATCGATCGCCTTCGTCATCGCCCAGTCATCGACCTCCTACGACTTCACGGTTCCCGCCGGCGTCGGGGCCGCCGTCGGTCAGGCGTCCTCCCAGTACGGACAGTCGCTGCCGCTGGCCATCGGTGTGCCACCGCCCATGTGGCTCACCGCGCTGCTGCAGTTGCCGCTGTGGTTGGCCCTCGCCCTCGGCCCGGTGTGGTTCGCCGTGCGCAAGGGACGTGGTGTGGTGGCCGACCTCGGTCTGCGCATGCGGGCCATCGATGTGCCGGTCGGGCTCGCCATCGGCGTCGCCGCACAACTCGTGCTCGTCCCGCTCGTCTATCTCCTGTTGCGTCCGTTGCTCGGGGTGAAGGACGTCTCGGCCGCGGCGCGCGAACTGACCGACCGAGCCACCGATCCAGTGTCGATCGTGCTCGTGTTCCTCATCGTCGGACTCGGCGCTCCCGTGGCCGAGGAGATCTACTTCCGGGGCATGGCCCAACGGATCTTCGGTCGTCGTCTGAGTCCGGTGTGGGCCATCGTGGCGGCGGCGGCGTTCTTCGCCGCCACGCACCTCCAGCCCCTCCAGTTCCCCGCGCTGTTCCTCTTCGGCGTGATCCTCGGCGTGTTGGCCTGGCGCACCGGACGACTGGGCCCGGCACTGTGGGCCCACGTCGGCTTCAACGTCATCGCTGCGGCCGGCCTGTTGTACGGCTTCGGCCCCTGAGCGCAATGGGTCTCACCCGTTCGGGTGGTGACCGCCCGCCCCGACGGTCGGATGCCACGATGGTCGCCCCATGACCGCGCCGATCGAGCCCGAGGAGTCCTCGCTCGCCGTCTTCGGCGACGGCATCGGCGAAGGTTCCACCACCGACGTCGATCCGGTGGTCGAACGACTCGGTCGGGAGATCGATCCTCCGGGCCCGTTCGCCCGCCTCGGTGACGTGCTGGCCCGCCGACTGGCCGCCGTCGCCGCCGCCGGACCCGCGACGTGGGTGACGTTCGCCGTGGTCGCCGCCTGCGTGGTGTTCACCTTCTCGCAGTTGGGCCCGGCCAACGTCCTGTCCACCTCCACGCCGGCGGGTGGCGACATGGGCGCGCATGTGTGGGGTCCGGCCTACCTGCGCGATCACCTGCTCCCGTCGTTCCGGCTCACGGGCTGGTCGCCGGACTGGTACTCGGGCTTCCCCGCCTACCACTTCTACATGGTCATCCCCTCGCTGGCGATCGCCCTCGGCAGTCTCGTCCTGCCCTACGGGCTGGCCTTCAAGTTGGTGGCGATCAGCGGTGTCCTCACCCTTCCCGTGGCCTGCTGGCTGTTCGGTCGGCTGGTGCGACTGCCGTTCCCGGCCCCGCCGCTCCTCGCCGTCGCCGGCACGGTGTTCCTGTTCGACCGTTCGTTCTCCATCTACGGCGGCAACATCGCCTCCACCTTGGCTGGAGAGTTCGCCTTCTCCATCTCGTTGTCGTTGGCGATCGTCTTCCTCGGTGTCGTCGGAAGGGGGATCGACGATGGCCGACATCGCGTCGCCGCTGCGATCCTCCTGGCGCTCGTCGGGCTGTGTCATGCCATCCCGATGTTCTTCGCCATCGGCGGTGCGGCCATCTGGTGGCTGATGTCGATCGTGCGTCGGCCCGGTTTCGTCCTGCGCACGTGGTGGTTGCTGAGTGCCGGGGTGGTGGGCATGGCACTGACCGCGTGGTGGATCCTGCCCTTCACTCTGCGCTCTCCCTATATGAGCGACATGGGATGGGAGAAGAAGACCGACTTCGTCAACCAGCTCTTCCAGCGACACACCCTCGATCCTCAACTCGTGGATGCGCCACCGATCCAGTGGACGCTCGTGCTCGCACTGCTCGGTGTCGTCCTGTCACTCATCATGAAGCGGCGTGCCGGAGTGTTCCTGACGCTGGCGGCCGCCGCGCTGGCCATCGCCTTCATCTACGTCCCTCAGGGTCGGCTCTGGAACGCGCGTCTGCTGGGTTTCTGGTACCTCTGCCTCTACATGCTCGCTGCGGTGGGGGTGGCCGAACTCGGTCGCACGATCGCCACGCTGGTCTCGTCGGATCCCGATCGACCCCGACGATCGGTCACCATCGCCACCGCCGTGCTCGGTGCACTGGCCGCGCTCGTGATGCTGGCGCTGCCGTTGCGAGCGCTGCCCGACCGCATCGGGGTCGGTCCGGTGGCCGTCGAACTCGGCGGCACTCGCTCCGACGGTCGTTACCACTGGCTGTTCCTGTCGACCAAGGATTCGAGCTTCATCCCCTCATGGGCGCGTTGGAACTTCACGGGGTACGAGGGCAAACCCGCCTACCCCGAGTACCGCGACCTGATGACCACCATGGCCGACGTCGGTGCCACCAACGGCTGCGGACGCGCCATGTGGGAACACGAGGAACAACACGATCGCTACGGCACGCCGATGGCGCTCATGCTGCTCCCGTTCTGGACTGATGGCTGCATCGGTTCGATGGAGGGCGTGTACTTCGAGTCGTCGGGCACGACGCCGTTCCACTTCATCAATCAGGACGAACTGTCGTGGGGAGCATCCAACCCGCAACGGGGTCTTCCCTACATCCCGGGCCCACCCGACCAGGTGCAGTTCGATCGAGGGGTCGATCACCTGCAGATGTTGGGCGTGAGGTACTACATGGCGATCACCGAGCAGTTGACCGCCTTCGCCCGGAACAACACCTCGCTGCGGCAGGTGGCCGCGAGCGGACCGTGGACGATCTTCGAGGTGACCGACTCCGCCCTCGTCCAGCCCTTGACCAACGAACCGGTGGTGCTCACCGGGGTGAAGCCGGCCGGGTGGGAGAAGGCCGTGATGCCGTGGTACGTCGATCCGAGTCGGTGGTCGGTGTGGCCGGCGGCGGGCGGACCTTCGTCGTGGCAACGACTGCCGGCCGACGAGTCACCGGAGATGATCCCCACCACACCGGTGGCGGTCACCGATGTGGTCCTCGGTGATGACACCGTGTCGTTCGACGTCAGTCGGACCGGCACTCCGGTGGTGGTCAAGGTCTCCTACTTCCCGAACTGGAAGGCGTCGGGCGCCGAGGGACCGTGGCGGATCGGTCCGAACCTGATGGTGGTCGTCCCCACGTCCACCCGCGTCGAGCTGCACTACGGCACGACGGTGGTGGAGTACGCGTCGTGGGTGATCACGCTGGGCGGAGTGGTGGGGGTGGTGCTGCTGTGGCGGGCCGGTCCGCTGGTGTTCCCGCCGCCGCGTCGGCGCCGATCGCCCGACGATGCGCAGGTGGGGCCCGCCGATGGGGAATTCGAGCCGGAGCCGGAGCCGGACCCTGCGCAGGAGCTGGACTCTGCCCGGGAGTCGGAGCCTGCATCGGATGTCGGGCCGGAGTCCGGACCGACGCCGTGAGAGCTGTCCGTCGGCTCGAACTCGTCGGCGCGCTCGTCGTCGGCGCCGCGGCGGCCACCGTGGCCCTGTCCCGACGCCAACGGAGAGGTCGTCCATTGCGCGTCGACCTGGGTCGGCGTCGCGATCGACCGACTCCACCCGGCACCCACCGGGTGTCGGTCGTGGTCCCGGCCTTCGCTGAGGCCGACCGGATCGACCACACCGTCCGAGCCCTGCGTCACGGGCTGGGGGAGTGGGTGGGCGACGACGGACTCGAGATCGTCGTGGTCGACGATGGTTCACCCGATGCCACGGCCGCGGTGGCTCGCCTCGCCGGTGCCGACATCGTCGTTCGTCACGAGACCAACCGGGGGAAGGGCGCTGCCGTGCGCACCGGCGTCCTCGTCGCCAACGGTCGGACCATCGTGTTCACCGACGCCGATCTCTCCTACGGACCCGACCAGATCCCTGTGCTGGTGGAGACAGTGGAGAAGGGATGGGACGTCGTCGTGGGGAGCCGACGGCACACCGACACGACGACGCTCGTGCGGGCGGGTCGCCTCCGGGAGATCGGTGGCCGAGGCATCAATCTGCTGACCCGCGCCGTTCTGCTCGGGCACCACCGGGACACGCAGTGCGGTCTGAAGGGGTTCCGCTCCGATGTGGCGCGTCTGATCTTCGATCATTCCCTCGTCGACGGTTTCGCCTTCGATGTCGAGGTGTTCCACCTCGTCGAGCGGTACCACCTCTCGCTGGCCGAGGTGCCGGTACGGATCTCGAACTCCTCACGTTCGACCGTACGGGTGGCCCGTGACGCCGTGCGTCTCGTGCGTGATCTCTTCCTCGTCCGTCGGTGGGCCATGGAGGGTCGCTACGACCTCACCGCCGACGACGTCCTACCCGAGCTACCGCAGGCGCACGAGGTCTCGGGGCCACTGGCGGACCTCCGGTAGCCTCGCCCGCCATGGCGACCATCGATGCCGCGTCCATGGCGGCGATCTTCAAGGCCTACGACGTGCGCGGCACCGTGCCCGAGCATCTCGACGAGTCCGTGCTCGAGCGCATCGGTGCCGCATTCGCCCGGTTCGTGGCCGACACCGATGGGGCCTCATCGGTGCTGCTGGCCCACGACATGCGTCCCTCGGGTCCTGCCTTCGCCGATGCGTTCGCCCGGGGCGCCACCGCGCAGGGGCTCGACGTGATCATGCTCGGTCTGGCCTCGACCGACCTGTTGTTCTTCGCCGCCGGCCGGTTCGACATGCCCGGTGCCATGCTCACCGCATCGCACAACCCGGCGCAGTACAACGGCGCCAAGTTGTGCCTCGCCGGTGCCCGGCCCATCGGCGCCGACACCGGACTCACGCAGATCCGCGACATGACCGTGAGCGGCCTGCCGACGGTCGCCACCCCCGGGGCGGTCTCGTCCCGCAGCGACGCGCTCGATCTGTTCGTCGAACACGTGCACTCGTTCATCGATGTGGACCGGCTGCGACCCATGCGGGTGGTGGCCGACGCCGCCAACGGCATGGGTGGCCTCACCGCCCCGGCGGTGTTCGCCGACCTGCCCGTGGAGCTCGACATGCTCTACGGGGAACTCGACGGAACGTTTCCCAACCATCCCGCCGACCCGATCCAGCCCGAGAACCTGCGCGACCTGCAGGTTCGGGTCCTGGCCACGGGTGCCGACGTCGGTCTGGCCTTCGACGGCGATGCCGATCGGGTGTTCCTCGTCGACGACGAGGGGAGACTCGTCTCCGGTTCGCTCACCACCGCCATCGTGGCCGACGCCATGTTGACCAAGCATCCGGGCGAGATCGTCCTGCACAATCTCATCTGCTCGAAGGCGGTCCCCGAGGTCATCATCGAACGCGGTGGCACTCCCGTGCGGACACGGGTCGGACACTCCTTCATCAAGCAGGTCATGGCCGAGACCGGTGCGTGCTTCGGCGGCGAGCATTCGGGGCACTATTACTTCCGCGACAACTACCGGGCCGACTCGGGGATCATCGCCGCGATGGCGGTGCTCGATGCCATGGCCGCCACCGGCCAGAAGTTGTCGGAACTGCGCCGGCCCTACGAGCGCTACGCCGACTCGGGGGAGATCAACACCGAGGTGCCCGACCCGGCCGCCGTCATCGATGCCGTGGCTGCGCACTTCGCCGGGGCCGACCAGGACCGACTCGACGGGCTCACCGTCGATCTCACCGCCGGTCCGACGGCCGATCCGGCCGATCCCTGGTGGTTCAATCTCCGTCCGTCCAACACCGAGCCGCTCCTGCGGCTCAATCTCGAGGCCGCCACGCAGGAGTCCTGCGACCGGCACGTGGCCGAGATCCGTTCCCTGATCGCCGAACTGGCCCACCCCGCCGGCTGAGGAGCCACCCATGACACTCGACCCGCAACTCCTGGCCGTGCTGGCCTGTCCCGAGGATCGGGGACCGCTGCTCTACTTCGCCGACGAGGACGCGCTCTACAACCCTCGTCTGCATCGCCGCTACGACGTCCGTGACGGCATCGCCATCATGCTCGTCGACGAGGCCACCACCGTCGACGATGCCGAGCACGAACGACTGATGGCCCGCGCCGCGGCCGAATCGATCTCCCCCACGTTCGAGGCGTGATGGCCACCGATTCGCTGGGCATGCTCGACGCACTGGAGTCGATGCCCGAACAGCTGAACTCGGCGGCCACGGCCACCCGCGTCGTGCTCGACGTGGCCCGACTGCCCGACCATGACGACATCTCCAACATCGTCCTGTGCGGGATCGGCGCAGCGGGTCACGCCTGTTCGTTCGTGCTCGAGGCAGTCGGTCCGACGATCCCGGTGCCGATCGTGGTGCATCGCGGTTACGGATTGCCGAATTTCGTCGACGACTCGACACTGGTCATCGCCGTCTCATTGCGCGGCGACACGGCGGAGACCGTCGATGCCGTGCAGCTGGCGCTCGACGACGGTGCGACCGTGGCCTGCGTGACGGCAGGGGGCGAATTGGCGCGCGTGGTCGTCGATGCCGGCGGGGTGGTGCTCCCCGTCGTGGCCGACGTGCCCAACGAGCGGGCCGCCTTCGCTGCGCTGACCGCACCGGCGATGTTGTTCCTGGAGCGTGTGGGCTTCGATCCCGGAGCCAGTGTGTGGGTGGAGGATGCGATCGAGCACCTGTCACGTCGGCGCGACGTGCTGGCCGGTGCCAACAGTCCGACCCGAGGACTGGCCCGCGCTCTCGGCCGTTCGTTCCCGCTGATCTATGGCGGCAATGGGCCGGGCGGGATGCTGGCTGGTCTGTGGAAGTCGGCGTTCAACGAGAGTGCCAAGGTGGCGGCGTTCCACAACGTCGTCCCCGCGCTCACCCACGACGAGATAGTGGGCTGGGGACAGGACGGCGATGTGACGCGCCAGGTGTTCCGGGCGATCCTGCTGCGTCACGACTTCGAACATCCCTCGGTGTCGCAGCGCCTCGATGTCGTCGAGGAACTCATGGTCGAGGTGGTGGGTGATGTGCACGTGGTGGCCGCTGAGGGAGACGGTCTCCTGTCACAGATGTACGACCTCGCGTTGTTCGGTCTGCTGACATCGGTCCACGCCGCCCTCGAACAGGACGTGGATCCGGGGCCGGTGCCGATCATCGAGGAGATCGACTCCCGCGTCGGCGAGGGGTGAGGGCCTACACTCCCGACGGGCTGATCGCAGGGTCAGAGGGCCACAGCCTCACAATTCCGCCTGCATCGTCCTTGGAAGGATGCCCATGACCTCGCACGCCCCCTTCTCCGAGCTCGTCGCCGAGCACGCCAACGGGATCGACTACAAGGTCGCCGATCTCACGCTGGCCGGCTTCGGTCGCAAGGAGATCCAGCTGGCCGAGCACGAGATGCCCGGACTCATGGCCCTGCGGGCCGAGTACGCCGACGCCCGGCCCCTCGCCGGCGCGCGCATCACCGGCTCGCTGCACATGACGATCCAGACCGCAGTGCTGATCGAGACCCTCACCTGTCTCGGCGCCGAGGTCCGGTGGGCCAGCTGCAACATCTTCTCCACCCAGGATCACGCCGCGGCGGCCGTGGTCGTCGGTCCCGACGGGACCCTCGATGCGCCCCGCGGTGTGTCGGTCTTCGCGTGGAAGGGCGAGAACCTCACCGAGTACTGGTGGTGCACCGAGCAGATCCTGCGCTGGCCCGATGGTGGTGGACCCAACATGATCCTCGACGACGGCGGCGACGCCACGTTGTTGGTCCACAAGGGTGTCGAGTACGAGCGCTCGGGCGTGGTGCCCGAGGCCACCGAGGACGACTCGGAGGAGTGGACGGTCGTCCTCGAACTCCTGCAGCGGACGGTGGCCACCGAACCGACGCTGTGGCACGGCATCGCCGAGAGCATCAAGGGTGTGACCGAGGAGACGACCACCGGCGTCCATCGCCTCTACCAGATGCAGGAAGCCGGTCAGCTCCTGTTCCCGGCCATCAACGTCAACGACTCGGTGACCAAGTCGAAGTTCGACAACCTCTACGGCTGTCGTCACAGTCTCATCGACGGTCTGAACCGGGCCACCGATGTGATGATCGGCGGCAAGGTCGCCCTCGTGTGCGGCTACGGCGACGTGGGCAAGGGTTGTGCCGCATCGTTGCGCGGGCAGGGGGCACGCGTCATCGTGGCCGAGATCGACCCGATCTGCGCGTTGCAGGCGGCGATGGAGGGCTATCAGGTGGCGCGGCTCGAGGACGTCCTCGACTACTGCGACATCTACGTGACCGCCACCGGCAACTTCAACATCATCACGGCCGAGCACATGGCCCGCATGAAGCACAACGCCATCGTCAGCAACATCGGGCACTTCGACAACGAGATCGACATGGCCGGTCTCAAGAAGATGAGCGATGTCCAGCGGGTCGTCATCAAGCCCCAGGTCGACGAGTACGTCTTCCCCGACGGCCATTCGGTGATCGTGCTGGCCGAGGGTCGACTCATGAACCTCGGATGCGCCACCGGTCATCCGTCCTTCGTGATGTCGAACTCGTTCTCCAACCAGGTCATCGCCCAGATCGAGCTCTACGGACACCGGGACTTCTACGAGCGCCGGGTGTACACGCTGCCCAAGCACCTCGACGAGAAGGTGGCCCGACTGCACCTCGATGCGCTCGGTGTGCGGCTCACCACGCTCACCGAGGACCAGGCCGCCTATCTCGGGATCCCGGTGGACGGGCCCTTCAAGTCCGACCACTACCGGTACTGAGACCGGTCACGGACACGGAGGGGGAGAGATGGAGAACCTGAGCGGGAAGGTCGCCGTCGTCACCGGCGCGGCCAGCGGCATCGGGCGGTCGATGGCGATCCGGTTCGCGGGCGAGGGCATGAAGGTCGTCATGGCCGACATCGAGCAGGGTCCGCTCGACGACGCGGTGGCGGCGATGCCCGCCGGCGCCGAAGTCGTGGCCACCCGGTGCGACGTCTCCTCGCCCAGCGAGATCGAAGCCCTGCTGGCCACCACCCTCGATGCGTTCGGCGCAGTCCATCTGGTGTGCAACAACGCAGGTGTGGGTGGAGGCGGTCCCATGTCGGCCATGGACATCGATGCCTGGAAGTGGGTCATCGACGTCGATCTGTGGAGTGTCGTCCACGGTGTCCGGGTGTTCCTGCCCGTCCTGCAGGCGCAGGGCGAGGGTCACATCGTCAACACCGCGTCGGTGGCCGGCCTGTTCGCCGCACCGTTCATGGGCCCCTACAACGTGGCCAAGTACGGAGTGGTGGCACTGTCGGAGACACTGTTCAACGAACTGGTCGCCGAGTCGTCACCGGTCGGAGTGTCGGTGCTGTGCCCCTCGTGGGTGAAGACGAACATCGCCACCTCGGCGCGCAACCGACCCGGAGCGGCGGCCGACGAGGTCGACGCACTCGGTGAGATCGTGCAGACGTTCATCGACCGCGGCATCGATCCCGATGTCGTCGCCGATCGGGTGGTGGAGGCCGTGCGGTCCCGCCAGTTCTGGATCATCACCCATGACGACACCAACGCGGCCGTGCGTCGTCGGGCCGACTCCATCGTCAACCGCACCGATCCTCCGCTGCTCATGCACTGAGGCGGAACGGCCCGGGTCTCGGTCTGCCCGGGCCCGTACCGTCGGCGCATGGCCGCCGTCATTCGCCGGATCCTGCGCGAGGTCGTCGATCTGTGGTTGCCGCCGGTGTGCGCGGTGTGTCGGGCTGCCGAATGCGTCGTGTGCCCCTCGTGCCTGGGCTCTCTCGTGTCCGCCGATCGCTTGGCTCCTCCCGCCGGGCTCGACGAGGTGCTGGCCCTCCTCCGCTACGACGAGTGCTCCCGGCCCCTCGTCCTGGCGCTCAAGTCCCACGGGCGTCGCGATGTGGCCGAGATCGTGGCTCCGGCTCTCGCCCGGCTCCTCGATCCTCTCCGTCTCGAGTCCGCCGTCCCGACGGTCACCTGGGCACCGACCACGGCTGGCCATCGTCGCTCCCGCGGGTACGACCAGGCCGAGCTGCTGGCTCGGGCGATCGCTCGCTCGGCCCATCTCCCCGTTCGTCGTCTCCTCCGCCGATCGAGCGGCAGCACCCAGACGGGTCGCACGCGCGTCGAGCGACTGGACGGCGTCGAGTTCTCCGTCTCCGGGCGACCGCCGACCGATGTGGTGGTCTGCGACGACGTCCTCACCACCGGGGCCACCATGTCGGCGGCGGCGATGGCACTGCGGGGTGCCGGAGTGGCCCGGGTGACCGGACTGGTGCTCGCTCGCACGCCCTGATGGTCCTCGGGGCCGGTCGTGAGGCTGAACCGGCCGTCGCCCGGCCATCGGTAGACTCGCCGGTCTCATGGGCATACTCGACAAGATCCTGCGCGCCGGAGAGGGCAAGAAGGTCCGGGCCATCCAGGCGCTGGTTCCCGAGATCAATGCCCTCGAACCCGAGATCGAGGCCCTGTCCGACGAGGCTCTCGCCCATCGCACCGTGGAGTTCCGCCAGAGGCTCGACAACGGGGCCGATCTCGACGATCTCCTCATCGAGGCCTTCGCCGTCGTGCGCGAAGCGGCCCGCCGCGAGATCGGTGAGCGCCACTACGACGTGCAGCTCATGGGTGGCGCGGCCCTGCACTTCGGCTGGGTGGCCGAGATGCGCACCGGGGAGGGCAAGACCCTCGTCTCGACCCTGCCCGTCTACCTCAACGCCCTCGCCGGCGAGGGCGTGCACGTCATCACCGTCAACGACTACCTGGCCACCCGTGACTCCTCGTGGATGGGTCGGGTCCATCGCCGCCTCGGCCTCTCGGTCGGTCTCGTGCTGCCCGGTGACTACGACCCCAACAACAAGCGGGTGCAGTACGCGTGCGACATCACCTACGGCACCAACAATGAGTTCGGCTTCGACTACCTGCGCGACAACATGGCGCTCAGTCGGGCCGATCAGGTGCAGCGGGGCCACTCGTTCTGCATCGTCGACGAGATCGACTCGATCCTCATCGACGAGGCCCGCACCCCTCTGATCATCTCGGGTCGCATCGCCGACGGCGCCAAGATCTACTACCAGTTCGCCTCCATCGTCCGAGGGCTCAAGCGCGACATCCACTACGAGGTGGACGAGGAGAAGCGCACCGTGGCACCCACTGACGAGGGTGTCGAGGCCGTGGAGAAGGCCCTCGGCGTCGAGAACATGTACGACGAGGTGTCACAGAACCTCGTGCATCAGCTGCAGGCCGCTCTGCGGGCCAAGGAGCTGTTCAAGCGCGACAAGGACTACGTCATCCAGCACGGCGAGGTGCGGATCGTCGACGAGTTCACCGGACGCATCCTCGAGGGGCGCCGTTGGTCCGAGGGCCTGCATCAGGCGGTCGAGGCCAAGGAGGGGGTGAAGATCGCCGAGGAGAGCCAGACCCTGGCCACCATCACCCTCCAGAACTACTTCCGCATGTACGACAAGCTCGCCGGGATGACCGGTACGGCCGAGACCGAGGCGTCGGAGTTCCTCACCACCTACGGCCTCCACGTCGTGCCCATCCCCACGCACCGACCCATGATCCGTCAGGACGACGCCGACCTCATCTACAAGACCGAGGACGCCAAGTTCAACGCGGTGGTGGAGGACATTATCGCCCGCAACGACGTGGGACAACCCGTGCTGGTGGGCACTATCTCGGTGGAGAAGTCCGAGAAGCTGTCCCGTTTCCTGGAAAAGCGCGGCGTGCCCCACGAGGTGCTCAACGCCAAGCTGCACTTCCGGGAGGCCGACATCGTCTCGCAGGCCGGCCGTCTCGGGGCCGTCACCGTGGCCACCAACATGGCCGGCCGTGGCGTCGACATCATTCTCGGGGGCAACGCCGAGGGACTGGCCGCGCGCGACCTCGCCGCCGAGGGCTTGAGTCCCGACACCCCAGAGGGTCACGTTCGCCTGGCCGAACTGGTGGCCCTCCATGAACCCGAGTGCCGGCAGGCCCGCGAGCAGGTCCGTGAACTGGGCGGGTTGTACGTGCTCGGCACCGAACGGCATGAGAGCCGTCGCATCGACAACCAGTTGCGTGGTCGTTCCGGTCGGCAGGGCGATCCCGGTGAGAGCCGGTTCTACCTCTCGCTCGAAGACGATCTCATGCGCCTCTTCGCCACCGGAGCCATGAACTGGGTCATGGGCAAGACCCTCGATGACGATGTGCCGATCGAGGCCAAGATGGTGAGCAAGGCCATCGAACGGGCCCAGAACACCGTCGAACAGCGCAATGCGGAGATCCGCAAGAACGTGCTCAAGTACGACGAGGTGATGAACGAGCAGCGCAAGGTGATCTACAAGCGCCGTGATCAGATCCTCGATCAGATCGATCTGCGCGAGGAGTCACTCGGTCTCATCGCCGAGGCCATCGACGGCGCCATCACCACCTACTGCGTCTCCGACGATCACGAGGAATGGGACCTGCACGGTCTGCACTCCGACATCGCCGCCATGTGGCCCTCGCCCGTCACCGTCGACACCTTGAACTCGGCTATGACCACCGATGACCTCTACGAGATGCTCATGGGTGACGCCACTGCTCATTACGAGCGACGCGAGGAGGAGTTCGGCGCCGACAGCATGCGAGAGGTCGAGCGTCAGGTCCTGTTGCGGGTGATGGACCAGCGGTGGCGCGAGCACCTCTACGAGATGGACTACCTGCAGGAGGGCATCAATCTGCGGGCCATGGGCCAGAAGGATCCGCTCGTCGAGTGGCAGCGCGAGGGCTACGAGATGTTCGGCGCCATGATGCGCGCCGTGGCCAACGATTTCGTCACCTACGTCATGCACGCGCAGGTGACGGTGACCGACCAGACGAATGCACAGCCCCGCCTCTCGGACGTGACCTACACCGCCCCGGTCGACCCCAGCGAGTCGGGCTCGTCGATGGTCGACGCCGCCCGGGCGCAGGCCCTGGCCGAGGGAGCGATGCCGCCTCCCGAGGTCGACGAACCGGTGGTGAACACACCGGTGGTGAAGGACGAGTGGGATCGCACGCCCCGCAATGCGCCCTGCCCCTGCGGATCGGGCAAGAAGTTCAAGCTCTGCCACGGCGCATGAACGTCCGATGAGGGACTTCTCCGACGATCTCGGCGCGCTCCGGCAACGGGTGGACGAGGCGCGGGTCTATCTGCGCATCGATGAACTCCGCGCCGATCGACCGCGACTGGAGATCGAGGCCAGTCGTCCCGACCTCTGGGACGATCCGGACGTCGCTCGCCGGGTGACGGGGGAGCTGTCGGCCGCCATCGAGGACATCGAGTTGTACGAGCGACTGCTGTCCCGGGTCGAGGACGCCGAGACCCTGCACGAGTTGGGCCGGGAGGAGGGCGACGATTCCGTCGAGGCGGAGGTCGCCGACTCGATCGCGGCGTTGGCGGGCGACCTCGCCGAACTGGAGCTGCGCGCCCTGTTCACCGGGGAGTACGACGACAAACCGGCGATCTGCGAGATCCAGTCGGGAGAGGGCGGGGCCGACGCCCAGGACTGGGCCAACATGCTGTTGCGCATGTTCCTCCGCTGGGCCGAGAAGCGCGGGTTCGATGTGGAACTCGACGAGGTCTCGGCGGGCAACGAGGCCGGCATCTCGTCGGCCACCTTCCTCGTGGAGGGGCGACACGCCTACGGCCGGATGCGATCGGAACACGGGGTGCATCGTCTGGTGCGCATCTCACCGTTCAACGCCCAGGGGAAGCGCCAGACGGCGTTCGCCGCGTTGAAGGTGACACCGTTCCTCGAGGACGTCCCCGACATCGAGGTCGACGAGAAGGACCTTCGCATCGACACCTACCGATCCTCGGGGGCCGGTGGTCAGCATGTGAACGTGACCGATTCGGCGGTGCGCATCACCCATCTACCCACCGGGATCGTCACGTCGTGCCAGAACGAACGCAGCCAGCATCAGAACAAGGACCGGGCCATGCAGATCCTGCGGGCCAAGTTGGCCGAACTGCAGAGAGCCGAGCGCGAGGCCGAACTCTCATCGATCCGCGGTGAACAGCGCTCGGTGGGGTTCGGCAGTCAGATCCGCTCGTACGTGCTGCAGCCCTACCAGATGGTCAAGGACCTGCGTTCCGGTCACGAGACCGGCAACGTCGATGCCGTGCTCGACGGCGACCTCGATGGATTCATGGAGGCGTGGTTGCGCTGGGAGCGGAGCGGGGCCGACTCGGTCGGGGAGTGACGGCTCAGCGAACCGGTGCCGGGCCGAGGAACACGGCAACGGGATCGCCGCGTCGGCGAACACTTTCCACCCGTCGCAGCAGGTCCTGATCGACGCCGTCGAGGCCGGCGGCGGCCGAATCGACGCCGCCGCTGCCGTTGGTGAGGGCGAGGGCGAGGTCATCACGCCCGATGGCCCGCAACTGGCCCTGGAGTTCGTCGCGGTCGATCTCGAATGCCCGTCGCTCGTCAGGGCTGAGCGGATCCCACCCTCCGAGTTCGATCATCGAGGCGTCGCTGCGGAACACACCGATGGCATCGGCGCTCACCACCCACACCGTCGACCGGGCCCCGCGCCGGGCGATGTCGCGCCCGGGTCCGTAGTGGGTGAGCAGGTCGTCGCCCACGGCGACGTCGACGCCGGCGCGTTCGAGGGCATAGCGCACGGCATCGCCGTAGTCGCCGCGCACCGATCCGATGGTCTCCACCAACACCGGTCCTGAGCCGCGCAACTCCTCGATGACCGGTTCGAGGAAGTTGCCGAGCACCTGACTGGTCGACGCGTTCGGGGCCGGTGCGGTCCGAGACGCATCCACAACCGGCGCGACCCCGGCGTGGATGACCACGAGCCCGAGGCACACGACACCGACCGAGAGGGCGCGACGTCCGTTGGGCTGGTGCACTGCCACGATCACCGCCGACCACAGCGACCAGATGATCGAGAGCCACCACAGGCAGGCAATGACCCACCACCACCGCACGATCCAGTCGAACACCGGACCGATGACACGAGACGTGGCCACCACTCCGCCGATCGTCAGTCCGAGCACCGTCCATTGGAGGCGGGCGGCGGCCGGCGCCCGATGACGCGCCACCCACACCGCCGCGCCGAAGGCGAGCAGGGGGACGAGGAGCGCAGTCAGTGGCGCGCCCAGCAATTGACCATCGGCTCCGGCGCGTTCGGTGGCGCCCAGCCACGGCGCGCCCGGGATGCGCAGTTGTCCGGCCATGACCTCGAGGGCGGTACCCAGTCCGGCAGGTCGGGCCCCGGGATCGGCGAAGTAGTCCACGATGGCCATGGCGTTGCCGGTCCCGGCCACCTGATCGATGAGCGCCGGCAGCCAGCACCACACCACCACACCGGCCACCGCGCCGAGCAGGAACCGCCGTGACCGTCGGTCAGTGGGCAGCAACGGCGCGCGGGGTCGCGGCACTCGGAGCAGGACCACGGCGGCGATGGCCAGCGCGACCACCATCGGCAGGTACCCGACGTGGCTCTGGATCTCCATCGAAGCGACGAAGGCGAACGGCACCCACATCCATCGGTCACCCTCGGCGATCGACCACGCCAGCAGCGTGAGCAGCAACAGGGGCAGGAGCGTGAGGTAGGGGTTCCATGGGTCGCGCAGCACCACCGGTCCGAGTGCATGGAACAGGACGGCCAGCGCCCCCATCGTCATGACGACGAATACGGCGCGACCCCGACGCCAGGCCACGGCCGCGACGGCCACCACCATCGCGGCGTTGAGCACGGCGGCGGCCGAGAGGATCGCCTGCGGTCGTGCACCGAGTAGTCGGTAGGGGATCGACAACGACCAGAACAACAACGGGCCCGGGTGGTTCCACCCGAAGCGCGAATAGGGCCCGAGGAGCGGCGTGAGTCGACCGACGTCGTCGGTGCGCAGGGCGATGACCGCCCAGTCACCGCTCGGACGCCACACGAGATCGGACGCAGTGCGGGCGAGGTCGACGAGGGGCCACAGCACCAGACCGACGGCGACGACCACGGCCAGCGCCGTGAGGATCGTTCGGGGCGAGCGCCACGACGTGGCGCCGGGCGCCGCCGCGTCCGGACCCGCGATCGTCGACTGTGTGGAGTTCACCGAACCGTCACGCTACCGGTGTGCTGGGCGCGACCTTCGGCACGGCGCCGGCGCCGCGCAGCACCAGCTCGACGGCATCGATGGACAAGGGGGCCCTCGCGGTGAGTCGGAGATTGCTCACCAGCACCGTGTCGTCGAGGATCGTGGCCAGCTCGCTGGCGTCGATCGTCGGATCCAGGCATCCGCTCGACCTCGCCCGCTCGACGGCAGCCACGAACCGGGGCCGCGGGTCGAAGTCGAACGAACGCGGTCGGGCGTAGGTGGAACCGCCACTGAGGATGGCGGCGATCGACTGGGCGAACACTGACGTGCGCTGCAGCTCGTCGATCTTGATCTCCAGCATCTCGCGGAGGTCGGCCATCGGATCGCCGGAGGGAACGATGAGGTCGTAGCGCTCGGACACGGCCAACAGGTAGACGGCGAGCGCCAGTCCGGCCCGGGAGCCGATCGCCCGCAGGATCCGTGACTCCGGGGTGGATGTCTGGGCCGCCAGTCGCGACAGCGACAGTTCGATCCATCCCTCGGTGTCGGCCAGTCGTCGGGCTTCGGCCAGGATCACGCGGGTCTCGGAATCCGACAGCGGCGAAGTATCGATCGGTGAGGACGATGGCAACGTGGCCGGCCGGGCGGTGGGCCAGTCGTTGATCGTCTCGAGAACCTCGTGCACGGTGCGGGTGTCGGCCCGATGTCGAGTTGCCACCAGCAACAACGACATCGCCGCCAGCCCGTAGACGGTCGTGGGGAATCTCTCCGGGTCGAGACGGTGCAGTTGCGCGGTCCCTTCAGCCATCGCCCCCAGGATCATGAGGAGCTGCTGCGGTTCGAACGGAGGTCGGACCACCCGGCCCCACAGCGCGTCCAACTGCGTGGTCTGGCGTCCGTAGTCATTGGCCGCCGTGCGCTGCGCGATCCGGAGACCGTCGATCAGAGCCGGATCGGAGATGCGCGACATCAGCGCCATGCGCACCGGGAACGCCGGGTCGTCGAGCAGGGCGTGCACGTGACCGTCGCAGGCGGTGAGCAGTCGATCCAGGAGCCGAAGACCACCACGACCCAGCACCGAATCGGCCGAGGCGGTATCGGCAGGAGTCGAGCCCCAGACGGGATCGGCCAGATGGGCGACGAGATCACGCAGGTAGGCCTCGGTGGTCGGCCAGTGGGCGTAGAAGGTCGAGCGGGTCACCCCGGCGGTGCGAGCCACCTCGGTGACCGACAGACCGGCGAACAGGTCGGCCGTGCTCGCCTCCCCCCAGATCGTCTGCGCCGCATCGAGCATCCGTCGTCGCGCCGGTGTCGCAGGCTCACCCATCGATCCCCCTCCACCCGACACTGCTGTCGGGTGCGATGGGCATGACTGTACGTTGACGTCGGCTGGTTCAGCGACAATTCTCGGTGCCAGTCGAGCGGGACGGTGGCTGGCCATGTGGGCGATCCAGCAACAACTGCAGGACGTCGGGCTGGGTCACCTGTGGGGTGCGGTCGATCTCGACGGCATGGCCACCGAGATCGAGCGTCGACGTTCGGTGCTCTCCTCGGTGGGATCGACATCCGGCCCGGAACCCGATCGCGACGAGGACGCCCGTTCTGAGGGCTGGGATCTGCTGGTGGCCGCCGCTCTGGTCGACAACTGGAGGGGGGAGTTCGATCGGGCCCTCCAGGGCTTCGACCGCATCATCGAGAGCGCTCGCGAGCGCGGCGAGCACCAGTTCGTGCTGCAGGCGCTGGGGGTGAGCGGGATGATCTGGCGGCTGCGAGGCGACGACGGCCGGGCGCTCGCCGACTTCGACAGGGCGCTGGCCCTGGCGGCGACGCACGGTTCGGTGGCCGACGAGGTCTACCTGCGCATGCTGCGCATCGCCGGCGGCGACTTCCCCGACGGCGTCACCGTCGAGGCCGACTTGGAGTGGTGTCGGCGCGTCCTCGCCGAAGTGGACGACGATCGACTCCGCACCCACGTCCGGCTGGCCGAGGGGTGGGGTCTGGCGGCGATGGGCCGATCGGAGGAGGCCATCGCCCGCATCGACGCCGCCGCGCCGATCCTCGATTCGCCCATCGAACGCGCCGTGAACGAGATGCGGGCCGCGGAGATCCTGGCCGCCGATGGCCGTGTCGACGAGGCGCGGGACCGGGCGGCGGCTGCCCACGAGATCTTCGCCTCATGGCGGGCCCGCTACTGGTCGGCTCGGGCCATGGTGCTCATGGCCGGACTGGACGGTGATCGCTCCGCCCGTCGGATCCGTGGTCTGCTGTCCGACCTTCCGTCCGACGTCGCCTATGTGCGGCTCGTCGATCCTGTCGGCAGTCTGGTGATCGATCTCGATGGTCCGGGTGTGGCTTCACGCGACGGTCACCCCCTCGAGTTCCTCACCCGTCACGCCGAGTCCGCACTGCGACTGGTGGTGGCCGCCGGTGACGAGGGGATCACGGTCGACGAACTGGCGGCGATCCTGTGGCCCGGGGCCGATCCGGCCCGCATCGGCCAACGAGTGCGCACCATGCTGTGGCAGGTGCGCAGCGCATTGGGGACCGATGCATGGCGACTGCAACGTCGCCGCAGCACCGTCACGTTCACCACCGTCGGGTGCGAGGTGAACGGCGCCATCGACCGTTCATCGATCGTGGCTCTGTTCTCAAGGTGACGACTCAGACGTCCTCGGGGTCGTACTCGCCGCGCTCGTAGCGTCGACGACGGCTGATCTGGGTGCCGAAGGCGACGATGCACACGATGGCGAAGATGGCGAAGATGGCGACGAGGATCATGGGTCGACACTAGGTGGCGGAGATGAACGACACGATGATGTCGGCCAGGCGC
>Ga0172376_10002895_pt1 | contig 20689 bp, 20 predicted proteins | sample Lak35m_FD_121114 | JGI IMG/M metagenome (GOLD analysis project Ga0172376, IMG submission 121114) | Freshwater microbial communities from Kabuno Bay, South-Kivu, Congo - kab_092012_35m | ecosystem: Environmental > Aquatic > Freshwater > Lake | place: Democratic Republic of the Congo: South-Kivu... | reverse complement strand
CGATGGCGACAATACCGACTATCATTCCTGCCATTTGGATTTTATTTACTTCTTCACCATACATCAGGAGTCCAACAACCGTGGCGGCGATAGCTGATCCGACAGAAAAGATGATAGCCCCCCGAGCAAGTTCCGAGCCGTTATTGATCGCCACCAGCCAAAACACATTGGCAATGATATATGAACCAAGCGCCAACGCCCAAAACAAAGCTGTTTGCTTGAGCGAATACTCCTTGGCAAAAATGTCGGCAAAGACTTCAAAAAGAATGAGGAGTGAAATGGCGAGAATCCAGTGCATAGGGATATGATAGCAGAAAATGAGCCTGTTACGCTACCTGTCAGACTTTCCCGCGACTCAAAGTTTTTCGTCAAAAACTTTGGTCTGGGCACCAGCTCGCCCGTTTTTCTTGTTAGAAAAACATAGCTCCGCTGTTCAAGTCTGAACAAAAGCCAAGCAGTTGGCTTTTTCAGGTGGCTCAGGAATTAAAAAATCGCCCGTGGCTGGGCGATTTTTTAATTCCTGAGCCACCTGTCAGACTTGAACTGACGCGATCCCGTTTACAAAACGGGTGCTCTACCAACTGAGCTAAGGTGGCGATATTAAATTTAAAGTTTAAAATGCAAAGCTGCACTCAAACAAAAAGGGGTTACTCCCCTGACTTCTCAACAGTATCATTTTCACTGATATTTTTCAAGAAAGACGAGGCTTCACCACCATTCTTCACCTCTGTATGTCCACGCAACACCTTGACCACTTTTGGATGTCTTTTTACCGCAGTGTATGCTCCCACAAAAACTCTCTCAGTCTTTGAAACAACTTGGGCCAATTTACTGCGAAGCCATGCAGATATCAGTGCCACAGTCTTTGCCGAGAAAAAATTCCGAAAGCCTCGATACCAATATCGAAGCTTATCATTAGTCTTCGTGCCAAACTTTCCTAAAAAAGATGGCGAGCCGGTCCGCATTTCGACTCGCTTTGACCACACTATCACTACGATAGCTAAAAGTGCAATCCAAAACACGATCATTTCAAAATTCATAGATTATTTTTCGAGCACACCAAAACGCACAAAACGAGAAACTTCAATCTTCTCACCAAACTTCTGCATCGCACCATCGATCATCGCGCGAATAGTCATGTCTGGATTTTTGATAAATGGCTGTTCGAGGAGCGCTTCAGGAGATTCTGGATTTGCTGCTGTAATATGCATAGCAATATCTCGTGCTAGCGTCTTAAACTCCTCATTACCCGACACAAAATCGGTCTCAGCTACAAGTTCCACCATCGTGCCCATGGTCGCACTTGAGTGTACATACGAAGCAATAGTACCGGCACCGAAAGCTCGATCGGCCTTTTTTGCCGCCATTTCTTGACTCTTTTTCTTGAGTACTTCGAGTGCTTTTGCCATATCACCACCCGACTCCTCGAGCGCCTTTTTACACTGCATTACAGATATACCAGTCTTATCTCTTAGTTCTTTGATTTGTTCTGTGGTAATCATGATATAGAGAGCTTAGAATATAAGGCGAACAGAGAAAATTTATTTTGCAGATACAGCAGGAGTAGCTGAGACAGGAGCTGGTGCCTTTTTTGCGTTCTTGTATGCTTTCACAATCTCATCGACAAAAAACTTTACACTTGCAAGTGAGGAATCGTTGCCCACGATTGGAAACGTAACTTCTTTCATATCACAGTCAGATCCAAGAAGAGCAATGACTGGAATACCCTTGTCGATCGCTTCCTGTACCGCGATATTTTCGCGTTTTGGATCAACCACAAACATGGCCTTTGGCATTTCTCTCATAGGGACGATACCTGAAAACATGATCTCAAGATTTGCAATTTCTCGATCGATCAAAAGTCGCTCTTTCTTTGTGTACTTGATAAGCTCACCTCGTTCTCGTTCACCAGTAAGTTGTTCGAGTTTTGCCACCCGCTTTTTAATCTCATCGAAGTTGGTCAAGGTACCTCCGATCCATCGGCCAGAAACATATGGCATACCAAGAGTAGTACCTGCCGCCTTGATCGCATCTTTTGCTTCACTTTTACCCCCTACAAAAAGAATTTGTTTATTGAACTGAGAAAGAGACGACACAAACTCAAGCGCCTTTGCAAGAAGAGTCTGGGTTTTTTCGAGATCAAAAATTTCCACTTTATTTTTAGCGCCAAAAATATATGCTTTGGTCGAGGGGTGTCGTCGGCTTTTTGAGTACGCAAAATGAGCGCCAGCCTTGAACATGCTATCAATAAGAGGTGTCCGTACGGTGTCTTTATTTTGTTCTGTCATACCCGTGAAGTCTATCAGATTACTGCCTAGAATGCAAATCCATGGCTAAAATAATAGGATCGAGCCCACCCGCAAAGATTTTCTCGATATTATGCCACGATTCTTTGATACGATGGTCAGTGATTCTATCCTGAAGGATGTTATAGGTACGGATCTTTTCAGAACGATCAGCTGTACCGATCTGGTCTTTTCGCTCAGCACTAAACTTCTTTGCATCCTCCTCTTCTTTCAACAGCTCAAGCTTGGCAATCAAAATACTCATCGCCATTTCGCGATTTTTGAGCTGACTGCGCTGAGAAGTCGAGCGTACATCGATACCAGACGCCTTGTGAACGATGCGCACCGCTGTTTCCACTTTATTGACATTCTGTCCTCCAGCACCACCAGAACGAGAAAATTCTACCTCAATATCTGCCGGTTTTATTTCTATCGCCGACTTTTTCCTGATAGGCAAAATCGCCACCGAAGCGGTCGACGTATGCACTCGTCCCATTTTTTCTGTCGCAGGTACACGCTGAACACGGTGGACGCCCGTCTCATAGCGGAGAAGCTTGTACACATCCTGACCCCGTATTTCAAACGATGCTTCTTTGTATCCGCCAGCCGAGCCAATAGATTCTTCGATTACCTTAAAAGACCAGCCTTGATTTTCAGCATACCGACGATACATAGTAGCGAGCTCTTCGGCAAAAAGTGCCGCTTCGTCTCCTCCGGCACCAGCACGGACTTCAAGAATAATTTCGTTTGGTAATTCGTCAACAGTCGCTTCTTCCGATAAAACGATTTCCTCCATTTGCTTTACAAGACCCTGTTTTTGTTCTTCGATAGACTTGATATCGGCCTCTGCCATAGATAAAAGACTCGGGTCGCCTGCGGACATGGTTCGTAATTCCACTTGCTCCTTTTCGAGTTTTTCGTACATCTCGACCAGATAACTAGTCTTGTGATTTTCTTTGTATTTTGTCAGATCTGTCATGATGGGTAGCTAAATTTAAAGTTTTAGATTCAAAATTTGATAAATTATACAATATACACAGAAACCCGAACCATGTATGGTTCGGGTTTCTGTCTGGTCGCTATTTAGACTTGGTAACCTTCTTTGGAGCCTTCGAAGCGGCGCGGGTCTTGAATCTCTCTACTCGTCCGGCACTGTCAAGAGTCTTTTCGTTACCTGTGTAGAATGGATGACACACACTGCAGATTTCTACTGCGATATTTTCTCGAGTCGAACCAAAAGTAAACACATGACCACACGCACAGGTAGTGGTCGCCTTTGGGAAATATGCTGGGTGTATATCTTTTTTCATAGGAGCAATTGTAGCAGATGTGTGGGGAAAAGGCAATATTTTAACGGCGGGGCAGGCCTGCCCCGCCGTTAAAATGCCTTAAAATATAGCTTTACTGGGCCTTCAAAATATCTATCTGCTTTTGATACTTATCCGCCAAATCCATCACATCGTCTCCATAAAACGCATACTCGCGCTTATTGGCATTTGCCCAACCAGCAAGATACCGCAGTGCCGCAAGCCGTTCTGCTGCCCGAGTGCCTTTGTCTGCACCGTTTTCTTTCATAAGAAGTGCTGACGCCATAAAAGCATCGCCAGGATTCCATGGGTTTGAAGGAAAATTACCGGTCAATTTCCCGATCCGATCCTTTGAAGCATCGTACACCCACCTACCAGTGGCACTTGTATTGATACATTTATTGGTAACATCATTTATGTATCCCGCATAACACACCCACGTCGACGGAATAAACTGCGCCGGACCCATTGCCCCACCCCAGCCATACCATGGTTTTTTTGATACGGGCATTTTGTCCGGATCGAGTCCGAGACGACTCGTAATATCTTTGAATGGCTCAGTGTCTCGAGGGTTTTTCATATCCACCCGCCAGCTTCCTGTCCCCACATTCTGGCCAAGATTACTTTCCTCAGCAATAATACCAAGAATAATAGCAGGTCTCACCCCTGTTTTTGCCGAAGCGATGTTTGCATAATCCAATGCCTTTTCAAACGAGATTGCACTTGAACCCTGCAGAGAAAAGAGTGCGCTTCGAATGACGGCCGCAGACTTTTGGGTTTCTTTCAATAGTGCTTGATAATTTTTCTCGATACCTCGAGATTCACTCAAAATCTGTTTCTTTTCAGCCTCATCTCTCTCTATTTTCTTTTGTTCCAAAAACTGGAGATTGCGAAGCTGCAACTCTTCAGTACGCTTGTCCTCGAGAGCTTCTTTTTGAGCATTAGTTTCTACCTTAGTGATTTCTAAATCATCAAAAGAATGCTTGAGCGCAGTATTGATAGACGCAAAAGAATCCGAATCCTCAAAAAATTTTGATATTGGCTGATTAGAAAGCAACACTTCGGCAAGAGAGGCGTCATCGAGCTGGGCCGTCTTTCGTATTAGTTGCGCAACCGAATGCTTTTCCCTCTCTATCTTTTCTGATAGTTTTGTAATTACCACTTTTTTGGTACCAATATCACCAGTGAGTTTTTGAATGGCGATATCTCGAGCTTTAATACTAAGCTTTGCCTTGGCAATTTTCGCATTTAAAATGGCAATGTCTCGTTCAAGACTAACGCTTTTATTTTGTTGATCTTTCAAAATTGTCTCCTGAAGAGCGATCGCCGACTCAATGGTATCGAGTTGTTTTTGAAGCTCAGCCCGACGACTGGCAACATCTGCCCCTGTGACCGTTTGGGAAAAACCCTGTGTAGGAAAAAACAGGCTCAAGCAAAATAGCAATAGGAAAACTCGAATAGTCTGGATAAAACACATGTTACTAGTATATCAGTTCTTGAATACGGATAAAAGAAAACCCCCGCCGTATTCTCGGCGGGGGTTTTTTTTTAAAATTATTTTTTTGGAGCTTTTGCGTCTGCTGCTGGAGCATCTGCCTTTGCTTCTACACCTTCAGCACCTTCTTTTGCTTCCTTACCCTTCTTTGCTACCTCAATCGCTGACATATCTACCGATGTCACTTCCTCTACCACTTCTTCTTTTGGTTCGTACACAGAGACAACTACTTCATCAGCGTGGGTCACAAGCGTTACACCAGCAGGAAGTTTAATATCCTTTGCGATAATAACACTTGAAAAGGTGGTTAGCGGAGAAATATCTACCGAGATGGTATGTGGCAAATCCTTTGGGGTAGCTTCAATACGGATTTCTCGAAGCACCTTGACGAGATTTCCGCCAAGCTCTTTGACTGCAGGAGCATTACCCACAAACTCAATCGGCACATTTACCTCAATCTTCTGTCCTTTTTCAAATACATAAAAGTCAACGTGACGAGCAGTGCCTTTAACTGGATCTACATCAACATCATGAATAAGGGCATCAAGTTCCGCACTTCCATCTTGGAGAGTAACTACCGAAGACTCACCAGCTTTTCGCCAAACCTTAATAAAATCAGAAAAAGAAACCTGGATAGGAGTAGATTTTTCTTTCTTTCCATAATAAACCGCAGGAATCATCCCTTTGGTGCGTAGTGCATCAAGATTTTCCTTCACATCTCGCTTGTGTATATTCAATGTAATCATGAGGAGGTAGTATATACTGTCTCATTAAAAAAATCAACTATTCACCATATACCCAAAAACCCTTTAGATATGGCGTATTTGGAGCTATTGACATTTATATATGAAAGTAGTATAATAGGTGGTAGATTAGCTCTGCCGGACTAATTTGAGAAAATGAAGTATTCCCTGCCACCTGAAGTGGTTGGAAATGGGCCTGAAGCCCCATCATCTCGCGGAGTCCGCGCAAGCGTGACACCCATTACGGCATTTTGACAAATGAACACACAAAACGCCCCCACCACGCTGAGTATGCACGCAGATGGAAATCTATTCTGCGACAAACTCAAAGAAGCCTGGATCAAAAACACAGGCGAACGAGATCCTATCCTGGAATTCCTGAACAATAAGAAGAAGATGTGCACAGGTATGATCATCGCCTGTGTTGGTATCATGCTAATTGCGATCCCGGGTATAATCCTCCATAGCAATGAAAACAACCGGTGGCTTGGACTGACCCTCCTCCTGTTTGGTTTCATAACCTTTGTAATTGGAGGCATGCAGTGCCCTGGTGGCAGCGAAAACAAAAGCTACTATCGCTACAACCCCGCGTTCATCCGATTCGTCAACACCATCGGCTTCGAACACTTCGAGTCGCTGAAAGCCATCGGACCAACGTATGGCTACAAAGCGCTCGTTATCTTCATCGAGGAGAGGCTCTGTGAAAAAGCCTTCCAAATCCTCCGACTCGAAAAGGAGGGTCGGTGGAGTGACGCTGAACAGAAACGAAGTGAATTCAAAACCATGCATGGCAACTTCCTTCCCTTCGGAGTAGTTGACGAAAAGTGGGACAAATACTTCGCCAACGCCAAAGCCGACCTCGATAGCGGAGAATGCACAATCGTCGGACAAGCAGTTTCTCCCAAAGGTTCGTGATACCTCGCCAAAAATCACTCGCCCCGTCCGTGGATGCACTCAATGCTCCACGGCGGTTTTTATTTATCAAAATCAATACAACCACTACACCACATTATTCTGCGGCACTCCCCCTTCAAGCACCTGGATGATATTGGTCGTTGAAAGTGTAGCCATCTCCTGTCGGGCTTCCAGTGTACCCGAGGCGATGTGTGGAGTCAGCACAACATTGGGAAGTTTGGCGAGACCCTTGGCAAGCTTTGGCTCAAATTCAAACACATCAAGCCCTGCACCAGCAATCACGCCCTTTTTGAGTGCCACGACGAGCGCATTTTCATCTACCACTGGCCCACGAGAAGTGTTTATCAAATATGCCGACTTTTTCATCATCGCCAATCGCTCTGTGTTGATCAAGTGTTGTGTCGTAGGCAAAAGTGGTACATGTATCGAAACTACATCAGCGGTTTTTAAAACCTCTTCTACGGTCGGACAAAAAGTTGCGCCATACTTGCTCTCAAGCTCATCGTTTCTTTTAACATCATAATACGAGAGCTTCATACCAAAACCATTGACCCCTCGATGAGCAACGTCCGCGCCGATCCGCCCCGTACCGATAATCCCCAGCGTCTTTCCAACCAATTTCATACCATGAAAAATCATCGGATTCCAACCATTAAACTTCCCTCGTCGCATATATTCGTCACTTTCCACCACGCGACAGGTGAGTGCAAGGATCAATGCCCATGCATGCTCTGCTACACGATCAGCTCCTCCTCCCGGAGTGTTGGTAACGTAGATACCGCGCTTTTTTGCCTCAACAATGTCAATATTATTTGTCCCGATAGCGTAGTTGGCAAAAATCTTTGCAGTCGGGCAGACATCAAACACTTTTGCATCCACCTGATCAGTCAAAAGAGTCAGCACAGCATCATAGGGCTTTTTTGAAAGAGCTTTGATCAATTCTTTTTGTGTCAGAGGTCGGTCTTTTGGATTGACGTCCACCTCATATCCTTTATCGGTCAGTCTTTTAATCCCCTCGTCCAAAATCTTTCTGGTAATGTATATTTTTTTCATACACAAAATTATAGCATATTGAAATCTCTTGAGAATTTGACTTCTACGCTATATACAATGTATTCTAGAAATAGACGGAATAAAAAAACAATTGAAACAGAAAGCGAATCTCATGAACCTGACCATAACACTGCAATGGAAAGACCCCTTGAATGGAAGATACTATAATCGTCGGGTGCAGGTGGATACCGAGGGTATGATTCCAACCATCGGACACGAAATCGCATTCGATGGACCCACACCTAACACCGAGCACCGTGTGCGGATCGAAAGAATTAAACACGGAACTCACCAAGAAAACGAGTTGGAGTTATTCCATCAGCTTTACATTGGGCCGTCTGTGCTGGTCTCACCAGTGACAGACACGGATGCCCTAGCGATGCGTCAAAGCTGGCGAAGTGTGATTCCCAAAGCTTTTCATTTCCATGGGTCATCCCAACCTGCTTGATCGCGGGTTTTTTTATTTTATAAATGTTGAAAACACCTTCATCTTCTCCTCCACTACTTTTTGCATTGCAAGGCGAGCAGGAGCGAGGTATTTATAGGGAGCAATTTCTTTTGGATTGGCAGTAAGGGTCTCGGCGAGAGTATTTCGAAACGCCACGCGAAGCTCGGTGTTGACATGCACCACCGCCACACCTGCCTGTATCGCCGCACGTACATCTGCATCAGTATTTCCGGACGCACCGTGCAGTACGAGCGGAATACTTCCAGTCGCTTTTGATACTTCCCCCACCCGAACTACATTGAGCGCGGGATCTTTTCCTTTTGCAAACATACCATGAATATTCCCCACAGCGGGAGCCAGCATATCTATACCAGTCTTTTGTACAAATTCTCTCGCCTGTTCAGGTTTTACTAAACTATCTTCTGAAATAGAGGCGCCTTCGGGCACTTCCTCAAGCACTTTTGAAGATTTCCCGATGTAGCCGAGTTCGGACTCAACTATCACCCGCTCACCGAAAAATGACTTTCTACTTTTTGCATACGCCACACATTGTTTTGCTATTTTTATATTTTCTTCAAATGACAGCTCCGTACCATCAAAAATCACCGCATCGTAGCCAGCATCTATCGCCTCTTTTACCCGATCAAAAGAATAGGTGTGATCTGCATTGAGGAAAACCGGTGTGCCGGAAATGCGAATACTTTTTACCACTGACGCAATTTCTTTGGCACCAAAAAAATCTCGCTCGCCTTCCGACACACCGATAATCACCGGCACCTCATATCCAAGCTCCCTCGACACCGCCTCCTGAGCCTTGACGATAGCCCACACACCTTCCATATTTGAAATGTTAAAATGTCCGATGGCGATTTTCTTTTCCTGCGCTTCTTGTATGTATTGTCTGAGTGTTTTCATACCATATATAATACATCGAATCGAGAAATTCGTCGAAGGCTGGGCTTTTTATGGGGCTTCGGAGGCGGGTAGCCGAGACTTGAGAGATTTCTTACCAAAAAAAATACTCGTACCTATAAAAAGCCTTGTCGAGAGAGAATTCCTGGATTCGATGTAATTCCACTACTGTGTTTCTACTGCACTCGCCGTCTTCTTTACCACCCTAAAAATAACTAGCCCAAGAAGCACTGCCACGATACCGAGCATCACACCGAGAATCCACGGTTCACGTTCAGAGAGAGGGATCACAGGTGGAACATACTCACTATTCAAATGCTCTACCCCAAGTGCTCCAGACACAAATTCATCCGCTTTAAAATTACGATAAATCTGCGCAAGGTCGTATGACGAATATCCAGCCTTTTCATTACCGTAAAAAAGTCTATACGAACTCTGTGGTTCACCAAGAAACGCCACCGCTCGAGTATACCCAGAAAACAAAATACCCGTCACATGAAGCGGTTGATTATCTTGATTTAGAATAACCAACTTTACATATCGAGCACCCGACCCACCATACGCAACCGAGGTCTTGTCCCCAGATAATTCTCTCGTCTTGTATCTATATATTCCGTCACCCCCAACATAATTCCATGTCTTCTTATCACCACTTGAGTACACATTGACTGGTCGTTCAAAATTTGTAGAATCAGTCATAATCAAAGCACGGTCAGCCAAAATTCCCTGTTGTCCAAAATCGGCAACAATCTCAGTGTTCTTTCCAACTTTTGTAACCTCAAAAGTAGGTGTGTACGAAAGACGACTGCCACTCGTATATACATCTCGTCTCGCCGAAGCGCCGAGCACTTTCACTAGGGCACTTTCCGTATCAATAATTTTTACCAGCACATATCGGTAGGTAGACTCAGGGTATGAGACGGTAGTATTGCGTACCGGATAGTCTTTACTGTAGTCGTAAATGATCTGATTATCGGCCAAAAGTTGCCATTTGCCCATATCGACACTGCCATAAATCTGTACTTTCTTTCGATAATTTTTCAACTCAGCATCAACATCGAGGGTAACTTGATTGTGTAATACTGAATCACCAAAATCCAACACAAAGCTCGTAGACTCTCCTGCCACATTACCTTTGTTTAAAATCTTTGGTGCAAGAAGTGAAGACTGTATATCATCTCTATTGGTAATCAAAAGATACGGCACTTCTTTGTTATCAACACCCACCACTCGCAAATCACGAAGATCTGCCGTCGAAGTGGCAAAAACCTCGGCATCGAGAGAGACCCGGAAAAGGGTAGTCGCATTGACATCACTCAACAAACGCACTTCTTTGTACGCTCGCCATTCTTTTTGAGAAAAGTCTGCAGAAGCAACCGAGACTAACCCAAGAAAAGCAAACATCGCTATTACTGAGATTATACCTATTTTATAATTTGAAAAAAATGTATTCATACGATGGTTATTTTGATACATTATTTCGTTATAACTGTATTACTGTCTGACGCCGTGAGAAAACCCTTGATACGTGCCGAGAAACGGAAGTAGAGATACCCGACCGCGATCAGTGCAATACCAAGGATCATAAACGCAATGATACGGTACACTGCTTCGAGAAGCCAGATATCGTAGAGAAATGTCTTCACCACAGTAATACCAAACACAATAGTGGCGCAAATGCGCAATACTGATGTCTTTGACAAAATACCGAGACCAATCGCAATCAACGCATAGATAATAAAGAATACTGAAATCGCGAGACTGGTTGACTGTGCCACACTATCTGTCGTCGACACAAATCTAAACCAATCAACAATCTCAAATACACCCGCGCAGAGAATGAGAATATTGGCGATTGCCATAAACGATGCCGCTTTGTGCAAATCCTCTCGTATCTTGGTCGAAAGAAAGAAAGTGTGAAAAATGTATGCTACAAAAAGTGCGAGCACCACCGCCACCGCAAAAACCACAAATCGCTCGTTGAAAATGAGGAAGAAGTTTTCTTGCGATAGGTAGGTATCAAATGCAAACAATCGAAAAAGACCGAGGACAAAAATAGGAATCGAGTACGATACGATTCTCGAACGGAGCAAATGCCCCACCCATGCAATCACTGCCGCTTCCACAAACCATGAGATGGTGATCCAATACCCATCAAACTGTATCGGAAAAACAAGAGTCAAAAAGAGTACTGCCATACCCGCCGGCAAGTATACCAGTGCCTTTGTTCCCTGTTTTACGTATGATCCAAAGAGGGCAATGACCGTATACACAGCCGTGAGAAACAGTGGTAAAAGACCCATATATGCGTGATACTCAGCATCTAAAACACTATAACTCACAGACATATAGAGAAGTCCTGTCACAAGCATGAGGGCAAAGTCACTTTGAGTCGGCTTGCGATCATTGAAGTAATAGAACACCAGGGTCGAGGCGGTGAAAATAGCCCAGTACAGCGTAAAGTAAAATTCCGTCATGAAAAGTTTACTCGAATCGTAATTACCAAAGAACCATGAGCCGACAAGTATCACCGTACCCACTGCTGTACCCCAGACCAGATGTTTCCAATTTCTGAAAAAGGCCAGAGCAAAAAGTCCGAGATCGAGGAGCGCGATGTACGTAAGCAAACCGATATCATTGACCGTGCTACTTGAGACAAGTACTGGTGTAAGGAATCCACCGAGAAGCGCGAGACCGGCGATCGCCACCGAGTTATATCTGACTGAAAGCACCACTGAGAAAAGTGTGACCAAAATCATACCGAGAAAGGCCGTGAGCTGATCGATCATGTGGTAAAAACCAAAAGCACTGTAGAGAGAAAGATACAAAATCGCAATACCACCTCCGGTGAGAAAGAAAGCGTACTTTGGATATTTTTTATAAAACCACTCTCCGGCGCCAACAAAACCAAGTCCGATGATGAGTCCGAGAATCACCCGACCAGTCTCGCCGATGAGGTTATTATCAAAAGAAAACTTGATGAAAAAGCCGACACCGAAAAGGATCGCGATAATACCCGCAACCATGAGCCAGCGAGTATTGAAAGCAAACTCTGTCGCGGTAGCAGCACTTTTTGTGGGTTGTGCAGGTGCGGTGGGTGCAGAAGAAAGCGGTGTCGTGGTCGGCTGGGACGTGGCGCTTGCAAGCGGTGCCGGTGCGGGGGTAGATACTGCTACACCAGCGGGTGTGCCACCCGCTCCATACAATTCCTCTTTTGTAATGAGACCTTTTTGAATAAGAAGAATAGCCAGGCGATTTGTAACCTGAGATGACTCTGTCGTCCCCGCATGCTTTGAACTTCGAAAAACAAGATACCCTACCACTCCGATAACCATAATAAATAGTATAAATTCCATAAATATACCCAAGAAGGCTATTAATGCTGATATGGGAATAAGTATAGCTCATCTGGATAAAATTAAGAAGGTAGATGGCTAGTTTAGAGTAAATAATTTATGGTATACTTATTCCACCCTTAGATTAAAAACATGTTCAACACACCTTTTGAGTTTGTGGCGGTAGGAGATATCACCACTGACGCATTCATAAAAATAAAAGACGCGCATGTCACTTGTGCTATCGATAACATCAAATGCGAGATTTGCATGAAATTTGCCGATAAAGTACCCTTTGAATCTGCCACTGAAGTACGCGCCGTGGGCAATAGTGCTAATGCATCAGTCTCAGCCGCTCGACTCGGTCTAAAATCAGCACTGGTCAGCGATATTGGTAATGATCAAAATGGCCGAGACTGTCTTTCAGAACTTTTAAAAAACAAAGTCTCCACCAAATACATCTCGACACACAGAAACATGGACACCAATTACCACTATGTCCTCTGGTACGAAAACGAACGCACTATTCTCGTCAATCACAAAGAGTATCCCTATAGTCTGCCGAAAATAAAAGCGTCGAAGTGGCTGTATCTGAGCTCGCTCGCTGAAAACTCTTTCGACTACCATCTCGAAATCATCGCGTTCCTCAAAGCTCATCCAGAAACCAAGCTCGCCTTCCAACCCGGGACTTTCCAGATGAAACTCGGTAAAGAAAAACTCGCCGACCTCTATACCCGATCAGAAGTTTTTGTGTGTAATGTCGAAGAGTCACAAAGAATCCTCGGCTCATCCGAAACCAATATTAAAAATCTACTGACCGCCATTCGTGCATTGGGACCAAAAATCGTCCTCATCACCGATGGTCCAAAAGGCGCGTACATGGACGACGGCACCGCGCAGTATTTTATGCCTATTTATCCCGATCCAAAACCACCCTTTGAGCGTACTGGCTGTGGAGATGCTTTCGCTTCGACTTTTGTGACCGCTCTTTCACTCGGCAAGACACCACTCGAAGCACTACTGTGGGCACCGGTGAATCCAATGTCCGTCGTCCAGTATGTCGGCGCTCAGAAAGGTCTCCTCGACAGAGCGACTCTCGAAAAATATCTTGCTGATGCGCCAGTTGATTACAAACCAAAAGTTATTTGATCCCTAGCGAATTACAGAATACGTTGAAGGCACATCTTTTTCTGGGGGTTCGCAGGCGGGTAGCCGAGATTTCAGATATTTTCTAGCAAGAAAATATTCGTACCCATAAAAAGATGTGCCGAAAAAGTATTTTGTAATTCGAGATAATCTAGTATTATTACAAAAAAATGAAACTCAGACAGAACAAAACCACGGTACTAATCGTACTCGACGGATGGGGCTATCGAGAAGACCCTATTCACAACGCCATCGCACAGGCAAAAACACCTGTGTTTGACGCTCTCTGGCAAAAATATCCCCATACCCTCCTCGAAGCCTCCGGTCTCCATGTTGGACTTCCTCACGGACAAATGGGTAATAGTGAAATCGGACACACCACCATCGGCGCGGGGAAAGTTATCGATACCGACCTCGTACGTATTGCAAAAGCAATCGAACATGATGAACTAAAAAATAATCCTGCCTTCAAAAAACTCTTTGCCCATATTAAAAAATATAATTCGACGCTTCATGTCAAAGGACTGCTCTCTGATGGTGGTGTGCATAGTCATCATGCCCATCTCCACGCCTTTTTAAAAACCGCCAAAAAAGCTGGGGTAGAAAAAATAGCCATTCATGTATTTACTGACGGCAGAGATACCGCCCCACAAAGCGCGAAAGGGTATTTAGAACAACTCGAAAAATGTATCGAGGATTTGGGTATCGGTTTTATTGCCACCGCGTCAGGACGCTTTTACGCTATGGACAGAGACACCAACTGGGACCGTCTGGCCAAAGCCGAAGAAGTATTTTTCCATGGCAAAGGCAAATCCTACCAAACCACAAAACCCTCAGAAATAGTCACTGGTCTGCACGCAAATGGAGTACTCGATGAACATCTCGAACCAATTATTTTCCTTGATGAAACCGGCAAAAACTACAAAGTAGAAAAGAATGATGGAATTTTCTTCTTCAATTTCCGCGCCGACCGTGCACGCATGCTTTCAAAGAAAATCGCTGAGAAAAAAGAGGCGGAAAATCTCTGTTTTGTCACGATGACAGAATACGAAAAATCCCTCCTCGCCGATGTCGCATTCCCAGTCATTGAAATCGAAACAACACTAGCAAAAGAAATTTCTGCCGTCGGTAAAACCCAAGCCCATATCGCGGAGACCGAGAAATTCCCGCACGCCACCTATTTTCTAAATGGAGGAAAACAAGACCCCTACCCTGGTGAAGAACACATCGTGCTCGCCAGTCGAAAAGATGTAAAAACCCACGACCTCGCGCCAAAAATGCGCGCAGAATCAATCGCAGACAAAGCTATTGAGCAAATACAAAAAAGGGTGGACTTTATTTTCATCAATTTTGCTAATCCAGACATGGTCGGTCACACGGCCAATGTGCCCGCAATTATCGAAGCAATTGAGGAAGTGGATGCTCAACTCGGACGAGTCTTGCAAGCACTCATAACAGCGGGTGGCATCGCTTTTGTCACGGCGGATCACGGTAATGCCGAGGTCAATATCGACCAGACAACAGGAGAAAAACATACTTCCCACACTACCAATCCTGTCCCTGCCATCCTTACTGATCTAACCCACAAACTTTGCCCAGGAACTCTCGCGGATATTACCCCGACAATCTTGCAACTCATGTCCATCCAGAAACCTTCGTCTATGACAGGAAAAAGTCTGTTACAATAGTAGCGCAATGTACATCCGTATTAAAAAAATCCAAGAACAGGCCCTGCCAATAATCCTTTTTTCACTTGTTATCGGTGGAGGTATTCATCTTGAGCAGTATCGTACTTCCCAAACAGTATCCCTACAAAAACAACTGGAGGTACAGCAACTGACATTAGAAAAATATGCTCATGAGATATCCGATCTGCAAAATACAGCTCTGGCCCAAAACAAAAAAGTAACTGAGATCAAAAACACTTTTTCAAAAAACAATCTCGTTCTGACTGAAAAAATAAAAAGAGCTGAACAAATTAGCAAACAGAGCGAAGGTATTGCTAGCCAAAAAATCCTCGCCTTGGAAAATACTCTCGCTAATACTCCCAAAAGCCTCGTCTCTGTTATCCAGGAATGGAAACCGCGTGTCGCAAAAATATCTTGCGTCTGGAAAAATACTGCCGGCAGAATCTATGGAACTGGCGGAGGGTCTGGTTTTGTATTCAAAGAAAAAAATAATCAAACCGAACATATCTGGGTAATGACCAACAAGCATGTCTTCCTAGACGAAGGTCGGTACACGCCATACTCTTGTACTATCAAATTTCCCGGGGACGAAACACTCTTTGAAATCCTTTTTAGCTCTGGCAAATATCTCACCATTGACCCGCTCGATGTCGGATTCATCGAAATCACCCAGCCAGACACCTACATACAATCAATCACTTCCATCAAAAAAGTCTTTACAGAATCATTTTGCGCCTATACCCCATCACTCGGTGAAAAAGTTGCCATCCTGGGCTACCCCACCATCGGTACCGTAGGAGACATCACCGCTACCGAAGGTATTATTTCCGGATATGACAGTGACTACTACATCACTTCCGCCAAAATCGAACACGGCAACTCGGGTGGTATCGCGCTTTCCACAGAAAAAAATTGTATCCTCGGTATTCCCACCTTCGTACGCAAAGGAGAAATAGAAACGCTAGGAAGAATTCTCTCGGCACAAACTATTTTTAGTCGTTGGGGCATATCTCTGACACAATAGTCTTTGAGAATTTCGCTACTTGCCAAAAGATATAAAATCGCTACAAAATGTCTCTGTATGAGCCTATAAATTCTTAACGGCTCAGTAATTACCACTGAGCCGTTAAGAATTTCCCCCGAAAATCAGTATATTTTCGGGAATATGACTGTGTACCAGGTACTTTCGACAGGATCCTCCTCCTACACCGACGCATCGTCCTTCCCCTCAATCGCTGTAGAAGCAAACTTGAAAAACAGAATCAGCGCGGTCAACCAAAAAGCTCCGAACGCAAACCCTGCAACCACATCAGAAACCCAGTGCACATTGAGATACACCCGACTAAATCCGACCATCACAAAAAGAAGCAGACATGCCACCCCAAAAATCTCCCGACGAACCTTGCTTTCTATCTTGCCACAAAACACATAGATCAATGCACCAAAAAACAATACTGCCATGGTCGCATGTCCGCTCGGAAAACTAAAACCGGTTTCAACGAGCACTGCATTTTCTGGTCGCATACGTTCTACTAGCTCTTTGAGCACTCCCTGAAACAAAGCTCCTCCTAAAAGCCCGAAAGAAAGTACCAATGCCTGATGAATTTTCTTTTTCCACATCAAAAAACAGGCGATACCAAGACCGGCAACAATCAAATGTACTGGACTCAAAAAATTAGTAATTGAAGTAAAAATATCTATTCCACCAAAACCTTGAATATCAATCATTTTCAAATTGACCCACACATCAAGTTCCGCAAGAGATGATTCTCGGCTAAACACATCCTGCATCGTCTTGAAAAAAATATAGAGCGACGCAATATTGATGAGTAAAGTATAAAAGTGATACTTGGCAAAAATATGTTTCTGCTTGTTGATAAAACGATACGCCCACACAATCAGTATACTCAAAATGACTGCGATCCCGACAAACCGACCAATATACTGAGAAACAATCTCATAACTCGCACCAAAGACATATCCGATGAGTACAGAAGAAACCGACCACAAAATTCCTCCAGAGATGTTGTAGAGCCAAAACCTGTTGACATGAACATCTCCCGCTCCCGCCAAAAACGGTGTGAAAGCGCGGGTCACCGGACTAAACCTTCCGACAATCAAAGCCTTGCCGGTATGCTTATTCATCGCCTCTTTCGCCTTTTCCAGATGAATGTCGGTAATAAAAAAATATCGACCGAACTTGCGAATCAATTCATATCCGTATTTTTTACCAATCGAATACCCAACAACATCACCAACGATAGCCCCTAAAGATACAAGTATCAAAACGGGCCAGAGATCAAGTGTCCCAAGCCTGACCAAAAAACCGCTCAAAATTACCAACGAGTGACCGGGAATAAACGTACCGACAAGAGGTAACGCCTCAACGACAGCAATTAAAAAAAGCATCGTATACGCGCCATATCCCAGTGTCTCAAGCGGAATGCTATTTACCAATGAATGAAAATAAAACATACAAGTATGTCCCCTACTTTAGAGCAAAGGATGCTTTTACCGTGAGCATAATATCCTTTTCGATTTTGGACATATCGTACGATCCGTAATCATTGATTTCGTTTGAATTTTTACTCAACACCTGCACCACTCCACTAGAAGCTGAACGGATAGAACCTATCTTTTTTCCACTTGCTTCTGCAATAGCCCGAGCACGAGCTTCTGCGTCTCGTATTGCATCAGCGAGAAGTGCGACACGAAGTTCACTGAGTTTAGAATATGAGTATTCGATACCACCAGTTGAAAAAACGACACCCTTTTCTATAAGCTCTTGGATATTTTTTGCCACCTCAGTAATACGTACCACATCTTTCGAATTTACTTCTATATTTTGTCTCAGAGTATATTCTCTTTCTGCCCCAGGAGAAGGGTTGTAATCATACACCTGATCCATAAAGACGGGAGAGATGTCTATTTCTGTATCCTTGACCGCCTTTGACTTGAGAAAACTTTTGACCTGAACGAGATCATTTTCCATCTTTGAATAACCACTCTTTAGACTGCTTAATTTCACCGTACGACTGAATACACCAGTCCATTTGACAGTATCAGACACGACTCCTGTGCGTACGGAACCTGTTACAGAGAGACTGTCGCCGAGTGACTGTGCACGGTAATAAGTGATAGATATGATAATCGCACACAAAACAAGACTAACGCCCATGATATATGGGGCAAATTGAAGAAATTTCAGAGGGTTATTTTTATTGGTGTCGAAAGCCATAATATCGATGGTTTTATTGTATTAATGGTTCGTTTCTTGAAAGAAACTTCCTCAATGAATATCTACCCGCTCCAAGGAAAACAATCGCTAATGCCACCAAAAGAAGGACAAAATCGAATTCGAAACCAGGTTTACCAGGAGAACCACCAAAACCATTATTAAATTTTACCAAAAAGACTGCTCCGATCATGATAACAGAAAGTGCAACACTCGAAACTCTTACAAACACCCCAAGTAGCAATGCCGCTCCAGCTACAAACTCTATTATCATTACAATGTAAAATACTAACGCTGGCAAACCAATCGAACCGAAAAACCCTATCATGTATTCTATATTGCTATACTTCACATATGCATGATTGATAAAGACAAAGGCCAATGCGACACGCAAAAGCAAAAGTCCTAAATCAGGATTATGCATTTTTTCTAAAAAGTTTTTCATAGTAGTAATAGCATTATTATATTGATAATCCGCACATAAACCAGTAGCAAAAGTATACCTCTAAAACGAGGTTTGGTCTATCATGTTACACCATGTATAAATCCTGATTGTACTCCCCTACACCGATATACTCTGCCTCACCTTTCAGAATCTTTTCAAACGGTCGACACGCGAAACAGCCACTTGCACCCCGAGGACATATGTACACACCGTCTTCGCGAGCATTTTTGACTTGTCGAGCTACTTCAATCACTCGACGATATGACTCCTCAAGCGAAGGAAGCTTGACGGGTATTGGCGCATCATCTTTATCTAGATACCAGTAACTTGCACCACATACTTTTCTTTTTTGGAGTTTATGTAAAAGCAGTTGATAAATCGGTAGCTGGAGCGATTCCCCATTTTCCTCATTCTTTCCAGTCTTAAAATCAAGCACTCGCACACTATCATCCTCCGGCACATACTCAAGCCAGTCTATCTTGCCACAAAGAATAATGTTTTCTTCTTCTGATAAGAAAAAGTTTGGTGGCATATCATTATGACCATTTTTGAGTTTCAGTGCTTTGTTTAAAAGCGGGCCTGGATTTTTAATCACCCGCAGAATCATCTCCTTGCCACGATTTTTTACCTCGAGCTCCTCTGCTTCGGCCTTGAAACCACCCTTTTTACCAGAAACTTTTTGCCACACTGTCTCATACTGCTCGAGGAGTGGTTGTTTGAAACGCTGTTCTGCTTTATAGTTTGCCAGACCTTCTATCACTTCGTGCACAGATACCCCAAGAGCAAGTGCTGGATTGACGAGATTTATCTTTCTTTTCGTCTTTGGATCTTTATAGACATTATGTAAAAAATACGCGCGAGGACATTTGAGAAAATCCCCCATCGAAGAATGAGACACCCAGATTGCTTTGTATTTATCTTGCACCATAAACATAGTTTACCACACGATCTGTTACTAAGAAGAAAATCCTGCTCAAATATGCTAGTATTGGTTTATGGTAACTTCTACTAAAAAACGACAGAAAGTGGCGATTTTTGATGTTGATGGCACTATTTTTCGCTCAAGTTTACTCATAAAACTCGTGGAAGCATTTATTTTAGAAAAAGTCTTTCCGAGTCACGCCGAGCAAACCTACGCCACACAATACCGTCTCTGGCTGGAGAGAAAAGGGACATACGACGAATATATTGAGGCTGTGATACAAGTATTCGTCGAACACATCCGTGGAGTATCATACAAAACTTTTGCTGAAATTAGTGGAAAAATTGTAGACAAACACAAAGATGAAACCTATGTCTACACCAGAACATTACTAAAGAAATTGAAAAAACAAGGGTACTTTTTACTCGCCATCTCGCAATCACCAAAAGGCATTCTCGACGGTTTCTGTAAACATCTTGGTTTTGACAAGGTATACGGTAGATTTTACGAGACTGATGCCGAAGATCATTTTACCGGCAAAATCGCCGAGCTTCATCTAATCGCCAATAAAGCCAATATCGTTAGACGAGTCGTCGAAAAAGAAAAACTTTCTCTCAAAGGCTCAATCGCCGTGGGAGATACCGAGGGAGACATCCCAATGCTTGAGCTAGTAGAAAATCCAATCTGTTTCAATCCAAATAAAAAATTATATCGTTTTGCCAAATTGAATAAGTGGAAAATCGTGGTAGAAAGAAAGGAT
>Ga0172376_10002894_pt1 | contig 20694 bp, 23 predicted proteins | sample Lak35m_FD_121114 | JGI IMG/M metagenome (GOLD analysis project Ga0172376, IMG submission 121114) | Freshwater microbial communities from Kabuno Bay, South-Kivu, Congo - kab_092012_35m | ecosystem: Environmental > Aquatic > Freshwater > Lake | place: Democratic Republic of the Congo: South-Kivu... | reverse complement strand
TGGGCACGGTCCTGTTCGTCGTCACCGGTGCGATCGCCACCGTCGATGTCGATCGCCCGCAGGTGTTCGTCGCCGTGTCGCTGGCCGAGTTCGCCGTCGGGACCGTCGTGTTCGCGTGGGCATTCCTGCGGGCGGTGGGGCGCAGTCGCACCGAGACGATCGGCATCGGTGGACTGTTCTTCGGGGCCGGGAGTGCACCTCGTCCCATCCAGATGGTGTTGGTCGGTTCGTTCGTGGTGCAGACGGTGGCGGCCATCGTGTTCGCCTCGATCCGTCTCTACACCTCGGTGGCCTTCGGGGTGCTGGCGCCCATGTGGTCGCTCGGCTTCACCGGCCTGTGGGTGGCGAGCCACGGCTCGTTCCCTCCTCGGGAACCCGAGCCCACCCGCGCCGCGCAACGAGCGACGGCTCGCGGGCGCGACGGTGGCTCGCGTGCGCCTCGGACCGAGCAGGACGCAGGGTAGGGTGCGCCCATGAGTGAGCAGGCGCGGGAACGTATCCGCATCGAGGCGTCGGTCGAGCGCTGCTTCGCCACGCTGGTCGACTTCGAGTCCTATCCGCAGTGGGCGGGGGACCTGAAGGAGGTCCGGGTCATCGAGTCCGACGACCAGGGGCGATCGACGGTGGTCGAGTTCCGGGCCGCGGCGATGGGACGCACCACCACCTACCGGCTCCGCTACGACTACGCCGGGGCCCCGGGTCGACTCGCATGGGCGTTGGTGGAGGGTGACCTCGAGCGTGAACTCGACGGCGCCTATGTCCTCACCGATGCGGGCGACGGTGCCACCGAGGTGGCCTACGAGCTGGCCATCGATCTGGTGTACCCCATTCCCGGGTTCGTGAAGCGACGGGCCGAGGGTCGCATCATCAAGACGGCGCTCGGTGAACTGAAGGCACGGGTGGAGGGATCGCCTCGCCCGAGTGACGACGACTGAGTCGTTCCCGGAGCAGCGGTCTCCGGTCGGGCGTACGCTCGGCTCGCATCCGCCCGATGCACCGAGGAGGTCGCCATGCCCGTTCTGACCGAGGCGTCGATCCGTCAACTGGCAGGGTTCCGCAGTTCGGATCATCCAGTCGTGAGCTGTTATCTCGACGTCGATGGACGTCGTCAGGTGCGGGCCAAGGACTACCAACGGACCTTCGAATCGATGGCCCGCCGCGCCGTCACCGACCATGCCGACGTCGATCTGTCGAACGACCTCGATCGTTTCGCCCGTCACGTGCGCGCCGGGGTCGATCGGCACGGAGTGCGGGGTCTGGCCATGTTCTCGTGCGCAGCCAGGGGTCTGTGGGAGGTCGTGCCGCTGCCCGTTCCCGTGGCCAGTCGCATTGCGGTCAACCAGTCGCCAGTGGTCGGTCCGCTGGAGGCGATCGTGCACGAGCTCGAGCCTCTCGCCGTGCTGCTGGTCGATCGCCAGCGGGCGCGGATGTTCGTGCTCCATCTCGGTGAGGTGATCGAACGGTCGAGCCTCTTCGAGGCGCTGCCCCGCGACTACGACCGTCGCGACGACGCCGGTCGCGGTTCGCGTGAACGCGAACAGCACCACGTCGACGAACTGGCCATGCAGCATCTGCGGCACACCGCCGATGCCGTGTTCCGGCTCCATCAGGAGACGGGATTCGGTCATCTCACCATCGCTGCCACCGACGACGTGCACGCCGCATTCGTTCCGATGCTCCATTCCTATGTGCGCGATCGGCTCGCACCCCGACTCCACATCGCGGTGGGGGCGTCGGAGCCCGAGATCGTGCGGGCGGCGCTCGAGATCGAGCGTCAGGTGGAACGGGACCGGGAGTCGCTGCTGGTGACCCGGTTGCGCGATGCGCTCGGTGCCGGGAAGAAGGCGACGGCCGGACTGGCCCCGGTGCTGGCCGCCCTCAACGAACGCAAGGTGGCGACCCTGCTGGTCTCCAACGGCTTCATCGAGGGCGGCTGGCGCTGCGCATGCGGTGCCCTGGCCACCAAGGGTCCTCGGTGCCCGGTCGACGGCGCCGAGATGGAACGCACCACCGATGTGGTCAGCGATGCGGTCGACGCCGCATTGCTGGAGGGGGCACGGGTGGAGATGTGCGAGGGCAACGCCGACCTCGATGTGCTGGGTCGTCTCGGCGCCCTGCTCCGGTACTGAGCGCCCATGGATGACGGCCGCGTCGTCGGCATCGATGTCGGCGGCACCAAGATCCAGACGGTGGCCGTCGATCGGCACGATCCCGGTCGCGTCCCTGCCCGTCACACTGCGCCCGTGCCGGACACGGTCGATGCCTTCGTGGCTGCACTGGTGGAAGGAGCGCGGGCCGTCGGTGGCGGCGAGGCCGTCGGCGTCGGGGTGCCGGGCCTGGTGAGCGCCGACGGCGTGCTGCGCGCCGCACCGCACCTCGGCCATCTGGTGGACGTTCCGTTCGGTGACCGGGTGGCCGAGGCGCTCGGCATCGGATGCGTGGCCATCGACAACGACGCCAACTGCGCATTGCGCGCCGAGATGGCCGTCGGAGCGGCCCACGATGTCGACGATGTGGTGCTGGTCACCCTCGGTACCGGTATCGGCGGGGCCATCGCCATCGGCGGTGTCGTGCGGACCGGCGCTCAGGGATTCGCCGGAGAACCCGGCCACATGCTCGTCGATCCCGCCGGCCCGCCCTGTCCGTGTGGGCGTCGGGGGTGTTGGGAGCGCTACGCCTCGGGCACGGGACTGGTCGATCTGGCGGCGGTGGCCGGCCTGCATGTCGCCCACGGCGAGGAGGTCATCGCGCTCGCTCGCGGTGGAGATGCGGTGGCCATGGGGGTCGTCGACCGCTTCGCCTGGTGGGTGGGTGCCGGGCTCGCCTCGTTGGCCGACATCCTCGATCCGGGCCTGTTCGTCATCGGTGGCGGGCTGAGTGCCGACGCCGACCTGTGGATCGATGCCGTCCGTTCGACGATGGCCACCGAGACCCTCGGCGGTCGGTGCCGCACGGTGCCGGTGGTGGTGGCGCGGGCCGGACCGGAGGCGGGGGCGATCGGTGCCGCCCTGCTTGTCGCCGGGGACGAATCGTGATCGGGCGGTGGGGAGGGCTCCGGTAGCCTCGCCCCCCATGGAGTTCCGTCGCATCACCTCACTGCCGCCGTACGTCTTCACGATCATCGACTCGTTGAAGATCGAGGCCCGGCGAGCCGGTGAGGACGTGATCGATCTCGGGTTCGGCAACCCGGACCTGCCCTCGCCCGACATCGCCGTCGAGAAGTTGGCCGAGGCGGCCCGCAATGCGCGCAACCACCGGTACTCGGCCAGTCGCGGGATCCCCAAGCTGCGGGAGGCGATGGCCGGCTACTACGAGCGTCGGTTCGGGGTCACGCTCGATCCGGACACCGAGATCATCAACACGATCGGGGCCAAGGAGGGCTTCTCCCACCTGATGTGGACGCTCCTCCAGCCCGGCGATGCCGCCCTGGTGCCGTCCCCGTCGTACCCGATCCACATCTACGGGCCGCTGTTCGCCGGCGCCGACATCCGCGAGGTACCACTCGGCACGGGTCAGGACTTCTTCGACAACCTGCGCGAGCAGTGGGAGTACTCGTGGCCCAAGCCGCGGGTGATCGTGATGTCCTTCCCCCACAACCCGACCACCACCTGTGTCGACCTCGACTTCATGCAGAAGGTGGTCGACTTCGCCCGCGAGCGTGATGTGGTGGTCGTGCACGACAACGCCTACGCCGATGTGGGCTTCGATGGCTATCAGCCGCCGTCGATCCTGCAGGCCGAGGGTGGCAAGGAGGTGGCCGTCGAGCTCTACTCGATGACCAAATCGTTCTCCATGGCGGGCTGGCGAGTGGCGTTCATGCTCGGCCGTTCCGATGTCATCGCCGCACTGGCCAAGTTCAAGAGTTACCTCGACTACGGCACGTTCCAGCCGATCCAGATCGCGGCGACGGTGACCCTCAACGAGGCCTACGACTTCCCCAAGGAGGTCAACGAGATCTACCAGTCCCGACGCGATGCACTGTGCAGCGGGCTGCAGCGGATCGGCTGGGAGATCGAGCCGCCCAAGGGGACGATGTTCGTGTGGGCGCCGATCCCCGAGCAGTACTCCGACATGGGATCCATCGAGTTCGCGTCGTATCTGGTGAAGGAGGCGCATGTCGCCACCTCGCCGGGCGTGGGATTCGGTCCCGGTGGTGACCGGCACGTGCGGTTCGCCCTGATCGAGAACGAGCAGCGCACCCAACAGGCAGTGCGGAACCTGCGCCGAGCGCTGACCCGACTCGAGGGCTGATCGTCTCCAGATCGACCGGGATCGGAAACACGGAGTTCACGATCCGTCCGTAGCGTGTCGTCCATGGAACCGACCGTCGAGCATCAGACCACGGCGACTGCGACGACTACGACGACCACGACGGACACGACGGCTGTGTCGAGTGCGCCGAGGCCCGACTGGGTGGTGCGGGTGTGGATGGATGACCGTCCCGGCGCGCTCGGTGCTCTGGCTGCCCGAATCGGCGCGGTGGGCGGCAATCTCGTCGGCATCGAGATCCTCGAGCGCGGCGCCGGTCGCGTGATCGACGAACTGGTGGTGTCGCTCGACGACCCGAGCCTGCTCGACCTGTTGGTCAGCGAGATGCAGCAGGTCGACGGAGTCGACGTGGAGAGCATCCGACCGGTGGATGGCATCGCGCATGACCGCCATGGTGACCTGCTCGAACTGGCGGCTGCGGTCGTCGACAGTCCGACGGTGCCGGCGGTCCTCCGGGCGCTGTGCGACGGGGTGCGTGAGTCGTTCCGGGCCTCATGGGTGGCGGTGGTCGATCCGGCAGCCGGTGTCCTGGGAGGAGCCGGCGAACGCCCGGCCGACGCGTGGATCCTCGCCTTCGTGGAGGGGTGTCGACACGCTCCCGAGCCGGCAGCGGTGGACGCAGGCACCTGCGTGATCGTGCTGGAACCGACCCCATTCGAACTGGTCGTCGACCGGGCCGGCGAGCCACTGCGCGACCGCGAACTGCGGTGGCTGGAATCGCTCGGTCGGGTGGCGGGCGCGGCGTTGCGCACCCGCTGACCGTTCGTTCATCGATCTCCGGACGACCGGAGTCGTCAATCGACAGTGCCGCGGGTGCGTGCCACTGCTCGCAACCAACGCGAGTGCAGCACTTCGATGTGGGTGCGGTCGTCGGCGGGTTCGGCATGGTGTTCGCACTGCCAGTTGGCGACGATGTCGTCGGGCGAGTCCCACATGCCCTCGGCCAGTCCGGCCAGGTAGGCCGCGCCGAGCGCCGTCGTCTCGGCCACGACCGGTCGCTGCACGGGCACGCCGAGTTGGTCGGCCTGCAACTGCAGGACGAGATCGCTGGCGCCGCCGCCGTCGGCCCGCAGGGAGGCCACCGCCCGACCCGAGCCGGCGCTCATGGCATCGACGACGTCACGGGTCTGCAGGGCGATCGACTCGACGGTGGCGCGGGCCAGATGCGCAGCCGTCGTGCCCCGGGTGATGCCCAGCACCGCGCCGCGCGCGTGCGGATCCCACCACGGGCTGCCCAGTCCGGTGAAGGCGGGCACCAGCACGACCCCACCCGAATCGGGCACCGACGCCGCCAGCGCATTCACCTCGGCCGATCGTCCGATGATGCCGAGGCCGTCGCGCAACCACTGCACGGCCGCGCCGGTGACGAACACCGAGCCCTCGTAGGCGTAGGTCATCGGCCGGTCGGGGAGCGACCAGGCGATCGTGGTGAGCAGTCCGTCGACCGGAGGCGGGATGTGCTCACCCACGTTCATGAGCACGAAAGCGCCCGTCCCGTAGGTCACCTTGGTGTCGCCGGGGGCGAAGCAGGCCTGTCCGAACAATGACGCCTGTTGGTCACCGGCGATGCCACTGATGGGGATACCGGCACCCAGCGGGCATGAGGACGACGTCAATCCGACTCGACCACAGGATCGGACCACCTCGGGGAGCACGTGCATCGGCACGCCGAGCAGCTCGCACATGGCTGCCGACCACGAGCCCGTGGCGATGTCGAGCAGCATCGTGCGACTGGCGTTCGACACATCGGTGACGTGGACCGCACCATCGGTGAGTCGCCAGACGACCCAGGAGTCGATGGTGCCGAGGGCCACCGAACGATCCATCGGTACCCCGCCTTCGGTGAACAGCCATGCCGCCTTCGTGCCCGAGAAGTAGGGATCGAGCACGAGTCCGGTGGTGGCGCGCACCTCGCTCAGCGCGCCTTCCGCCTCGAGGCGTTCGCACGTCTCGGTCGTGCGTCGGTCCTGCCACACGATCGCCCGGTGCAGTGGCCGACCCGTGGCCCGGTCCCAGGCCACGATCGTCTCGCGTTGATCGGTGATGCCGATGGCGGCGATGCGATGACCGTCGAGAGTGGCCGCCAACTCGGCACACACGGCGTCGAGGGCCTCGCCGATCTCGTCGGTGTCGTGCTCGACCCATCCGGGTGCGGGGAAGTGCTGGGGGAACTCCCGGTAGGCCGACGCCACGGTGAGTCCGTCGTGGCCGAAGGCGATGGCCCGCACGCCGGTGGTTCCGGCGTCGAGGGCGACGACGACGTTCATTGTCCCGGAACCACGGGGTCGGTGGCGGGAGGGCAGACTGCATTCATGGCCATCGATTTCAGTCTGTCACCCGAACTCACCGAGATCCGCGGGCGCGTGCGGGCGTTCATCGCCGATGTCGTGGCACCCACCGAGGCTCGGCTGGAGGCCGAGCGGATCGCCGAGACCGATCGACGCGCCTACGTCGCTGAGCTGGTGGCGCTGCGCGGTCAGGCCCGCGAGCTCGGATTGTGGCTGCCGCACATGCCGCCGGAATGGGGTGGCATGGGTCTTGGACACGTGGAGTTGGCGATGGTGCAGGCCGAGGCGGCCCGCACGCGCCTCGGTCCGTGGGTGCTCAACTGTCAGGCCCCCGACGAGGGGAACATGCACACGTTGTTGCACTGGGGCACCGACGAGCAGAAGGAGCGCTGGCTGCGACCGCTGTGCGAGGGACGCGTGTGGTCGTGCTTCGCCATGACCGAACCCGAAGTGGCTGGATCCGACCCGACGCTCATCCGCACCCGGGCGATCGAGGACGGCGACGAGTGGATGATCGACGGCCACAAGTGGTTCATCTCCAACGCCCATCGGGCCAACTTCGCCATCCTCATCGCCCGCACCGAGGACGACCCCGACCTCCCGCAGGCGGCCAACACCGCGTTCCTCGTCGATCTGCCGGCCGAGGGATGGAACGAGGTGCGTCAGATCGAGACGATGCACGGCTCGACCGGTCACTCCGAGATCGTCATCGACGGGCTGAGGGTGCCGGCGGCCAACATGCTCGGTGGTCGGGGGCAGGGGCACCGACTGGGTCAGTACCGACTCGGACCGGCGCGGTTGGCGCACTGCATGCGGTGGATCGCTCAGGCCGAGGTGGCCCTCGACATGATGGTGGAGCGTTCGCTCGATCGGTACTCCCACGGCTCGGTGCTGGCCGAGAAGCAGGGAGTGCAGTGGTTGATCGCCGACTCGGCGATGGAGTTGTACCAGTGCAAGTTGATGGTCCTGCACGCCGCCTACAAGATCGACCGGGGCGAGGACTTCACCGCCGAGGTGTCGATGGCCAAGCACTTCGTGGCCAACTCGCTCAATCGCATCATCGACCGGTCGATCCAGGTGCACGGTGCGCTCGGCTACTCGACCGACACCCCACTGGCCCACATGTACCAACAGGCTCGGTGGGCTCGCTTCGCCGATGGCGCCGACGAGATCCACCAGATGCGCATTGCGCAGCGCACCATCGCTGCGTGGCGCGACCATGGCAGCACCCGTGCGGCCACGGGGGATCTGCCGATCTGAGTCAGTTCCCGTCGACGGTGGTGGGGACCGTGGTCTCCCGAGTGATCGGTCGCGGTTGCTGCTCGGCCGAGATCGAACATCCAGCCACCGAGGTGGCCGCGCCGATCGACAGGACGATCAGTGCGGCGAGCGCGGCGGCCTTCGAGCGTGAGGGACGTCGTCGGTTCATCGTTCCTCCTCGTCTCCGGCGCCGTCCGACGGTGGATCGACGAGCGGGAGTTCCACCACGAACCTCGCGCCCGGTCGGCCATCGCGCCGATCCTCGACCCAGGCGCGCCCACCGTGCAGTCGGATGTGCTCATCGACCAGGGCCAGGCCGAGGCCGACACCCGTGTCCGACGATCGGTTGCCGCCCTCGCTGCCTCGCGAGAATCGATCGAAGATGATGTCGCGCTCGTCGGCGGCCACACCTGATCCTTCGTCCTCGATGCCGATCAACACGTGGTCATCGACGCGTTCGATGGTGACGGCGGTGGCGCCTCCGGCGTAGCGCTCGGCGTTGTCGAGGAGATTGGCGATCACCCGGCCGAACCGGCGTTTGTCGACGCGCACGACGAGTCCGTCGGTACCCGTCTCGTGCACGACGGGAACACCACCTCCACCGAGGATGCTCACCGATTGGTACACGAGTTCGACGACGAGGACGTCTTCCAGATGCAACGTGATGGCGCCGACGTCGAAGCGTGAGATCTCGAGCAGGTCCTCGACGAGTTGCTGGAGGCGGTCGATATCGGCCGACAGCAGCTCGAGGGCGCGTTGGGCGCGTTCGGGGAGGTCGTCGCGCAGGTTCTCGATCACCTCGACCGACGCGGCGATGGTCATGAGTGGTGATCGCAACTCGTGGCTGACCTCGGACGCGAAGCGCGCATCACGCTCGATGCGGTCCTCCAGGGCTTGGGCCATCTCGTTGAACGGGATGGCGAGGAGGTCGAGATCGCGGTCGGCCCCTTCGGGCAATCGCGTGTCGAGGAGTCCTCCGGCGATGGACTCGGCTGCGTTCCCCACATCGAGCAGGGGGGCGAAGACCCGGCGGCTGGCCCAGTACCCGACGAGGGCGCCGGCCACGGTGGTGGCCGCAGCTGCGGCGAACAGGGCGAAGGCCAGGCCGTCGAGCGTGTCCTGGAGATCGTCGAGGGGCACGCTCTCGTAGTAGGTGGCGCCGAGATCGGACAAGGGGACACCGATCACCAGTTGTACGGCGCCGTCGATCCGCGTCCGCATGCGCGCCGACTGTCCGGCATCGACCATCGAGACGATCGAAGGGGGGAGATCCGAGCTGGCGAAGGCGAGAGGATTCGTCGAGTACCACTGGCTCTTGAACCACAGCAGCGAATTGGCGGCATTGGGATGGGGCAGCGAGTTGAGGTCGCGCTCCACCATTGCCGGCGTGAGATCGGAGGGCAGTTCGAGCGCCAGTCGGTCGGCGTTGTCGATCGTCCGCGACACCGCCGTCTCGTCACGCTGGTCGAGCAGGTTCTGTCGGGTCAGTGCGTAGGTGATGAAAGCGAGGGAGACCGACAGGAGGAGCGCACCGAGGGCGAAGGTGAGAGTGAGTCGCCAGCGCAGGCCGAAACGTCGACGCACCGGGGCGATGATCCGGGCCCGACGCCGTGGTCGGGTGCGCGCCACGACGGGCTTGGTCACTGCTGCAACTTGTAGCCGAGGCCGCGAACGGTGAGGACGTGTCGCGGATTCGCCGGATCGACCTCGACCTTCATGCGCAGACGTCGGACGTGCACATCAACCAGACGGCCGTCACCGAAGTAGCCGTGTCCCCACACCCGCTCCAACAATGTCTCGCGGCTGAGCACTCGGCCGGGCGCCGAAGCCAGTTCGACCAGCAGGCGGAACTCGGTCTTGGTGAGATGGACCTCCTCGTCGTTGCGCAGCACCACGCCGGCGTCGGGGATGATCTCGAGATCACCGAAGCGGAGATGACTGGGCGCGAGGTCCACGGTGCGCGCTCGGCGCAACAGGGCGCGGATCCGCGCCGAGAGCTCCTTGGGGGCGAATGGTTTCGTGAGGTAGTCGTCGGCGCCGGCCTCGAGCCCGGCCACGACGTCGTGCGTGTCGGCTCGGGCGGTGACCATGACGATGGGAACGTCACTGGCCCGACGGATCGCCCGGCAGACCTCGAACCCATCGATGCCGGGGAGCATGATGTCGATGAGCACCACGTCGGCCGGATTGCGGGTGAACGCCTGCAGGGCGTCCTCGCCGGTCTCGGCCTCCTCGACGATCCAGCCCTCATCCTCGAGCGCCAGCCGCACCGCGGTGCGGATGCGTTCGTCGTCCTCGACGGCGAGGATGCGGGTGCCCATGCCCTTACTCTTCCACGCCCGACCGGTCCGACGGAGTTGGGTCGGCGGCGGGCTGGTGGCGAGCGAACTCAGGAGTCACGGGCTCCGGCGGCATCGAGTATCGCTCGCAGGGGCTCGAACAGGGCGGGTGGCGCAGCCAGACAGAAGTCGAACTTGGGAGGTCCGCCGTCGAGATCGCCGACGATGGCGCCGGCCTCGGTGGCGATGAGCGCGCCAGCCGCGTGGTCCCACGGTTGCAGCCCTCGCTCGAAGTAGGCATCGACCCGTCCGCAGGCCACCGAACACAGATCGACCGACGCGGCCCCCATCCGCCGTAAGTCACGGACCATCGGCAGGACCTCGTGCAGCACAGCGGCCTGTCGGCGGCGGCGTTCGGGCTCGTAGGAGAAACCGGTGGCCACCAGCGCGCGGGCCAGGTCGGATTCGGACGAGGCGTGCACCCGTTCGCCATTGCGCTGCGCGCCACGGCCGCGCACAGCGGTGAACACCTCGGCGTGGAGCGGATCGTGCACCACACCGACCTCGATCACCCCGTTCACCTCGGCGGCGATGGACACGGCGAACCCGGCATGTCCGTAGAGGTAGTTCGTCGTCCCGTCGATGGGATCGATGATCCAGCGCACACCACTGGTGCCGGTGCGGTCGGTGCCCTCCTCGCCCAGTACCGCATCGTGCGGACGGGCCTCGAGGAGGGACGACAGGATGAGTTCCTCCGAGGCACGGTCCATCTCGGTGACCATGTCGGTGCCGGTGGTCTTCGTGTCGACCATCGTGCGTGCCCGCGACAGTCCTTCGACGATGAGGGCGGCCGCTCGCTCGGCCGTCGTGGTGGCGAGGTCGAGAAGTTCGGTGGCGAGCCGCTCGTCGGTCATCGGACGCGCGGTACGCGCCGCGCGCCACCGGCGGTCTGGGCTGCCGCCGCCCGGGCCTCCTCGCGGGCCTGGATCGTGCGCCACTCACCCATCGCCCGCAGTGTCAGCACCACGACCACGGCCGTGCCGACGGCCGCCGCAGTGGCCCCGACGAGGGCGCCGAGCCCGGCCCACACCGTGGCGTCGCCACTGACCTGCAGGTCGACGAAGCCGTAACCGATGAAGCCGCCGGCGATACCGCCGATGAGGATGGCGAGCACCGAGAGCACGCGGGCGCCGACCGAGGGCAGTGCCGTCGTCGGGGTGGCCGATCCGGGGGAGGGAGAGGTCGATTCCGTCACGACGCCCATGGTACGGGTCGGGCGATCGTCCGCCGCTCGCGTCGGCCCGTAGTGTTGCGGGCGTGAAGCCGCTCATCGTGCTGCCGACCTACAACGAGGCCGAGAACATCGTGGAGGTCCTGGAGCGGATCGCCGATGCGGTGCCGGGCGCCGATGTGCTGGTGGTGGACGACGGCAGTCCTGACGGCACCGCCGACATCGCCGAACACTGGAGCGCGGAGCACGGCGGTCACGTCACCCTCCTGCGTCGGGGTGCGAAGGCCGGGCTCGGTTCGGCCTATCGCGCCGGCTTCGCCTACGGCATCGCACAGGGCTACGACGCCCTCATCGAGATGGACTCCGATCTGCAGCACGACCCGGCGGCGCTCCCGTCGCTCATCAGCGCGGTGGAGGCTGGAGCCGACCTCGCCATCGGGTCCCGGTACGTACCCGGCGGTCACATCCCGGACTGGCCCAAGCACCGCGAGTGGCTGTCGCGCGGCGGGAACCGCTACGCGTCCATCGTGTTGCGCCTGCAGGTGCGTGATGCCACCGCCGGCTTCCGCTGCTATCGGGCGTCGACCCTGTCCCGCATCGATCTCGAACGGATCACGGCCGACGGCTACGGCTTCCAGATCGAGATGGCCTACAACGTCGCCCGACTCGGCGGACGCATCGTCGAGGTGCCCATCACCTTCAACGACCGGGAGCGCGGCACATCGAAGATGTCATCTCGCATCGTGGTCGAGGCCCTGTTGCTCGTGACGTGGTGGGCCATCCGCGATCGCATCCTGCGTCGGCCGATGCAGGCTCGTCGGGACTGATGCGCGACTGGCTCGTGGCCGGCGCCCTCCTCGAGGGTCCCGAGGGACTGCTGCTGGTGTGCAACCGGCGACGCGACGGTTCGGTGGACTGGAGTCCTCCGGGTGGGGTGATCGACGAGGGCGAGACCGTGCTCGAGGGTCTGTCCCGCGAGGTGCACGAGGAGACCGGTCTCGTCGTGACCGGCTGGGAACGCAAGGTCTACGACATCGAGGCGCATGCCCCGGACATGGGTTGGACCCTGCGGGTCGAGGCGTGGCTGGCCTCGGGTTGGGACGGTCACGTCCGCTTCGACGATCCCGACGGGATCGTGGAGGCCGCCGCGTGGGTCGACCGCGACACGTGCGGGCGGCGTCTGGGTGACGGACCGCCCTGGGTCGCCGAACCGGTGCTGGCGTGGATGCTCGATCGATGGGCGGAGCCGCGACGATTCGCCTACCGGATCGACGGTGACCAGCGCGGTTCCATGGTGGTCACGAAGGTGTGAGCCCGGCGGCCAGCATCCTTCACGTCGACATGGACGCGTTCTTCGTGTCGGTGGAACTTCTCGATCACCCGGAGCTGCGCGGACGACCGGTGGTGGTGGGCGGCAGTGGTGACCGCGGCGTCGTGGCTGCGGCTTCCTACGAGGCGCGCGCCTACGGCATCCACTCGGCCATGCCGTCGGCCCGGGCCCGGCGGCTGTGTCCCGACGCGGTGTTCCTGCACGGTCGACATGACCGCTACTCCGAGGTGAGTGGACGGGTGATGGCGATCTTCCGGGATGTCACGCCGCTGGTCGAACCGCTCTCGCTCGACGAGGCGTTCCTCGATGTGACCGGTGCCGTCACGGTGGCGGGTCCGCCGCTGGTGATCGCCGCCCGACTGCGTACCCGGGTGCTCGACGAGGAGGGCCTCACCTGTTCGGTGGGGGTGGCGGCCACCAAGTTCGTGGCCAAGCTGGCCTCCGAGGCGGCCAAACCGCGCGCCACCGTCGACGGACCGGCATTCGGATCCGGAGTGTGCGTCGTCGAACCCGACGACACCCTGTCGTTCCTGCGACCACTGCCCGTCGGGGCGCTGTGGGGGGTGGGCCCGGCCACGCTGGCGAAATTGCAGCGGATGGGCGTGCTCACCGTCGCCGATCTCGCCGATCTCCCCGTCGAGAACATCGCCGCCGCCATCGGCCGCTCCCACGCCGAACACCTCCATGCGCTGGCCAACGGTCACGACGACCGTTCGGTGGAACCGGCGAGGGGCACCAAGTCGATCGGACACGAGGAGACCTTCGCCCGGGACCGATTCGACCGATCGGACCTGGAGCGCGAGCTCGTGGCCTTCGCCGACGCGGTGGCCGGTCGGCTGCGTGACGCCGGACTGGCCGGTCGGACGGTGCATCTCAAGGTGCGGTTCGGTGACTTCGCCACCATCACCCGCTCGATGACCCTGGCCGAACCCGTCGATGACGCCCGCACGCTGTCCGGGACGGGGCGACGCCTGCTCGAGCAGGTCGATCCCGCACCCGGGGTGCGCCTTCTCGGTCTGTCGGTCAGTGGGTTGTCGCCCCCCTCCGGTCGCCAACTCACCCTCGACGAGGGCGACGGCGGCAGTTGGCTCGAGGTGGCCGATGCCGTCGACGAGATCCGCGATCGCTTCGGATCGGAGGCCATCGGACCGGCGGTCACCATGGTCCCGGGCGGACCCCGGCCCAAACGTCGGGGAGCGGCGCAATGGGGTCCGTCGGCCCCCGAAGGGCCCGGTGCACCGGACGGGTGAGCCGGTGCCGTTGTGATCGGCCGTGACGCGTGGGAGACTGTGCGAGCCCCATCGAACCAGAGGTCGTCACTGTGCCGCTTTCCGAGGACGAACAGCGCATCCTCAGCGAGATCGAGCAGCAGCTCTATCAGTCCGACCCCGGGCTGGCGCGCGACATCGCCGACACCACCGTGTACACGGCCGCGTACCGGGGGCTGAAGTGGGCGGCCTTCGGATTCGTGGTCGGACTGGTGGCCATGGTCCTGTTGCTGGGCGTGTCGTTCCTCCTCGCCTTCGGCGGATTCCTGGTCATGTTGATCTCGGCCCTCGCCTTCGAGCGCAACGCCCGACGCTTGGGCAAGGTGGGGATCCAGCAGGTGGCGCAGTCGTCCAAGGTCGCCGGCCTGCGCGATGCGATGGGCTCGACGCGGTCTCGACTCAAGGACCGACTGCAGCGCGAGGAAGAGGGCTGAGTCCCGCCGACGCAGTCGCCCTCGCCGTCGACATCGGCGGCACCAAGATCGAAGTGGGAATGGTGGACCGCTCCGGCGCGGTTCTCGGTCGTCAGCGGGTCGATACGCCGGAGACATCCGATGGCGACGAGTTGTTCCTCGTCCTTGCTGCGTTGATCGATGACGTGCGGCGTTGCGTCGGGCACGAACCTGCGGTGTGCGGTGTGGGCACCGGGGGCCCGATGACCGCCGGTGGCGCAACGGTGTCACCGCTCAACATCCCGGCGTGGCGTGGATTCCCGTTGCGTGATCGGTTGCGTGAACATGCGGGCCTGCCCGTGTTCATCGACAACGATGCCAAGGCACTCGCACTGGGCGAGGGTTGGGTCGGGGCGGCGCGCGGGCAGCGCGACTTCCTGGCCATGGTGGTGTCCACCGGTGTCGGGGGCGGGATCGTGCTCGATGGGCATCTGCTCGACGGGGCTGACGGCAACGCCGGTCACATCGGACACATCTGTGTCGAACCCGACGGTCGAATGTGTGCGTGCGGTGCGCGCGGGTGTCTGGAGGCCGAGGCATCGGGCACGGCCATCGCCGCCATCACCGGCCGACCGGCAGCCGTCGCGCCGTCGGACGTCGTCGAGCGCACCGGCATGCTCGTGGGCCGGGCCGTGGCCTCGGTGGCCAACCTGCTCGACCTCCGGCTCGCCGTCGTCGCCGGATCGGTGGCCCTCGGATTCGGTGCGCCGTTCTTCGCCGCCGCGCAGGCCGAACTCGATCGTCGGGCGCGACTCGAGTTCTCGCGCGGGTGCGCGATCCGCCCGGGCGGACTCGGCGCCGACGGACCGTTGGTCGGTGCCGCGGCCGTGGGATGGCGCGGAGTGATCGGGGACTCGTCGATAGTGTCGGGCGCGTGAGCCGCGGACCCGGAACGACATGGATGGTGCGGGCACTGCTCGCCGTGCTGGCCCGACCTCGCCTGTGGCTCACGGCGCTGCGACAGGTGCGGCGGTTGGCGCCGATCGGGTGGTGGCGTCGTCCGCCGTTCCTGCCCGTGCCCGACCGTGACTACCTGCGCTTCCGCATCATCACCGCCTACGGCGGCGACGGTACCCGGGCGCCCGAGGTGGACGACCTGGTGACCTATCTGCACTGGTGTCGGGCGTGGCCCTCCGTCACCGATCAGAACAGGTACTGATCTCCCGAGGCCCGCACGGTGATGTCGCTGATGGACACGCCCCACGGTTGGTCGATGACGTAGACGATCTGCTCCGCCAGTTCCTCCGGCGAGATGGTCCAGTAGCGGATGTCGTCGGGATCGGTGAGCGCGGCGTCGGGTTCGGCGGCGAACACTGCCGCTGCGGAAGCACGGAACGCCTCGGCGTTCTGACCGAGCAGACCGATCATCGCCTCGCCGTTGACGATGGACGCCCCGAGGTTGGTTCCGACCACACCGGTCGGCTTCACCGTGGTCACCTTGATGCGACCCTGTGACTCGGCGCGCAACGATTCGGAGAAGATGTTCACCGCCGCCTTGGTCGCGGTGTAGACCGCCGAGCCGACCACGGGCACGTTGCCGTAGATCGACGAGATGTTCACGATGTGGCCGCGACCCTGTTCGATCATCGCGTCGTGCACGGCGACGATGCCATGGAGCACGCCCTTCATGTTGATGTCGATGCAGCGGTCCCAGGCCTCGAGGGCGCGCTCGTGATCGGACCAGAACGCCAGCGGCATGATGCCCGCGTTGTTGACGAGCACGTCGATGGTTCCGAAGGCATCGAGCGCGCTCTGGGCCATGGCGCGCATGGCCGCGGCGTCGGTGACGTCGCATTCCACCGCGATCGCCTGCTGGCCGGCCGCCACGAGTTCGTCGGCCAGTTGCCGCACCGCCGGCTCGTCGATGTCGACGGCGACGACCCGGGCGCCACGGGCGGAGGTCAGTTCGCACACGAGCCGACCGAAGCCGCCGCCAGCCCCGGTCACGACGATCGACTTCCCGGTGATGTGGTCGGGGCGGGGCCCGGTGCGGTCGGAGTCCATGGAGCGACGGTAGTGGCATCGGTAGCCTGCGGTCGTGGCCACATGGGACGTCGAGCGGGTGAAGGCGTCGGTGGCCGAGGTGCACGGTCGGGACCTCCCGGGGGAGGTGCGCCGGTGCGTGCGGATCGTCGAGGTGGGCGCGTCGGCGCTCGTGTTGGGTTCGACGCAGTCCTCCGACGATGTGGATCCGGTGGCGGCCGATCGTCTGGGCGTCGATGTCGTGCGTCGGCGCAGCGGCGGGGGAGCGGTGCTGCTCGATCCCGGAGCGGCACTGTGGGTCGACGTCGAGATCGGTCGCGACGACGGGCTGTGGCAGGACGACGTCGGTCGAGCGGCGCAGTGGCTCGGTCGGGTGTGGGTCGACGCGCTCGGGGCCGTGGGTGTCGGCGGTGGAGTCGTCCACGTCGGACCGATGCTGACGTCGCCACTGGCCACCGTCGCGTGCTTCGCCGGTCTCGCACCCGGCGAGGTGACCATCGACGGTGCGAAGGTCGTCGGGGTCTCGCAACGACGCACGCGCGCCGGGGCGCGGTTCCAGTGCTCGGTCCCGATGGAGTGGGATGCGGCGCGCCATGGTGCGCTGTTGGCGCCCGGTCTGGCCCGGGTCGGTGCCGATGCCGCATCGATCGACGTGCGCACGGTCGACGATCCGGATGCGCTGTTGGACGCGTTCCTCGATCGGTTGTCGACCTGAGCCGTGAGTTCAGTCGTCGAGGGGTGACCAGGTCCGGGCTGGATAGAGGGAGACGGCCGGCTCGTACAACCACTCGTCGCGGTAGGCGCGGCGGGTGAGATAGGTGACGACGGCGACGTCGTCGACGTCGTCGGCCTCGATGCGATCGACCAGCGCGGCCATGCCCTCGGCCCGTGTGGCCGGGCGGTGGCCGAGCAGCGGGGTCAGTTCGTCGCATTCGATGTCGTCGATCAGTGCGCCGTAACGGCGACGTCGATCCATGATGCGGATGAGGATCGATGCATCGCCGGCCCGCGAGGCGGCGAAGGCATCGGCGAGGTGGGGCGCGACGTCCTTCTCCAGCGACCACACGGCGGCGTCGGCGAGGATGTCCTTGGCCCCTTCGCCCTCGGGCATCTCGGGTCGTTCGACGATCACCCCGGCGGCCTCGGCCAGCGACTCGCACGTGGCCCGATCGCCGAGGTACCGATAGCAGAGGAACCAGGCCAACGACTCGCGCGGATGCGCGTTGACGGTGATGGCATGGATGGGGATCATTCCCCGCACGTTCTGTTGCACCCGGTAGTACTGCGCCGAGAACTTCGTGTACGGGATGCCCGATTCCTGCTCGTAGAGGTGGAACAGTCCGGTGAGTCCACCGCTCGGGTTCCAGAACTCGCGAGCGCAGATGTTGCCGAGGTCCTCGAGCGGATCGCCGTAGTGGCCCCACTCGAGATCGATGATGGCGCTCACCTCGTCACCGTCGAACATGAAGTTCACGGGGCCGGTGTCGCCCTGCACCAGCGAGAGACGCGCCATCGACGTGGGTGCGTTGCGGCGCAGCCAGCGCACGCCGTAGGTGATGAGCGGATCCCGGTAGGTGTCGAGGAACGCCGCCCACTGTTCGAGGGCGAGGTCGACGTCGTTGAGCGCGGCTTCCTGCGGTGTGGTGGGGAAGTACGGCATCACGTCGTCGAGGCCGAGCGCCTCGAGGTCGAGGGTGTGCATCCGAGCGATCACCCGTATGAAGTCCTCCATCACCGCTCGTTGCTGGCGCGCGTCGTCGAGCTTGTCGATGTCGGACCGACCCCGCACTCGCTCGAACAACGTGCAGTGCAGCGCGTCGTTCACCCCGTACACCTCGGGCACGGGGATACCCGCCGGCCCCAAGGCCTGGATGATGCGCGTCTCGCGCACGAGCGAGGTCGACGAGCGGGGACCGGCCGGTGCGCGCTCCAGTCGCAGGAACCCTTGCAGCACGGAACCATCGGGGCGGGTGACGTCGACGACCCACGCCTCACGGCGGGCCACATGACGCTGCAGACGGGTGATCTCGCCGCCGCCCACCTCGGCGACCCACTCCACCAGCCCGTCGGGAAGATCGTGTCGGAACTCCATGTCGGTCTCCTCGGTTCCCTCGTCAGAGTCCTTGTCAGTTCCCTCGTCGCACGCGGTCGAAACCCTCGAGATGATCACCGGCGAGGTGTCCCCCGTCCACGGGGATGTCGGCGCCGGTCACCATGGCGGCCAGGTCGCTGGCCAGGAACACGGCCACCCGGGCGATCTCGTCGGTCGAGGCCTCGCGGGGGATGGCCCGCTTGCCGGTGTAGGCGCCGATGGCGGGTCCGAGGGTGGCCAGATCGGCCGCCCACGGTCCGTACATGCCGGGGTTCCCCCCGGCCGGGCAGACCGTGTTGACGCGGATCCCCTCGCGACCGAGTTCCACCGCGGCGGCGTGGGTGAGTCCGCGCATGGCCCACTTGCTGGCCGTGTAGGCGGTGAGACCGTTCATGCCCTGCAACGCGTCGATGGAGGCGATGTTGATGATCGATCCTCCGCCGGAGGCCGCCATGCGGGGAGCGACGGCGGCGATGCCGGCGAAGGCCCCGGCGGCGTTGACGTCGAACACGCGTCGGAAGTCGGCCATGGTGGTGGCGGTGATCCCCCCGATGTGGAGGATCCCTGCGTTGTTGACCAGCACGTCGATGCGGCCGTGGGTGGCCACGACGCCGTCGACCACGCTCGACCACTGGTCCGGATCGGTGACGTCGAGCTCGGCGAACGAGGTCGACGGTCCGAGGCGCTCGGCGGTGGCGCGACCGGCGTCGACCAGGACATCGGTGACCACGACGGTTGCCCCCTCATCGGCGAATCGCCGGGCGATGGCGGCACCCGTGCCGCCCGCCGCCCCGGTCACGATGGCGATCTTCCCCTCCAGCAGCATCCGGCCCCCAGCCGACGTCCATCCGACGGAGGGAGACCCTAGGCCGCAACGAGCGGGGTCAGCCGGTGAAGTTGGGGGCGGCCGAGCCGGCGAGGGTGAAGTCGACCACCGCCGAACCGGCGCTCAGGTCGACGTCGACCGGATTGGTTCCGCGCAGGGTCAGGCCGGAGGGCACGGTGAGTCGGACCTTGTAGCCGGCCACCGCAAGCGCCAGGCCGAACGAGTACGTGCCGTTCGCCGCCGTGGTCGTGGTGGTGAGCACCGAGCCGTCGGGGGCGAGCAGCTCGACCTTTACCGGCGTCGAGGATGCGCCGTCGACGAATGACACGCTGCCGGTGACGGGCGCGCCGAGCGCCGTGAGCCACAGGCGGAACGATGGTGAGCCGGAGTCGCTCAGACCCGAGAAGACGAACGTGAGGGTGGACACCGAGACGCTGGGGCGGAACCACGCCGCCTCGCCCTCGCTTTCGTCGCCCGAACCCATCACGACGCGGGTCGACGGATCCCAGGTCGGGACGGCGAACGGTTCCGAGGTGCCGCTGCACATGGGCGACGCGTCGGAGGCGTCACACAGGTTGAACGCCTCGCCGACCAGTTCGGCGCCGGTCAGCGCCGTCGAGTCGGCGCGGGTGCCCCCAACGAGGACCTGGTCGACATCGACGTCACTGACGCCGAAGCCGAGCAGACCGGTTGGGGTGGGGGACGCGAACGTCACGGTGACGGTGGCGATCGACCCGGCACTGGCGTCAATCCGGGTCTTGAGGAACTTGTTCCGGGTGGAGGGGCCGCTGGCGCCGAACACCGCGCCGAAGGGGGAGCCGGCGGGCACGTACTCGTCGGTGTTGTCCTCGATCCCCGTGCTCCTCGAGTCGTCGAAGGGCTTCGTGACGGTGTAGGTGGCGTCGGGCATACCTGCGACACCGAACGAGATCGTTCCCGTGCCGTCCTGCGGGAAGGAGCCGTCAGGGGTGAACGTCATGTCGGCCCATCCGCCGGCCGGCGCGGCAGCGCCGGCGGAACCACCAACCAGCGACGGGACCAACACTGCAGTGGTGATGGCGAGGGCGGTGAGGAGTCGGCGAAGCATCGGGGACCTCCGGCTGTACCAGCGGCAGTAGGAACGGATTCACGAGCATACTCGGGGGCATCGCCGTCGCCGGCCATGTCGGCAGTGGCGCCGGGCACGGTCTGGCGAGGGCGGGCGCAAGGATCGGTCGACCCTGAGAGGGCCCGGATGGGACCCAGTGGGGCAGGCTCCTTGCATGGTGGGGAGAAGTGGGGCATAGTGGTCCGTCAGTGGGGCTCCGAGGGGGGCCGGTGGAGAGGTGTGGCAGGCATGTTCGTCGGGACGTTCGAGCATTCGCTCGATGACAAGGGCCGAGTGGTCCTCCCGTCGACCTTCCGCGCCCAGTTGGC
>Ga0172376_10002891_pt1 | contig 20701 bp, 9 predicted proteins | sample Lak35m_FD_121114 | JGI IMG/M metagenome (GOLD analysis project Ga0172376, IMG submission 121114) | Freshwater microbial communities from Kabuno Bay, South-Kivu, Congo - kab_092012_35m | ecosystem: Environmental > Aquatic > Freshwater > Lake | place: Democratic Republic of the Congo: South-Kivu... | reverse complement strand
CTGGCGGCTTCGTCGGCGCCCACGCCGCCCGTCGTCGCCGCGCGCGCCTCGTCGTGCGCGTGGCACTCGATGCAGGACAGCGCCTTGGGCGCGACGCCGATCCCGCCGCCGCGCTCGGCCGAATCGAAGTCGTGGCAGCTTGCGCACGAGACCTTGGCCCCGGTGCGCGGATCGATCGCCTTGGCCAGGTGCGCCGCGTGGTCGAAGTTCGTGGCTGAACGCGGCGCGGGCTCGGGCAGGCTGGCCGCGTCGAGGCGGATCCCCGGATGGCACGAGGAGCAGCCGTCCATCGAGAAGCTCGCGCGGCGCGCGGGCTCGACCTGCGCGGCGGAGTCGGCGTCCCACGGCAAGCCGATGGCGCTCGACGCGCGCGCGTCGAGGATCGACGGATGGCAGGCGAGGCAGTCCTGCGTCGTGGGCTCGGGCGGCAGGTGCGAAGCATGCTCGAAGCGCGCGCCATCGACGCGCGAGGGTAGCGCCGGCAGCGGCGCGCGATGGCACGCGGCGCAGTCCTGGTCTGGTTGGCCTGCGAGGCCCGGGTGCCGCTGCGGATCCGCCACGAAGCGCGCGACGCCCGGCGGCAGTCGATCGACCTGCGTCGTCGGGCGACGCTCCTTGAAGGCGGCGTGCGAGCCCGCCTCCATGTCGTGGCACGACGAGCACGCGTCCCAGCGCCCATGGTGCGGCGCGCGGTACGCCGGCACGTCGTGGCACGACATGCAGTCGGAGTACTCGTCGCGGTCGGCGCGCAGCATGTAGGTCGGGGGCGTCGGCGCGCCATCGGGGCCGATGCGCGCGTGTTCGACGTGCTCGTGGCACTCGAGGCAGCCGTTCGACTCGAGGCGCGCGCTCGAACCGGCCACGACCACGGCCGGATCGTCGGCCGCGCCCTTGGCCCGCCAGTGGTCGGCGTGCGCGAAGGACAGCGCGGCGATGGAGGCGCGCTTCTCGAGCACGGTCTCGACCTTGACGGGCGAGCCATCGGACTGGATGTGGCAGCGCGCGCACTCCTGCGCCGAGTGCTCCTTCAGGTGCAGGTCGAGCGCCGTGGCGCTGCCCACCTCGCCGTGGCAGGCCACGCAGCTCGCGCCGTCGCGGCGCTGGCCGGGAGGGATGTGGCGGTCGTGCGGATACGGGCCGCGCCCGGGCGCGCGCATCGACTCGTCGCGGTCCAGCCACGCGAGGAACCCGGCGCGCAGCTTGGCCTTGTCGATCGAGCGGCCGGCGAGCACGTCCCACTCGCGCGCCTCGGCGCCCGCGGTGTGGCACTCCATGCAGGCCGGCACGCCGGTGGCGCCGCCGAACGACTCGGGATCCTGCTCGGACTGCACATGGCACTGGCGACAGGCGAGGTCGTCGTGGTCGAGGTGGTCGAAGGCGCTGGTCGAGGCGCGACCGGCGCGCAAGCCGCTCTCGAAGCCCGGTTGGACCTCGACCGCCAGCACGTCGCGCGTCGCGCCGTCGACTTCGATCGGATAGTGGCAGTCCGCGCAACCCGCGAGCGGATCGCGCGGCTCGCGCAGCACCTTGCCGGACTCGTCGCGCGCGCCGTAGTCGTGGCAGCCGCGGCAGTCGCGCGCCACCTCCAGGCGATCGTGCTCCGCGCTGCTCGGCTTGGGATCCCCGGGATGGCGGCCGCCGCGGTAGTACCAACGGTCGGCCACGTGGCTGGTGTGCGGGAAGGGTCGCTGCTTCCCGACCTGCGCCCCGGCGGCGGGCGCGGGATCCGCGGGCGTGGACGGCCAGGCGGCGCGCAGGAACGGCGCGGCCAGCGCGCACGACACGGCGGCGAGCAGCAGCCCGCGGCTCGCGCCCGCCACGCCTCCGATCGCTCCCGCGCGCGCGCTCACGACCTCACCTCGAGAGCATCCAGCCGAGGACCGCGAGGGTAGCGAGCAGCGCCACCGCCAGCACCCACACCAGCGGCGACGACTTGGAGCCACCCTGGCGCAGGATGCCGCGCAGGCGCGCCTGCTCGAGCGCCGCGCACCACTGCGCGACGCCGATGGCGTTGGCGACGATCAGGTGCTCGCCCGGATGTCCGCCCGCCTGCAGGCGCGCGCGCGCCTCTCGCAGCTTGTCCTTGGGCGTCGCCGCATCCTGCGCGAGCACGTCCAGCGCCGCGGCGTAGTACTGGCTCGGCGGCGGCGTCTCCCCCATGCGCGCCTCGCGCACGAACAAGGCGTCGATCGTGCCGATCTTGATGTGCTGGTCGCAAGGGAGGTCGACGACGCCGGCGCCCTTGGTCAAGCGCAGGGCGCCCACGAAGGTGCCGTTGCGCCCGCCGAGATCCTCGAGTTGGAACGAAACGCCGTCGAAGCCCAACTGGGCGTGCCGCGAGGAGACGCCTTCGTCCTCGAGCGCCAGCGTCACGTCGCCCGCGAGCGCCCGGCCGATCACCGCGGGCAGGCGCGTCACGGCGATCGACTGTCCATTCTTCTTGACGACGCAGGTCAGGCGCGGCTTGAGCGCGGCCAGCGCCGCCGCCATGGCCGCCTCGCCGGTGCCACCCGGGCCCACGTAGAGCGTGCCCTCGAAGGACTCCTGCGGCATGGGAGCCGGCTGCGGCCTGGCCGGCGCGGCGGCGGGCTTGGGCGCCGCCGCGGCCTGGGCCGGAGCGGGCGCGACCGTCGGCGCGGCGGCTCGAGCCGGAGCCGCCATGGGACGCACGGTGGCGTCCTCCAGCGGCGCGGGTTGCGCCACCGGACGCGGCGTCGCGGCGTCGGGCGTCCGAGCGGGAGCGGCGGGCCGCAGCGTCGCGTCGTCGTGAGCGGCGGCCGGACGCAGCGTCTGTTCCGTGTCGTCGGCGTGCAGTACGCGGACCAACGTGCGTCCCACCTGCACCTCGATCCCCGCGGCCAGCGGATGCGACTCGCCGCGCGCCAGCTTGGCTCCGCCGACGATGCGCGTGCCGTTCGAACTACCGAGGTCCTTGATGCACAAGGCACCACCCTCGAACGCGAGCTCCGCGTGGTGCGCGGAGGCCGCGTCGTCGTCGAGCGGCACGCTGTTCGGCGCGCCGCGTCCGATGGTGATGCCCGCCGTCGCGACCATCGAGCGCGGGGGCTTGCCGGGTTCCTGGATCCACAAGAGCATCGCTGGATTCCTCAACGCCGCTCGGGCGAGGGCGTCGCCTGCGCGGGGCCGCCGGCCTTGGGCCGGGCGTAGGCGTTCTGGTAGGTCACGACTTCGTCGCCGGCGCGGTTCAAGTACAAGCGGCGCATCTCCGGCAGGGTGAGCGGCCGACCGCCGATGCGGCCGAACACCGCCATTTGGTGGCCGGACTCGTCGACGGCGCGATCGCGGTCGAGGCCGCGCGACAAGGCCAGGGCCGGCGACGAGGTGGGCCGCGTGGCCAGCAGCCGGGGCAGCGGCCGCGGCGAGAACCCGTAGGCGCTGCGCCCTCCATCCTCCGGCGTCACCAGCGCGGCGACGCGCAAGCCGTTGCGGCCATCGGCGATGTAGGCGTACAGGCTGTCGTTGGTCATGCCGCACACGACGGCGTTGGCGTCGTCGATGGCGCCATCGGCGTTCCAGAGCTGGTCGAGGGCCGGCTTCTCCGGACGCTCGACATCCACGATCGCCAACCCTTGCGCTCCGGCGGCCACGTAGGCCCACGTGCGCGCCACGTACAACCCGCGCGCGTCCTCGAGCGGCACGCGCGCGCCCGGCACGACGCGCATCTTCTCCGGCCACGTCACGTCGACCACGGCGAGGCCGTCCGCGTCGACGACGAAGGCGTAGCGGAACTGGACGACGACGGCGCGCGGCTCGCGCAGCCCGGACCCGCCCACCACCGCGAGCACGCGCGGCGAGCACGGATCGGACACATCGACGGCGACGAGGCCCGCGTCGCAGCACACATAGACCGTAGCGCCCGCCACGGCGAGGTTGTTCGCCCCGCGCAGCAGGCCGTCCGGGTTGAAGTCGACCTTGCGGTCGAGGAAGTTGTTCGACGGATCGCCGTCGTTGAGCGGCTCCACGTCGACCAGCACCAGGCCCAGCTCGCGGTCGGCGACGTAGGCCCAGCGGTAGCTCTCGTGCAGGTTCTGCTTGCGGCCTTCGTGCTCGTAGCCCTGCTCGAGGTTCTCCGGGCGCCACGCGCGCGACATGCTGATCGAGTTGTTCGTCGGCAGCGCCACCGCCGCGGCGGCTGGCAGCTCGACATGCGCATCCTGGCCCAGCGGCGACACCGGAGCGGTGACGATCTTCTCGGAGAAGCCCTTGTTGTGGATGTTGGCCACGTCGTAGGCGCGCAAGCCCTCCGAGCCGGCCGTGTACAGGTACTCGCCGCGCAGCTGGAGGCTCGCCACGACGCCCCCGCCATGCGCCTCGTGCAAGGGCAGTCGGCGCCCGCCGGCGACGAACTTGGCGTGCGCCTCGGGATAGGCGAGCTCGTGCAGGCGCGAGCCCAGCACCGCCTGCGGCTCGTCCGACTCGGTCACGCGCACGGCCTCGACGCCATCCTCGCGGCCGACCCAGGCGTGCAGACCGACGAAGTTCGTCGCGCCCGTGCCGAGCAGGTACGCCTGCGCCAGCCACGCGTTGTTGTCACCGTCGGCGGAGGGGTGGCAGTCGACGCAGGTCTTGGTCTCGGTCGTGCGCACCGTGTGCGCGAAGTGCGTGTTGAAGCACTGCGACGACATGCCGTTGGCGGCGACGGGCAGCTGCTGCGCGTAGGTCGCCTGCCGCTGCTGGTCCTTGGAGGAGATCATCACCGCCGAGGACGAGCGCACCGGCGCGATGCGGTTGCCCTTGACGTCGCCCTGGATGCCCAGCATGAACACGTCGTCGCGCGCCACCTGCGGGTTGTAGCTGGCGTGGCCGCGACGCGCGCCGCCTTCGAAGTGGTTCACGTCGCTCTTCTCCGTGGCCTCCTGCGGCAGGTGGCAGCCGAAGCACGAGGTCATCCACGAAGTGTGGCAGGTGTGGCACTCCATCTTCTGCGGGCCGTGCGCCTCCTTGCACACACCCGTCTTGGCGTCGGCCGCCTTCTTGTTGAAGGACGGATGCGACGGGTCGATCGTGTCGGAGACCTGCTTCAGCAGCCACTCGACCTCCGGGTAGATCATCGAGCGCTGGTACAGGCCGTCCTCGCGCTTCTCGAAGCGCTTCTCGCCGTAGGGCGTGCGCGCCGCCTCGGCGACGCCCTTCGACGCCGGGCCGCCCACCACCAGCGCGCCGGAGTTGGTCACCACCGCCTCCTTCTCGAAGTCGCCGTGGCAGTCCTGGCAGGTGATCTGCACCGCGGCCTGGATCTCCGAGTGCACCATGCCGTCGCCGTGCACGTCCTGACTGAAGTGGCAGTCGACGCAGTGCATCCCGCGCTCCGCGTGGATGTCCATCAGGTGCACCGGCTTGCCGTCCTTGGGCGCGAAGGCCGTGCGCGGATCCGCCGGCACCTTGCCCAGCTCGGGCAGCACGCCGTGGAACTTCGTCGGATCATCGTACGGGACGATGTCGCCGTCCTTGTCGAGCAGGTTGCCCTTGCGGTCGGTCTTGAACACCGCGCGGAACACCCAGCCGTGCCCGTGGTAGTCGGCGAACTGCGTGTGCTGGAGGTCCTTGTTGAGTTCCGGCACCTTCTCGAGGAAGGCGCGGTCCCCCCACAGCCCGCGCCGCGCCGCGCCCTCGGGGTTGCGGTCGCGCCGCTCGGCGCGCTCGGCGTCGGAGAGCGTCGGCGACTCCTTGGGCCACATCGGGGCGCCGTCCGTCTCGTACGACCACATCTGGTAGCCGTAGAACGTGTTCACGAACGAGTTGGGCTGGTGCATGTGGCAGACCATGCACTGGCTCGAGGGGATGGCGTTGGTGAACTGGTGCGCGATCGGGTGGCCCGACTCGCCCTTGGCGATGGTCGGATCGGAGTTGTCGCCCGCCTCGCCCTTGTGGCCGAAGGCCGCGTAGATCCCCGAGTGGATCGGGTCGCGGTCGTTGGCGTAGACCATGTGGCAGGCGGTACAGCCGCTGGAGCGGAAGTCGCCCGGCTGGTCGTTCGTGCCGAGGAACGACAGGTGCGGGTCGTTGAGGCGCGTCTTGTGCACGTTGAGCAGCGTCAAGTCGACGCGGTTCAGCGTGCCGAGGCCGCGATCCGACAAGCGGTTGTTCGGGCGGCCGGGATCCTCGAGCTTGTCGGGCAGGCCCACCGCCGGCGCCGGCAGGCCGTTCAAGCCCAACGGCACGGCGCCAAGGCGGCTGCCCTCCTCGAACACGCGGAAGATGTTCGCCGGCTGCGTCGACTCGAAGCGCGGCAACGGCAGCAGGAACGGCGACCACGAGTTGCGCCGCATCTCCTCCGCCGTGGGCGCGCGCAACTTGCCGTCCTCGCCGCGCACGAGGTTGTTGACGCGCTGCGGCAAGCCTTCGCGGCTGTACGACTCGCCGAACAAGGTGCGCTTGAAGGGCGCGATGCCGTTGGCGTACGCCGCCATGCCCCAGAAGGGCGCGGAGGTCGTCATCGTCGACTTGGACACGGCCAGCACCTGGTCAGCGTGGCAGCCGCCGCAGGTCTCGTTGGCCACGCGCAGGTCGCCCGGGTTGACGAACTTGATCCACTCCGGGCTCTCGTCGTTGAGCAGCGCGTACGTGCGCTCGGGATTGCGCGAGCCGACCCAGCGCTCGGGATGGCGCGGCGCGGGATGCGCCTCCTCCTTGGTCGTCGCCTCCGGGTCGCCGCCGTGGCAGTCGACGCAGGCCATGCGCAGGGATCCGTGCGGATCGCCGACGCCCTGGTGGCAGGCGACGCAGTTGGCGTCGAGCTTCTCGACCACCGACGCCGGCAGTGACATCAGCGGCGTCTCGCGCCCGTCGACGACGCGCATCGGCGCGTCCTTTCGCTCGTACGGCGTCCATGGGCGGCGCTCGATGCACCCGGCGACCAGGATCGCCGCGCCGAACACGCCCAAGGCGAGCGACGAGGCCATCGCCTTACGACTCGAGGGCTGGCGTCCGCTGTGGTTGGTGGTCTGCATGGCTCGTCTGGTCGCTTGGTCGGGGCGCGCCTCAGTAGGCGAGGATCACGTTGAGGAACAGCGAGTGCACGATCTCGTCGCTCTGGTAGATGCGCGCGAAGCCCGCGCCGGGCACCAGCATCGACGCGCCGCCCGACAGGATCAGGTGGTTGTCGAGCATCGGCCGGTACTGCGTGCCCGCGAAGAACTCGGCGCCGATCTCGCGCTCCACCTCGGGGAGCTCGAGGTAGGTCTCCAGCGAGGCCGTGTCGTCGAACACGAGGTACGAGCCGCCCACCGCGGCGCGCCAGCGCGGAGTCAGCTCGAAGTCGGCCGCGCCGCCGAGCTGCAGCAATCCCGGGTTGACGAAGTTCGACTTGCCCTGCGTCTGCGAGCTCTGCAGGTCGGGCAGCGGGCTGCCGGCGTTGGTCAGGTTCACGCCCAGCAACCGCAGCGCCTGGCCGTTGAAGAACGACAGCGTCCCGCCGGCGAAGTTGGGCGAGTCGAGGATGGCGTCGAAGCCCTCCGCGTCGCCGTCGCGCGGATCGGGATCGCCCGAGGCGTACAGGCCGAACGCGCGCAGGCGCACCCAGTCGATGTCGTACGAGACCTCCAGCGCGCCGAACTGCGCGTCGATGTCCGTCTCACGCGCCGCGATGGGGTTGAACGAGTCGCGGCCTAGCGCCTGGTACGCCGCCACAGTCGTGTTCCAGCGGCCGAAGTGCCCTTCGCCGGCGACGCCGAGGTACCAGCTCTCGACCGTGTTCTCGCGCGCCGCGCCGATGGGCGCGGGACTGACGAGGCCGCCGTTGTCGTCGAACTCGAAGCCGCGATCGTCGTGGTTGTAGTGCAGCGAGGCCGAGCTGGTGAAGCCGTCGACCGGCCAGTCCTGGCGGTAGACGTTGGCGACCACGACTTCTTGGGAGCGGTCCTCGAACGTGTTGAGGCCCGAGTTCGTGTCCTTGTCGAGCATGTCGAAGAACACGAGGTTGTACTGCCAGCGGTTCGCGTCCCAGTTGCCGAACAGGCGCGCGCCGAGGTTCACGTCGTCGAACACGAAGCCGCGGAAGTCGCTGCGGAACGGCAGGATGCCGCCCTCCATCGCGAGGAAGTCGTAGCGGCTCGACAAGTCGGCGATGTGGTACTCGAACAGCGCCTCCTGCAGCGCGAAGTCGTCGTCGACACGGCGATCGCCGCGCGAAGGGTCGGCGAACAGCACGCCGTCGTGCTCGACCTGCACCTCGGTGCGCTGCAGCACCGGAGTCAGCTTGAGGCGCCAGTCGACCGGCTGGAAGGCCTGCGGACCCTTGAACAGGTCGAACGAGACGGCGACCTGCGTCAGCAGCACGCTCTGGCGGCCGTCGCCGAAGAACTCGAAGCCGCCATCGCCGGTGTTGAGCGTGCCCGTGGGCACGTTGCGCGTCTCGGCGTACTGGCGCAGCAGGCCGCCGACGTTGAGGAACACGTCCTGCGTGCCGAGGATCGGGAAGTCGCCCTTGAGCTGGTTCTGGCGGTACGGGTTCCACCACGCGCCGCCGGGCTCGTTGATCTCGTAGCCCGTCAGGTCGATGCCGGGCGGCGTGCGGCCGGGCGCGTACCAGCGATCCGGAAAGGGCTCGAAGTGCAGCGGCTCTTCGGATCCCGTCTCCGAGGCTTGCTGCGGCGCGTCGTCGGTCGCCTCCTGCCCCTGCCTGGCTTGCTGCGCGCCGGCTTGCTGCGCGCCCGACGCCGCGCGCGTCGTGGCGGCCAACGCGCACGAGGCGACGAACAGCTGGCGCCACACGGGGGGGATGGTCGAGGGCAACTCGCGAGCCTCCTTCGTTGGATGGTAGGTGCGATCCAGTGGAGGGGCAAGGGTGCGCGCTGCTCGGCGCGTTGTCAGGAATTCTTTGCACCCTCCTCCGCGCGGCGGGGTCTCGTGGCGCGATCAGGCGGTGGACGCGCGCGGCATTCGCCCGTATCTTCGACGTGGTCCCTGCGGTCAGCGCGGAGCACGCCCACGATGAATTTCCACTTGGCCGATGCGGTCCGATCCCGACCCTCTCTGGGCGCCTCGCTCTTGGCGCTGGCGCTCGCCTCCGGCTGCGGCGGCGCGGACGACGGCCTCGAGTCGAACGTGGTCCCGGTCAGCTTCGCGCCGCTGGCGCCGGTGGACGCGCTCTCCCTCGCCGAGGTCGACGCCATCGTCCAAGGCGCCGCCGAGTCGATCGGCGCGCCCAACATGGCGATCGTCGTCGTCGACCGCGTCGGCAACATCCTGCGCGTGTGGAACCGCGACCCCGCCTCGGCCGCGGGCGACTACGACAACAAGATCGCCGCTTCGGTGGCGCGCACGGCGGCCTACCTGTCGCACAGCCAGGCCCCGCTGACCTCGCGCACCGTCCAGTTCATCAGCACCTTCCACTTCCCCTCGACCTTCGCGCCCGGCTTCACCGCGCAGGACGAACCGGCCGCCTTGGCGCCCTTGCGCGCCACCTTGGGCGTGGCCAACACGGCGCAGGGACCCTTGTGGCAGATCGACGCCACCAACCGCGGCGTGGCGCACGGGCCGTTCGACGCGGGGCAGGAGCTGCCCCAGCTCGAGAACCCCGACGGCTCGACCCCCACCCCCGGCTTCACGCCTCTGCCGGGCGGCATTCCGCTCTACAAGCGCACCCAGGCGGCCATCGCCGATCCCGGCGCGTTCGACGTGAGCCGCCGCCTGGTGGGCGCCATCGGCGTGTGGATCGGCTCCGAGGCGCAAGGCCTGGGCGTCCCCGACCCCGAGGCCGCCGAGTTCGCGGCGCTTCAAGGCGCACGTACCCTGCGCACCAACCCCGACGCGCCCTTCCCGCCCGAGACCTACGAGTTCGGGCCGGTGCCGTCCGCGGGGGCCGTCTACCTCGTCGGCGTGTTGTTGCCATTCAGCCTCGACCAGGCCGCGGCCGACGCCGCGCTGGCACGGCATGGCGCGGGCGCCTACGACGCGCTCGGCAACGTCGACGCGGGCGCCGACGGAGCCATCGATCCGTTCCTGTTCCTCTCGTCGCCGCGCGACAGCACGGCTCCCACGCCGGCCGATGGCGGCTTGCTGGCCGCCGAAGTGCAGGCCTTGGTCGAGGAGACGGCCCTCGTGGCGCGCGAGACCCACGCGGCCATCCGCCTGCCCGCCGCCTCCCCCACGGCCATGGTGATCGCGGTCACCGATGGCGCCGGCGAGGTGCTGGCGCTGTTCCGCATGGAGGACGCGACCCTCTTCTCGGTCGACATCGCCATCACCAAGGGCCGCAACACCTTCTTCTACAGCGCGCCGAACGCGGTCGACGCCGACGGGCCGCGCGCGGGCCTGCACCCGCTGGACGGCATCGTGCCGCCCGGCACGGCCATCACCTGCCGCACGCTGGGCTTCCTGACGCAGCCCTTCTACCCGCCGGGCATCGCCGGCACCCCGCCCGGGCCGCTGTTCGAACTGGCGCTGGAGAACCGCAAGCAGGCGCGCTTCGAGGAGATGGGCTTCGCGACGCCCGGCCCGAACCAGAGCGGCCTGATCCTCTTCCCCGGCAGCGCGCCGCTCTACAAGGACGGCGTGCTCGTCGGCGCGATCGGCGTGTCGGGCGACGGAGTCGAGCAGGACGACTTCGTGACCTTGATGGGCATCCGCCGGGCCGAGGCGCGCCTAGGCGGCATCGAGCTGGAGCCGCCCGCCGCGATCCGCGCCGACAACTTCACCTTCGGCGGCGTGCGCCTGCCGTACATGAAGTTCCCGCAGCATCCCGGCGGCTGAACGAGCGCCGCGACGCGGCCCGCGACGGGACAGGCCGCCGGCGCCGGGCGATCTGTCCTGTTTTCTTGACGGCCGCGCGGACGCCGCGGGAACTCAGGCGTCGAGCGAGCAATCCGCGGTAGGCTGCGAGCAGCAGGCCCAGATGAAGCCCTCCGCCTTCTCGTCGTCCGAGATGGCGCAGTGCTCCTCGATGGCCACGCCTCCGCCCTTGCACAGCACCTTGCACTCGCCGCACGAGCCCGAACGGCACTGGTAGCCGATCTCGACGCCGTTGGCCTCGGCCAGGTCGAGCAAGGGCGAATCGCCGGCGGTCTCGACCACCTTGCCCGACTTGAGGAAGGAGACCTTGTAGGTCTTGGCCGGCGCGGCGGCCGCGGGCGGCGCGACCGGAATCGCGACCGGAGCCTCGGGCGCGACGGCGACGGACGCCACCGGCGCGGGCGCGGGCGGGGCCTTGGGCACGTCGCGCGGCTTCTGCTCGGAACCGGGCGCGACGCGCACCTTGCCGAAGCTCTCGACGTGCAGGTTGGCGATCGGGAAGTCGATCTCGCGCAGGCACTGCGTCACCGCGTCCATGAACGGCTCGGGGCCGCACATGAAGATGTGGCGCTCGAACAAGTCGGGCACGAGCAGCTTGAGCATGTTGGCGTCCGCGCGCCCGGTCAGTCCGGTCCACGAATCCGCGCCGGTGCAGCGGCTGGTGCAGGTGATGCCCACCTTGATGCCGCTGTGGCGCGAGGACATCCAGTTCAGCTCGTTCCTGAAGATGATGTCGCGCGGCGACTTGGCCGACACGAACAAGTAGGCGTCGACGTCCGCCGCCGTGTCGACGATCCAGCGCAGCATCGACATGACCGGCGTGATGCCGCTGCCCCCGCCGATGAAGAGCACCTTCTTGGAGGGGAAGTTGAAGCACGAGAACTTGCCGGCCGGACCGCGCGCCACCAGCGTGTCGCCGAGCTTGACGTTGTCGCACAGCCAGTTCGACACGAGGCCGCCCGGCACGCGCTTCACCGTCAGCTCGAGGCAGTGCGGCCGCGAGGGACTGGAGGAGATCGAGTACGAGCGCGACACCTCCTTGCCGCCGATCGGCAGCTTGAGCGTCACGAACTGCCCCGGCTTGAACGAGAACAGCACGGGCGCCAAGCCGACCAGGCGGAAGGTCTTCGTGTCGTGCGTCTCCTCGATGATGTCGGCGACGCGCAGCTGGATCGTCCCGTCCTTCCAGATCGGGATCTCCTTGTGCTTGTCGACGAGGTGCTCGAGCAGCGGGCTGGAGCTGGGCGGCGGTTCGACCGGCGCGGGCGCGGCGCTGGGCGCTGGGCCGCGGCGCGTGGCGCCTTCGACGGCCGCGCGCGTGGCGAGCCGGAACTGCAGCTGGAACGCCCCCAACGCCGCGGTCGAACCCGGCTGCAGCTGCGCCGGCTTGTCGATGTCGAGCTTGGCGCCGTCGAGCCAAGTGCCGTTCGAGCTCTTGTCGACGAGGAACCAGCGGTCGCCGTCCTTCTGCAGCACGGCGTGCACGCGCGACAGGGTCGGATCCTCGAGCTGCACGCTCGCCGTGGCGCCCCGCCCGAACACCATGCCGGGGGCGAGCGGGAGCTCCTTGACTTGCTGCCCGTCGCGCAGGACGAGCACAACGTCTTGGGAAGCAACCATCGTGGTGGTCGCCCCCGCGGAGGGGGGCGCTGAGGGGGTCTACGCGCCTGCTTGGCGCCGCGGCGCGGCGCGTGCGCGCCGACGCACCCGAACCTTAGCCCCGAAAGCGCGCAGGGGCAAACGCCGTCGCGACTTGGGCGCGCGAGCGAGGCCGCGCCGGCCCCCCGGACGGCTTGCGTCCGCGCGCCTGCGTTGGGATCCTCGCTCGCCCTCGGACACCCTTCGACAAGGCCACTCCCCCATGACACGCATCCACGCCGTCCCCGACCTCGATTCGGCCCTCTCCAAGAAGCACAGCTACGACTGCCTCGTCGTCGTGGCCCACGACTACGCCGCGGCCGACCACAAGCTGGTCGTGCAGGCCTTCGCCGCCGCGCGCGCCATCGACGCCAAGGCGGCGAGCGGCTTGTCGCTCGTGCCCGTGGCGGGCGCTCCGGGCGGGCGCGTGGTGCTCGCGCCCACCGGGCCGGTGCTGCGCGACCACGACGACGTGCGTCGCTACGCCGAGGCCGCGAAGAAGGGCCTGCTGCGCGCGCGCGACGCGGGCTCCATCGAACCGCTGGTGGTGCTCGTGCCGCCGCCCGCCGATCCACGGCACCTGCACGCCGCGCGCGTCGCCGCGCTGGGCGCCATCGGCGGCTTGTGGGAGCCGCTCGAAGCGCGCGAGGCGTTGGGGGCGAGCGTCGAGCCGGTCGTCTCCATCGGCTTCACCGTGCTGGGCGGCGGCTTCAAGGCGGCGGACGCCGCGTGGGTCGAGGCCACGGAGGCTGGACTGCGCCTGGCGCGCGACTTGTGCGGCACCGAGCCCGAGCGCATGGCTCCGCCGCGCTTCGCCGAGCACTGCGTCGACGCGTTCAAGGGCACCGGCGTGAAGGTCTCGGTCGTCGACCAGCCGAAGACCTTGTCCAAGGACTATCCGCTGCTGATGGCCGTCGCGCGCGCCAGCATGGAGGTCGAACGCCATCGCCCGTGCGTCGTGCGCCTCGAGTACGCGCCCAAGGGCAAGATCGCGCGCACCTTGCTGTTCGCCGGCAAAGGCCTGACCTACGACACCGGCGGCGCCGACCTCAAGGTGGGCGGCTTCATGTCGGGCATGTCGCGCGACAAGGGTGGCGCCGCCGCGGTCGCTGGATTCATGCTGGCCGCCGCCAAGCTCGGCCTGCAAGGCGTCAAGATCGTGGCCGAGCTGGGCGTGGTGCGCAACTCGATCGGCGCTGAGAGCTTCGTCACGGACGAGATCATCAAGAGCCACGCCGGCGTGCGCGTGCGCATCGGCAACACCGACGCCGAAGGTCGACTCGTGCTGGCCGACCTGCTGTCGCACTTGCGCGTGCGCGCCGCGAAGGAACTCAACCCGCGCATCTTGTCGGTCGCCACCTTGACCGGCCACGCCGGGCGCGCGGTGGGCCCCTACAACATCGCCCTCGACAACGGCCCCGCGCGCCAAGCCGCCGTGAGCGAGTCGCTCGGCATGCAAGGCGACTTGTGGGGCGATCCCTTCGAGGTCTCGCGACTGCGCCGCGAGGACTGGGACTTCGTGGCGCCACGCACCAAGGCCGACGACGTGCTGTCGTGCAACAACCTGCCTTCGTCGGGCACCGCGCGCGGCCACCAGTTCCCCATGGCCTTCCTCGCCATCGCCTCGGGGCTCGACAAGCACGGCACGGATTCAAAGCAACCCTTGTGCTTCACGCATGTCGACATCGGCGGCAGCGGCTGCGAAGGCGGCGATTGGCAGCACGGTCGACCCTCGGCGCGGCCGGTGGTGGCGTTCCTCGCCGCACTCGGCTGAGCACGACGGTGGAACGCGGCGGGGCCGGCTGGTCGCATGCGACCGGCCGGCCCCGCCTGCTTGGCGCGCCGTTCGTCAAGGATACTTGACAAGCCGCGCCGACGCCTCGCTCACGGCCTCCATTCCACCAGGTAGCCGTTGGTCAGGTTGAACGTGCTGGCCGTGCAGTACGCGGCCGCGTTGCGGTACCAGGCCTGGTAGGTGCGGCTGGAGGCCGCGCCGATGGCTCCGCGCACCGAGATCGGCAGGTCGCCGGCCATCGGGTAGCGCGAGTCGCCGGCCACGTTGCTCTTCGACCCGAGGCGGATGACCGAGCCCGCCGCGCAGCGCAGCCCGTCGCCGAAGACTGTCGCGGCCTGCGTCGTGCCTTGGAAGTAGAGGCAGCTGCTGTTGGGCATGCCCGACGCCTCGAGCGTCAATGTGTCGTTCGCCAGGCTGGCGACGCCGCGTCCTGCGAGGCGCGCGCCGCTGCCGTTCAGCGAGTTGGCGCAGCCGGCACCGGGACCGCCGTTGTTGCCGCACGGGCAGCCGCTCGTGCCGAAGCAGTACGCATGGCCCGGAGCGGGCGCGTCGCAGCCGGGCGCGAAGGCCCCGAGCTCGCCGACGATGGTGAACGTGCCGCGGCTGGCGGCCGTGTTGTTGTAGCGCCCGAGGCGGATCAGGTAGGTCTGGCCGCAGGTGGCGTGGAAGACGACCTTCGAGGTCGCGTTGCCCGGTGCGCAGGCGTTGTCGTCGTTGCACACGATGGGCGAAGACGTGGGGCAGGCCGCGCCGAGGTACACGGCGAGCACCGTGTCCGTGGCCGACCCCGGCGCCAGGCCGTCGCAGGCCGAGATGGTCATCATGTCGCTGCGCGGCGCGGTCCAGCGGAACCACTCGTCGTTGCCGATCGGAGCGCACGAGAGGCCGACGAGGTCGGTGGCCGCGTTCGTGTTGTCGTACGGGACCGGCGCCTCGCCGGTGACAACGCGCGCCGTGGCGCAGGTGTCGGCCGGCGGGTAGACGCCCGACTCGGTCACGGTGAACGTGCCGTAGACCGAAGCGGCGCCGGGGAAGCGACCCAGGCGGATCAAGTAGCGCTCGCCCACGATCGTCGGGAACGTCGCCACCGAGCCGAGGCCGCAGAACTGCGCGCCGGAATCGTCGTTGCAAGCGAGCAAGTTGCCGGTCGGAATGACGCCGTTGTAGCCGACGCCCGCGTAGACCGCGACCACGGTGTCCGTGCCGCTGCCCGCGGCCGCACCGCCGCAAGTCGACACCGTCGCCGTGCCGGTGAGCGAAGCGGTCCACGCGAACCACTCGTCGTTCTGCATGCCGCACACGCCGGCGAAGCTCGTCGTCGCCATGCTGTTGTCGTAGTTGTGCGGCCCGGCGCCGATGATGCCCTGCGCACCCGCGGCCTCGTCGGAATCGAAGCTGGCGCCCGTCTCTTGCACCACGAGCTGCGCCGTGTAGCCGCTCGCGTAGCCGTAGTACGAAGCCGCCGCGATGTAGTAGCTCGTGCCGGCTGTCGCGTTGAAGCTGATCACCGACTGCAAGCCGCACGAATCGTCGTTCTGCGCCAAGGCCAGAGCACCTTGCACGGGGCAGGCGCCGCCGTTGTACGGATAGGCGAAGAGCAGCGTGTCGGCCGGCGTGCTGCCGCACAGACCCATGAACACGACGCCATCGACAGAGGCCGTCCAGACGAACCACACATCGCGGTTGTATAGATTGGTCGTCGCCAAGGTCGAGTTGACGAAGAACGACCCGCTGCCGGCGATCTGCGCCGCGGAAGTCGCGGCGGCGCAGGTGTCGCTGCCGCCTTGGAGATGGGAGACCAGCATCTCGGCGGTCGGGTTGCCCGCGGGCGGCTGGAGCTTGGGCAGCTTGGGACTGTCGAAGGTCTGCGCGCCAGCGGGCGCGACGAGCGACGCGACGACGAGGAGGGAGAGCAGCGGAAGCGTACGCATGGAGGGCTTTGCCTATCTGCGCCGCGACTGGAGGACGTCCTACCGCGCGACGCTCGCGGTCCGGACGAAGCCAACGCTCGTGGACCGCAAGTCGGTCCAAGACGACGCTTCGCCTGCGTGGACAGGAACGCGGCGCCGCCCCCTTGGGGAAATGCGCGAAAAATCCCAGACCTTGCCTAACGGCTGGCGCGGCCCTCCCACAGCCGCACCGTACGGTCGATCGAGCTGGAGGCCAGCGTGCGGCCATCGGGCGAGAACGCCAAGGCCAGCACGACGTCGCCATGTCCGGCCAGATTGAGCAAGGCCCCCCCGTCGGCGGCGTCCCAGACGCGGATCAGTTGGTCGCTGGCGCTGGCGATGCGCGTGCCGTCGCTCGTGCGCGCAAGGCGCACTCGCCCGCCGTGGGCCAGCGGGCTGCGCCACACGATGGCGGCCAACCCCTCCGCGTCGACGGGTGCGTCGGGATCGACGAGCGCGATCTGCCCATCGACGAAGCCGACGGCGATGCGACGATCGGCGCGGCACACGGCCAGGTCGTGCACGCGACCCGCCACGCGCACAAGACGCGGCGCGCCGAGGCGCTGCCCGGTGGTCGCACGCTCGATCGGCACGAGGAAGAGGCCCGCGTCGGTGTGCGTGGCGAGCTCGCTTCCATCGTCGCGCAAGCGCAGGAACGGCCGTTCGCTGTTGCGTCCGGAGAGATCCAGTTCCTGCAGGATCGCGCCATCGCGCGCCATGACGGTCAAGCGCGACGAACCCAGCGCGCGCCACGCGACGGCGTCGCCGCCGGGCAGGCCGACCACGCTGCATGGCGCGACCTTCGCAAGCGGCAGGCTGCGCGCCTCGTCGCCATCGAGGAAGGCGAGCCCGCCATCGACAGTCTTCCACCACGCCGCCACCGCGCCGCCGCGGCCGTCGTCGGCCACGTCGGCCACGATCGCCTCGGGGCTCTCGGCGTCGACGACGAGCTGCGCGGAGAGCCGCATCGTGGCGCGGTCCCACAAGGCGACGCGACCATCGGGCGCTGGCTTTTCGCCTGCGCAACTGGCCAAGGTCCCGTCGGCGAGGAACGCGACGCCGTAGACCCACGCGTCGTGGCCGCGCAGCGCAGGTTCGCGCACCGCCGCGTCGATCGGCCACAGGCGCAGATGGTTGTCGTTGCCCACCGCGGCCAGCCGATTGGCCTCGACGTCGAGCGCCAAGCCGCGCACGGTGCGCTCGCTGCCCACCGCGCCGCCAAGCCGCGCGCCGGTGGCCGCGTCCCACAGCCAGATGGCGCAGTCGGTGCCGCCCGTGAAGAACGTGCCGGGACGCGGGCCGGGCTCGATGGCCTTGACGTTGCCCGCGTGCGCCTCGATCGCGCCCAAGCTCGCGCCGCTCGCGCCGTCGAAGCGGCGCACGAGCCCGTCGTAGGTGCCGACCAGGACGATCGGCCGTCCCTGCGCATCGACGCAAGCGCCGAGGCAATCGACACGGTCGCCTGCGAGGTCAAGGTCGAGCGTCGCGCCATCCTCGAGTCGCAGACGGCAACTCGTGTCGGTGGCGACCGCGGACACCACGGCGCTACCGCCGGGCAGGAACTCGACCAGCCCCTCGCCCGGGAAGGGACGGTCCTCGCGCGCCTCGTCCTCGAAGACGATGGTTCCAGCGCGCGCCTCCAGCACCACCAACGCGCCATCGAATCCGGCGCAGGCGAGGCGCGCCCCGTCGGCGGACCACGCCACGCGCGTGTGCGGCGCCAGTCCCGTGCGCAGGGTGCGCACGACGGATCCGTCGGCGACGCGCCGCACGACCAAACCATCCGAGGCCTCGTCGGCGACGACGAACTCGTCGCCGTCGGGCGACAAGGCGAGGTCGCGCAGCTGCCCGCGCGAAGTCCAGAGGGTGCGTAGTCCCCCGCCCGCCGCGTCGAGCAGGCGCACGTCGCTTGTGCCGTTGTCGGCCACGAGCACGCGACCGCGCGCCGACCGCACGACGGTGGTCAGCGTCCCCGACGGCAACGTCGAGGCCTCGCTCCAGGCGCGGGCGCGCAAGTAGTCCCATTCCCAGCCGCGCCGCGCCGGTTCGGCCGCCTCGAGCGCCGCGCGCGCGTCGAAGATGCTGCCGGCGCGCAACGCCGCCTCGGCGAAGCCGATCGTGCGCCTGTAGTCGCCGCGCGAGCGTTCCTCGAGCAACGCCGCCAGGCTGTCGCCGCGCTGGTCGGCCGTGCGCCACAAGCTCGCCGTCCACGACAACAACGCCGCCAACGCCAGGAAGGCCACCGCGGTGACCGCCAGGAACCCGCGGTAGCGGCGCGCGAAGCGCAGCGTGAGCTCGCGACGCGTCACGGGACGCGCGCGCGTCGGCAGGCCCTCGACCAGGCGCTCGAGGTCCTCCTTCAGCTCGCGCGCGCTCTGGTAGCGGCGCTCAGGCTCTTTCTCGAGCAACTTGGCCACGACCGTCTCGACGTCACCGACGAGCGTGGTGTCGAGGCGCCCGAGCGCCAGCGGCACCTCGTCGCGCACGATGGCCGCGGCCTGCACGAGGTTGCGGCCGTCGACCTCGCACGGCATGCGCCCCGACAAGGCCTCGTAGAGCATCACGCCGATCGAGTACAGGTCGCTGCGCGCGTCGACCTTGCCCGTGCCGTCGAACTGCTCGGGAGGCATGTAGGGCACGGTGCCGACGAGGTCGCCCGCCGCGCTCTTCAAGCTCGTGGCACGACCGACTTGGCCGCCTTTGTCGCCGTCGCTCCGGCCTTCCGCGAGCGCCGCCACGCCGAAGTCGACGATCTTCGGCCGCCCATCGGCCGACACGAGCACGTTGCCCGGCTTCAAGTCGCGATGCAGCACGCCGCAAGCGTGCGCGTGCGCCAAGGCTTCGACGACCTGCGTGAAGAGCCGCACGACGCCGCGCCAGCCCAGATCGTGCGTGCGCACATGCGCGGTCAACGACTTGCCGGCGACCAGCTCCATGACGAAGTACGGCCGCGCCGGCGTGGTGCTCGCGTCCGTGCCCGAGTCGTAGATGCGCGCGATGCCGGGGTGTTCGAGGCGCCCGAGGATGCGCACCTCGCGCCGAAAGCGCGCCAAGGCCTTGTGGTCCCATGCGCCGCTCGACAGCACCTTGATGGCGACCAGCCGGTCCGTGCCGGGTTGGCGCGCGCGCAAGACGATCCCGCTGGCGCCCTCGCCCACGATGTCGAGCACCTCGTACTCGCCGAGCCGCTCGGGGATGGCGGCGGGCTCCTCGAGACCGTCCAACAGCCCGCCCACATCGGAGATCGTGCGCACCGAGGGCGTGCCTGCGCGGTCGTGGCGCAGCAGCTCATCGAGGTCTCGGCGCAACTCGACGTCGTCAAGGCTCGCCAGGAACGCGTGCAATTCACCCTGTTCCAGGTCGCGCGCGGCTTGGAACAGCTCGTCGAGGCGCGCGAAACGCGCCATGGGATCGGAGGACGACGGCACCTTTTCGTTCACAGGATCAGCGCTCGCCGGCCTTGGCCAATTCCCGGAAATCCGCCCCGGCAAGAGCCGCAGGCGCCCTCAAGACTCCAACTCGCGCGCCAGCCACGCCTTGGCCATGCGCCAATCGGACTCGACGGTGCTCAAGGACATGCCCAGCGACTCGGCCACCTCGGCGTTCGACATGCCGCCGAAGATGCGCGCCTCGACCACCTTGGCCTTGCGCGGATCCAGCGCCTCGAGCTTCTTCAACGCCGCATCGACATCGAGCACGCTCTCGAGGTCGATCTCGCTGGCCTCGAGCAGATCCGCTTGCTCGCCCCCTGCCCGCGCCCGCCCGCCGCCGCGCTTCTCGGTGTTGCGCGCCTCGGCGTGGTTGATGAGGATCTGGCGCATGGCCGTGGCCGCCACCGCCAAGAACCGCGGCCGATCGTGCAGGATCGCCGGGTCGGCGCGCGTCAAGCGCAAGAACGCCTCGTTGACGAGCGCCGTCGCCTGCAGCGTGTGGCCGGGCTTCTGCCCGCGCATGCAGGCGCGCGCCAAGGCTTGCAGCTCGCCGTAGGCGGCTGCCGTGATGCGTGCCAAGTCGTCCAAGGGAGGGTGCCACGATTGTGCGTCCCGCAGACGGTCCTGCCCAGATGCCACCCTCGAATGGCCCGCAGGGCCCGCCGCCCAATTGGAACTTCCTATAGCTTGCGGCGCGTGGATGGCCCTGTCGCGCGCCCCCGCCTGCGCTTCGCGCGACAAGCGCACAGGACGCTCCTTGCTTGCGCCCGCGCGATTCACTATCCCCATGCGTGGATGGGACACCATGAGTTAGATGACGCTGAGTTGGAGTTGGTCCGCGGATTGCGCGCGCGCCACAACCCCACCGTCGCCACCTTCCTCGAGCGGTATCGCCCCTTGTTGCTGCACTGCATCGGCAGCTTCGAACAAGACCATTCCTCGCGCGACGACCTGTTCCAGGACATCGTGCTGCACATCTTCGATCGCCTCGATGCCGACGCCTTCGACCCCACGAAGGGCAGCTTCGGCACCTGGCTGTACCGCGTGGCGTGGTGCCGCGTGGTCGACTTGCGGCGACGCGAGAGCGGCGGGCGCAAGGTGCGCGTGACGGCCGCGGGCGACCAGATCCCCGAACG
>Ga0172376_10002888_pt1 | contig 20720 bp, 21 predicted proteins | sample Lak35m_FD_121114 | JGI IMG/M metagenome (GOLD analysis project Ga0172376, IMG submission 121114) | Freshwater microbial communities from Kabuno Bay, South-Kivu, Congo - kab_092012_35m | ecosystem: Environmental > Aquatic > Freshwater > Lake | place: Democratic Republic of the Congo: South-Kivu... | reverse complement strand
TACCTGAACTTCCGAATTCACTTCAAAAACTTTATTGTGACTTGAATAAATTAAGTGTATTACCAGAACTTCCCAATTCACTTCAATATCTTAATTGTTCCAATAATCAATTAAGTGTATTACCAGAACTTCCGAATTCACTTCAAGGACTTACGTGTTATAATAATCAATTAAGTGTATTACCAGAACTATCGGATTCATTAATAATTATTATTTATATAGGTAATAAGTTAATCAAAAAAATAAAACATAAATATTTAAATAAAATGATTTATATGTAATTTTTTATTATTGAAAATATAATAAATTAGAATAAAATAGAATAAAGGTAAATAGAAAACAATATAATATAAAAATGAATATTTATATAAAGTATTAAACTATAAATGAATAATGAAAGATATAAAAATTTAATGAATATTATAAATTTTCAAGATTTCAATCTAGATGAAATTAGATGGAAAAAAATAGAAAAAACAGGAAAAGATAAATATTTAATCCCAATTTATAAAGAATATAATGATGATAAAGATATTAAGAAACCGTTACTTTTTCAAACTCCTAAATTATATTTACCCTTTAAACCAGACTTGAATTATCTATCATTATCATTTTATAATTATGAATATGATATTAAAAATAGTGAATTTGAAAAATTTCTTTCAAGTTTAGATAATTATTTAACTTCTCCTAAAATTCAATCTAGATTAACTAAAAAAGGTTTTAAATTACATAAACGTGAAATACGTTCAGTTTTATATTATCCACAAAATACAACATATCCTGTATTTTTACTTCATTATTCTCGAAATAATGTAAAGGTTTTTAATCAATATAAAAAAATAATATCATGGGATGAAATAGAAGGACGTGTATATGGATGTTTTATATTTGAATTAATCGGTATATGGATATCAAATGATAAATATGGGTTTTCATTTGATTTAAAACAAGCAAAATTTTATCCCCCAATTATTTTTGATGATTATATGTTTCTAGATGATAATGAACCTATTGAAAAAGTAAATATAATTCGATTAAAAGATTATCCAATTATGAGTCAATATATTAAAATGATGAAAATAGGTATTCCAAAAGAATGTATAAAACAAAAAATGATGTTATCTGGAAATAATCCCAAATTAATTGATTATGATTTGGAAACACCAATTAATGAAATTCCAGAAATTAAAAATGAAATATTTGAAATTGAAAATGTTCATGAAAACAATTTAAATAATCAAAACAAATATAATCTAGATGAAAAACAATCGCTATCAAATATATTATCAAATGGAATACTTGGCAATCATTTAAAAAATCTTAAGAAAATTGAACCACAAATAAAACCTAAAAAGAAATTTAAAACACATTCTTTTCCAGTTCCAGATTTAGAAGAAATTCAAAAAGCTATTCAAAAATTAAAAAAAATTGATGACATACCAATTGATGAAATACCAAACAATGATTAATTCAATGATTTATTTTGTTTGTTTTTAATTTAGTAAATATCCATCTCTTCATCACAATAAAGTTCATTTTCGGTTAAACAATTTGGTTTTTCTATAAATTCTTCTGGTTCTTCATCTTCTTCATCTTCTTCATCTTCTTGTTCATTTGTAAATTTATTTTCATTTTCATTATGTTCATCATTATTTAATGATAATATTTTACCATATTCGGTTAATTGTTGAATATTTCCATTTAATAAATTTTTTTGTGTAAAATCAATAAAATTATATTTTTCAAATTTTGTTAATTTTGATTTAATATTTTCAATAATTTCCATTAGAAGAGAATTCATTAATTCAAGTTCTTTTGAAACCATTGTTATAATATAATTTGGTGTTTTGCGAAGAACAATATTTAATTCAATTTTACCTTTTTTAGAATTTATATTTTCTAGAACTTCTTGTAAAATATTAACAACTTGATGATATCCATTAAATGAACGTGTAATTAATTTAAATTGATAAATTAATTCATATTGTGGATCTGGAAAGAAACGGTAAAGTTGCTCATTGAATAATTCTTTTTCCATTTTATCATCAAATAAATTAATTTCATTTGTTTTTAATTTTGAAACTATAACATTCAGATCACCATATGGAATTTTCCATAAACTTCTCTCAAATAATTCTTTTAAAAATATCAAATATTCATCCATTAATTTTGATTGTTCTAGAGGAATATTCACAACATTTGATTCCCACTGTTTATAATCCTTCTTATTTGGATATTCTTGCTTCTTCTTATTTTTGAATAATTCTGATGCGAAATTATGAAATAAATTTGATAATCTTTCTCGATAATTATATTCATTTATACCCTTTTCTTGAACAGATTCTTCATTCAATTCTTTATATGATAAATTAATTATCGGTTTTTCACCATCATTATTATGAACCGATTCAATAACATTAAAACAATGTAATTTTTTAATATCAAATGATTTATACATTTGTCTTATCCATTTACTCCTTGAAACATTTTTATAACTAATAAATGCTTCCAAATTATTATGTTCCGGTAAAATAACATAAAAACCAGAATCTGATTTTGTATTCATATTTATTTCACCAACTACCTGATGACCTCTTCTCGGAATATTTTGAAAAAATGATATCCTTTCCTTATATATTTTATGCCAAAAACTCATTTTCAAATTAATTAAATATATATTAAATATAAATGTTTGTTATATATAATATAAATTTATATTTTAAATCAATTTTTTATATTTTAATCTACATCTGAGAAAATAATCTACATCATTGTGAAGTAATCTAAAATCTAAAGAAAATATAAGTATTATTTAATTCTAAATTTATAATTAATCTAAATTTTATAAAAATATGGAAGAAGACATTTGTTTAATATGTGGATGTAATCTAGAAAGTCAAGATGATGAAGTTTATAAATTAAAATGTAATCATTCATTTCATTATGAATGTTTAGTATTACATTTTAATATTTCATGTAATGAATATAACTTTACAACCGGCAATAAATGCCCTCTATGTCGTCAAATTGTTGGATTTATTCCTACAAAAGGCAAATATATAGATAATCCCATTCAATATGCTCATTATTTTATTTCAAAAGAACAAAATACCAAAAATACCAAAAATACCAAAAATACCAAAAATACCAAAAATACCAAAAATACCAAAAATACCAAAAATAACAAAAATAACATATTATTAATTAATATATTTAAAGAATTACAACAAAAGGGATATGATAAAAAACAATGTTTAGGGAAAACAAAAACTGGTAAAGATTGTAATATAAAAACCAAAAATAAAAATTCGTATTGTAATAAACATCAAACACAATCTCAATCACAAATTGTAAAGTGTCAAGCAATTACAAAAATGGGTAATCCTTGTAAAAATCATGCTTTATTAGGAAATGATAAAATATTATGTGGAATTCATAAAAATTTCTTATTAAATTAATAATACAAATTAATAATACAAATAAATAAATAATATAAATAAATAATAATAACACAAAAATGATAAATTATTTTATTGGATTGATATTTATCTTTATAATTTTATTAATATTATGGCATTATAATTCATATCTTAATAAATTAGAAAAAATGAATCAAATCGAATATTTTAACGTTCCAAATACAATGGAAATTGAAACACCATCTAGACCAATTATTCTTAAATTAAAAACACTTTCCGAAAGTTCAATTGAAATTATATGGAAACGTTCAGATACTCCACCATATGCCCCAATTACTAAACATGTTATTATGATAAAAAATGAGGATAATTATGTATCAGATTTATTTCTTAACTTTATTGAAAAAACAGATTGTATTGAATGTCAATACATCATTGAAAATTTACATCCAAAAACTAATTATACAATTTCAATAATAGCAAGTAATAAATATGGTGATAGCGAACCAGCAATTCCACAATCAATAAGGACTTTAGAGAAAGAAGATTTAACAACATCTATATCAACACCGATGCCAAGTAAAGAACCTGAACCTGAACCATCATTAACACCTAAATTTTGGGATGAGGAAGCTAAAGAAATTGAAAAAATAAAGAGTGAAATTAATAAGGATCAATATGACCAATTAATTGAAACGGCACAAGGAATATTATAACCAAAAAATGGTTTTCCTGATTTTTATCCAAAAGATTATTTAAATGGATTAGAAAATGAATCAAATAAATTATCAGACCTACTTAAACAAAGTCTTTATGCGGGAGAAGTTGTTGTAAAATTAAATAGACAATCATAATTTTTTCTCTTCAGAATGTAAATGAAAATAACTTTTTCAATATCTGGAATTATTGGTTTTTCAATCATATTAATTTTATTATCAATTATTTTCCAGAGACTATACAAACAAAATAATATTTTTGAAAAATTTGATAACCAAAATGATATAAAATCACCATATGATTATATAATGAATACAGTTGATGAAATAAAGAAAAAAGATGAAACCATAAATAATTTGGAAAATGATTTCATAATTCCAACATTTACTGATTATTATGAATTATATAAAAAAACTAAGGATAAAATAAATGATAATAATCTACCCCTAGATAAATTTATTATTGACCAACATTTACAAGATACACAAATAAGTAAATTAAAAAATGAAATATCTAATTTAAATTATTTAATTAATCTAGACAATAATAATAATCAAAATAATCAAAATAATTGCCCACATCCATTAAATCGATCAGATAAAGCAATTAAAAGTGTAAAATCTCTTAAATATGGTATATCTTTAAATACACATCAACAATCAAATACAGGTAATAAACCATCTGAACCACAGAATTTACCGAATGGATGTCAAAGTTATCCTACATATGAACCTGTAAATCCAGAAACAGATCCATTAATGATTTATATTAATCAAGGATGTTTAACATATTCAATTGATGGGAAAAATATTTCGGATGATTCTAGAAAAGATAATTATTGGGTTGAAATGTGTCAAAAAGGAAAACCAGAACAATTATTCAAAATTAAACAAATTAAAAATAATCAAGATTATAATTCAATTATGTCAGATAAAAGAACACATTTATCTGATGACTCATCAACAACTAAAATTTATCCATTTAATGTTATACAACCTAAAGATAATAATAATTCATGTTTAACAATTAATAAAAATGGATTAAGTGTTGAAAACTGTTTATTTTTGAAAAAAGATGATCAAGAATGGAAAATATCACCCGAAAAAAGACCATGTTAATTATTTCCAAAATATTATAAATAATAATCTCTCTAGAAATATAAAAAAATGATAGCTTATAAAATTGTAATTTTTTTAATTCTCTTATTAGTTCTAATATTATTAACTTTGATTATATTACAAAGTTTCTCTGGTTGTTCTAGAAAATTAAAAAATGATAATAAACAAAATTTATATCTAGAACCTCCAAAATATGAAATTATTACAAAAGACACTAAACCACATTCTGGACAATTAATTTGGGATGATGGTAAAACACTAAATCCAGTTATTGTTCCGGTATATAATTCAGAAGATTATTATAAAGATTATTATGATGATTATTACAAAGGAGTGATTAATAATACACCAACTTATGATAGAGAAAATTTCGAAAATGATGCTATACAAAATAATAAATTGGATGAAATCATCGAAGATAGTAAAAATGATTTACTTTTAAAATTAGCCAATCAAGCATATCAAGACCAACAAATTAATTACCTTGAACACGAACTCGCACAATTAACCGATAAATTATAATAATTATCTTTTTATCTTTTTATCTCAATAAGAATTAAATAATAAAAATTAATAATAGACATAATGAAATTACAAAAAATATTATTACTTTTAACCGGATTATTTATAATAATATTTATTTTACATTTTATTCATCATCAAAAAATTGAAAAATTTAATCAATCATTATTAGATGAAATTCCAAACTACTTAGAAAAGAACATCAAAAATCAAAAAAATAAATTCATAACAATCGATGATAATATACGACAAGATGAACAATTAGATTCATTAAATATGGAAATTGATAAATTAACAGATTTAATAAAATCATTATCTTCAACAGTTGTTGAAAATGACCATGTCAAACCACAATTACAACCAAATTTATCTATTGAAAAAGATAATAATCACTTTTATTTATAAAAATAAAAAATATCTTTCTATTAAATAAGATTTAAAATATACAATTATGAAATCCAAAAATTTAATATTTATCGGTTTATTTCTTGTTCTTATTGTATTGGTATTTATCATTAATTATGATAATAAATTTATTACAGAATCTTTTGAAGAACCTACATCAACAATTCAAACAATTGATACAAATACTTTAGAAAAACTCTATCAAATGGCTAAAGATATTAAAGAAACTAAAAATACTACCACTTCATCAAATGATTTAGATAAATTATCACAAGATATTATTAATGAAATTAAAAAACTCCAATTATCACTAGAAAACCAATCTAAACTTAATAACACAATACAACCAATTAAAACAGATTCTTTAACTCCAAATTCTAGTTTAATTGATCGTGAAACTATAAATGAAAAACAATTACTTCAAAATTATCGAATCAAAAAAATGGAAGATAAAATTCAAAGTCTAAGAAAAACATATCAAGATTTTATCGCTAAAAAAACACAAACTAATTATCCAAAAATACCAATTTATAGTTCATGTTCAATTTCTGAACCAGATGAAGGTATCGTTAATATTGATACAATTCAATTAAATAATCAAAATATAAATGGAAATATAAATGAAAATAGTACAATACCAATAAGTACAATGTCATATAATCCATTTAAAACAACATCAACAAATGAAAACATAAAAGAAACACCAACATTAGATATGATATTAAATTTATTACAAAATAAAGATATCAATTTCAACATTGATTTTAAGAAATAATAATTTTTTACTTTTTTCTTTTTAAAGAATAATAAATGAATCATAATCAACTCTTTTTAGGAGTCGGAATTCTCTGTATAATAATTTTTCTAACTCATTATTTATTATCACTCAATATTAAGGAAAATTTTGAAAACAAATGTCCTGATCGTAATTGGTGGGATACACAACCAGTTCGTACTATAATATCAAAACAATCAGGTGTTCATTTTCCAGTTATTCCAATTGATGAATCATTAGCTATTAATTCCCCAATCTTAATACCAATTAATCAAAAGGGAACAACTAAAGCAACATCTTGTTTATATGTTAATGATGATGGAACTTACAGTATTGCTATGTGTGATAGTGAAATTGGACGTCATCAATGGATTGTTAAAGTTATACAAAATCAAAATGATTTTAAAACTGTTCTAGCCAATAAACCAATACAACCCGGTGATCTTGATAACCCATCTAATGTTGATTACTCAACACGTGAATTTAATTTTTGTTTAATTGTCAGTAAACATATCCCATATAAAGTCCTTCATTATGAAAATAATTCTCTTGCTGTTCGTGATGTTGGTTATTTTACTGGACAACAATGGTATATTTCTCCCAAAAAAACTCAAGCAAGTATCGCACTTAAACCAATTAGTCAACACAGTCTTTTTACCCCAGAATTAAATACTAATCCACAATTCGGAACAAATTCATATAATCCAGTTAATTTCAATTCAAATCCAATACTTCCATATTTAAATAATGGAAACGCTATTATAAATCCTGTAGTTAGTGAAACCGCTTTTGGTGGTAATAGTGATTCTTCATCGGGTAATGGATTAAATTTTAAAATTACAATTGATTCAAATAATGAATTAGTTAAAGAATTATTATCTGGAACAAAAGATAACAATCAAACTGAAAAAGAACCAGAAAAAACAAATTTAGAATCATTTGAAGATAAACCAAAATGTAAATGTAATGGATGTAAACCATTTAATTTAGCTGGTTATATCAAAAATAAAAAAATTCCTTGTAATGGTTGTAATCTAGAAAATTAAACAACCAAAACAATAACTAAATCCAATCATAATCAAAGGCATGAGAAGCATTGATGTAGTGTTGGTGTGTATTGTGGAACACTTCGAGGTGTATGATGCGAACAATAACACTTCAAAATCCCACTATCAACATTCTTCTGATGATAAACACAATTGTTAAGACTGGAATGTGTAGTTCCATGACACCCTCCAACTCGAATTGTCCGCCACAAAGTCCGATGAACCTTATAAACACATGAACATGTGGTGAAAACCTCACAATTCGGATCATTAATCATCTTTTCCAGATTCTTTGCGAAATCCAGAAACTCAAGATGACTCTTCTCCTTTGAAACGGTATGCTTTGTCATCGCATTCATCACAAAGAGAACAAAATCAAGAATTGTCATTTGTGTCGTCGAAACAACTCCTCGCAAGACCCAATGTTCGGGAACAGGTCGATACATGTTAATCTTACTCAAAATATTACATGTCTTTTCCAAATTCTCTGTCATGTAATTGGAGTAAAAGTTCTTCCAAAGTTGTGCAAATCGCTTCATCTCATATTCCGTAATCATTCCCGACAAAATAACCATCGCCAACACAGAAGGACTCAACTGACTTCGACGATGAATTGTCCGCACAAAATTCTCAAACGGATCCGGAGTTTCAATTGTTGTCTTTGGAGTTTCAACTGTTGTCTTTGGAGTTTCAACTGTCTTTGGAGTTTCAACTGTCTTTGGGGTTTCAACTGTCTTTGGAGTTTCAACTGTTGTCTTTGGAGTTTCAACTGTTGTCTTTGGAGTTTCAACTGTCTTTGGAGTTTCAACTGTCTTTGGAGTTTCAACTGTCTTTGGGGTTCCAACTGTTGTGTTCAAAGTTCCAACTGTTGTGTTCAAAGTTTCAATTGTTGTCCTCTGAGTTTCAACTGTTGTCTTCAAAGTTTCAACTGTTGCGTTCAAAGATTCAACACCCGTCTTCAAAGACTCAATGATGTTGAGAAGTGATTCAGTCGTGGGTGATGTCTTCTCCTCAACCTTCTCAACTGGTGGCTGTGGTGCGGGTTCCCTCTTGTCAACATTCTCAAATGTCTTTTGGGATCCTGCGGGTGTGAGGGGAATTTCATCCAGAGTCGGTGCGGGTAGTGCTTGACTGTAATCTGTATCACTCTCTGTTGCTGGTTGAACATAAATCCGTGTAGCGGTTGGAAAAGTAGCGGGTGGAAAATCACAATTGTCGTACTCAGGATCATCATCCTTAAACATCGGATTTACAACATGATGTCGATCATTCTGTTCAAACATACCAATATCATACCCATCGACATCCTCATTCATATGATCATCTGGAAGGTCATTTACCTTACCCCTTGGAAAAAACATCCTAAAGCCACGGCTTTGATGTGTATCAGGCTCCTCCTGCTTCTCAAACTTCTTCTGCTTCTTTCCGAAAAAAGGCATGTTGAATTGGTTTTCAATAGAAATCACACTGTATTAAATTATCGTAATTACCAAATAATAATATAAATAATCAATTTCAATTTTTTGAAAATATTTTTAATCTAAAATGACTAAAAAAATATATATAATAAGTTTTTATTTACACTTTACAACGAATAATTTCATTATCAGAAATATTATTCGCAAAATCTTCTTCAAATTCTGAATATGACCTGTAAATTTGAAAATCTTGATTATTGTTTTGAGCTTCCAAAGGCTTATTTAAATGTTGTGTAGTTTGAATATTTTGTGTCTTTTGTACCATTTGTTGCATAAATTCATCATATAAAAGCTTAGACAAATTAAATTTTAAAGGCATTATATTAAACAATGTAAAATTAAACAATGTAAAAGTAAAATTAACTTATAGAATAATTAAATTAAAATGAATTAACATAAATCAATTTTATATTAATAACCTAATCTAATTTAGCTTTTTATTAAAACTAATTTATTAATTTTTTCTTCATCAATATTAAAAGAAATATTTTATATTTAAATAATTAATGAAACAAACTAAAATATTAATTGGTCTTTTATTATTAATTGCTATTCTCAGTTTAGTTTATCAACCGAATAAATCAAATATAGTTATCACCACTAACAAAATTGAACCTTTTTCTTCAAAGAAAGATATTAAATTAGAAGATTTTATTGATGAATCTAAACTTAAACAAGCTAATCCTACAGAATATGCTAAAATTGAAGACATGTTAAAACGTTTTAGACAAGAACTTAAAGAAGATTTACCAGCATTAGATAAATATGCTTTAAGAACTGAAATTCCAAATCAATCATGTGTTGTTAGTAAATCAATTGATAAGGATGCTTACATAAAGAAAAATGAATTAGAAGAAATGAAAAAATGTCCTGTTCCAAATGATTATGATCCAACACAATATATTCTTAAATCATCAGTTCCTGCTAAAAGTTGCCCTCCACAACAAGAAATTGATACAACAAAATGGGTGCTTAAATCTTCTTTACCTCCACCACAAAAATGTTCAGCATGTATATGTCCTAAAGTAAGTGTTAGTGCCGGATTGTGTAAAAAATGCCCTCCACCTCCAAAATGCCCTCCTCCACAACCATGTCCACAAGTTAAATGTCCCGATGTTAAACCATGTCCTCCTCCCGCTCCATGTCCAGCATGTCCAGAACCACAACCATGTCCACCTAAAATTTGTCCTCCTTGTCCTGCTCAAAAAGATTGTCCACCTCAAATTTGCCCACCATGTCCAGTTAATAAAAAAATAATTGAACGTGTTTATCTTGATGTTAATGGAAACGAAATTAAACGTGTTCAATCAGAAGAAGGTGATGATAAAAAACCATTAATTTTAGCATGTCCAACACCTACAACAACCACACAAACAACAACACCTACAACAACCACACAAACAACAACACCAACAACAACAACAATAACAACACCACCAACACCAACAACCGCACCAATGATAACAAAACCTGAAAATAATAAAATTAATAAAGAATCATCTATATCAAATTGGTTTAGTGAATTAATTTCAAATAGAAGTCAAAGTGGATTAGCAACTCCATCACCATATTCTACATCAGAAAGTCCTACAAAAAGTGGTTCTGATACTGTAGATACTGGTTTAATATCTAAAAATAATAAATCAAATGATAATAATGGGGAATTTAAATTAAATAATGCTAAATGGGAAAGCAAAAGACCAACATACACACCACCGAAGGATGCTTTAACACGTGATGAACAAAAATGTAGTAATATGTCCTTCAATCAAGCTTTCAAAAATTATCGTCCATATTAAATAATTTTTTAGCCTATTTTAGATCAATATATAGTAAAAAAATTGTTTTTGATACGTTTGTTTAATATAATTTTAACAAACTAACACCGCTTTTGCTCTTCTTCTGACTTGGGAATGCCATTCACTCATTTCGATGACGGGACGCCAATTGATGAGAATGACAAGCGCATCACTGACAAGCCCTCTTCACCCAAGTCTCCAGAGGCAAGGCATCCAAGTTCTCCGACTTCCAAGAACCAAATCAAGATGGTTCGACGTCGTGCCCGTGAAGAGAAGGAAAAGGAACGAGTCTTGAACATCCGTGATGAACGTCAACGGAAGATGAAGGACTCGATCGACTTCAACCTCCTTGATGAGGCATCGAAGGAGGCTAATGATTACGAGATATCATACATGACTCAGAAGGCGCTTGAGTTATACTGGAATGACAATTACGATGAGTGGTAATAATACCACACATACAATCATTTTTTTATGATTAAATTTTTTAATTAACAATATTTTTAGCCTAATTTTGATTCATATATAGTAAAAAATTAATTATTAATAAAAAATAATAAAATTATAAATTACTGATTTCTTTACAGTTCCCGCTTCTTGACTTTTCAGATGGTCAATAATTAATATGTATATTAATTTGTATATAAATAGAACATAATATCAAAACAAGTTAGACGACCTAAATAAGTTGTATTTTTAGGAATAACGGAAACGACATCAATAGATTGTCCTAAATATGGAACTAAATATTTGTCTTGTTTCGTGATAAATTCGGGAACATTATTTTTTTCTTCTAACATAAAAATTTTAATGGGATTACTACTTTTAAGATTTAGAGTTTTACGCATATCTTGAATTTGTCGTGATAATGTTCGTCCTTGATACATCAATTCAATTTCAGGGGTTGTTTTGGTATCGATAACAATTAATAAACCATCATTAAATTGATAAGAATAATCAATAAGCCATTTTGTTTCTTTAGTTTTTCCTAATTTGGAATGTGGATTATATGAAATTTCTAAATCGGTAAATGGTATAGAAATATTTTCAAAAGTGATATTAGATTTATTTTTAATAATTTCGAACATGTCTAGACTAGAAAGAAGTTTTTCAAGGTCTTTCATTTTTTTTCCTAAAATGGGACCATAAATTTTACGATTAACATTTGTTTTCAATTCTAGATATGATTCATCTAATACGAAGAATTCAATATTTAAAATATTTAATTCATTTAAGAAATATTTTTCTAATTTTTTAAATCCATCAACCATTTCATTACTTTCTAGACCTAAGAAAATCTTTTGAAGTGGTTTTCGAGTTTCAATTCTCAATTGTTCAGTTCTAATAATTCTAACAATATCAATTGCTTTTAAAAACTTTTTAACAATTTTAATCCAATCTTCTTTTCCATTTTCCATTTCAATTGTTTGTGGAATATGTCTCCAATGAATACTATTATATTCTGTTGTATTTAATTTATTATCATACAATCTAATTTTTTGATATATAGCTTCACTTGTAAATGGGGTCATTGGACTCATTCCCAAAATAAGATAATCCAAAGCATTCCATAAAATACTTAACATATATTTAACTTCTTCTTCATCATCCGATTTGAACCGTAATTTATTGAATTTAATATAATTTTTCGAAAGTGAAATAATTAAATCAATTGTAATTTGACCCAATGAACGAAGATTAAATGTTGTATATGCTTTATGAACACGATTTAAATAATAATCTAATTCTTGTAAAATCCATGTATCTAGATATGAACGATATTTGGATTTTTTAACATCTTCAATATTTAATGTTTGGAATGTTTCTTTTTTAAATTTATTTAAATAAACATCTTTGGATTCAATAAAATATAATACCATGTTTTTTATTTGATGAAACATACTTGCAACTTCTCCTTTTTCTTCAATCTTTGAAGGTTGGTATTTTAAATTCTCAGCAACAACAACAGGACTCTGAAGCATATAAAATCTGATAACATCAGCTCCATATTTTTCAATTAATTCTAATGTATCAGTATAATTACCTTTACTTTTTGAAATTTTATCTCCATTCTCATCTAATACCAATCCATTTACAACTACATTTTTAAAAGCAGGTCTTCCTTCTAAAGCGGTTGAAAGTACATTTAATGTATAAAACCATCCTCTTGTTTGATCAGCACCTTCAGCAATAAAATCAGCAATTAATGGTGGTTCGGTTTGTCCTTCAAATGGATAATGATCTTGTCCATAGGGCATTGAACCACTTTCAAACCAACAATCAAAAACACTTTCAATACGTTTTAATTGTCCTTTTCCCATTTTAGACGGAATTGTAATTAGGTCAATAAATTCACGATGTAAATCTGTAATCGTGTTAGGTGGTAAATTTGCTAATTCTTCTAATTCACGAATTGAACCAACAATTACAATTTCTTCACCATCATCTGACATCCAAATTGGAATTGGATTTCCCCAATAACGAGACCTATCAAAACACCAATCAACAGTTTCTTGAATCCATTGTCCCATTTTATGTTTTCCAATTGTCTCTGGAATCCAATTAATTTTCTGATTATTTTCAATTAATTGGTCTTTGATTTTTTCGATGTTAATAAACCAAGATTCAACAGCCTTATACATTAATGGTTTTTTAGAACGCCAACAAAAAGGATATTGATGTTTTTCATGTGTTGATTTAAATACATAATTATTATTTTTTAAAATCGTAATAATTTGTCCATCGGTTTCTTTGAATGAAGGTTTGTAATTATTTAATTTGACAAGTTGATTAATTGTATCTGGTAAAATTTCTCTTTCTGAAATATCTTTAATAACTGATTTAGGTAATTCTAGACATCCTTCTGAATTAAATGTTGATGGTGGTTCCTGTGTTTTTGTAATAATTCCCAATTCAACAGCTAGTTTATAATCATCAGCTCCAAAAGCCGGTGCTAAATGGACAAAACCAGTTCCCACATCATCTTTAACAAAAGATGCCTGAACTAATCTATAAATTTTATCATTTGGATAATCTTTATTTTTAAATAAATCAAATATTGGAAAATATTCTAAATTCATATCCAATAATTCTTGTCCACTGAAAGTTTTAATAAGTGTCATTTTTGAATTACTATTTTTTAAATAATAATTTGAAATCCTATTTGACGCTAATAATAAATGTTGATTACTTGATTCATCTAGAATTAATGAATATTGTATTTCTGGATGTACTCCAATCATTAAATTTGATGGTAATGTCCATGGTGTTGTTGTCCATACTAAAACTGATACATCATTACTAATTTGATATAAGGCATTTGATTTATTTGTTCCAATCAATTTAAATTTAATTGTTAATGATGGATCATCAATGTCCCGATAATCCATTTTAGCCTCAAAATTAGATAAAACCGTATGAAGTGATGGAGAATAAGGCATAACCTTAAAACCTTTATAAACTAATCCTTTCTGATGTAATCGTTTAAGAATATTCCATCCAGATTCCATAAATTTAGGATCTAAAGTTCGATATGCGGTTTTTTCCATATCAATCCATCGTCCAACTCTTCTGGTTGTTTGTTTCCAATCTTCTAAACATCTAAACACAATTTTACGACATTCATTATTGTAATTATTAATTCCCATTTGTTGAATTTGTTCTTTTGTTTTAATTCCCAAGGCTTTTTCAATTTCAAATTCAATTGGTAATCCATGACAATCTAAACCATGACGTCTTGAAACTAATTTTCCATTTTGGGCATGATATCGTGTTATAGTATCTTTAATAATTGCCGTTAAAAGAGAACCCAAATGTGGTTTTCCAGTTGCGAATGGTGGTCCCTCATAAAGAATAAAAGGTTTATTCGGATCAGCTCTGCGATCTTGTTCTTCAAAAGCATTAATTGAATCCCAATAAAGGAGAATCTCATCTTCTGTATAAAATGACATTTTATAAATTTCGTATTAAAATTATTATATAACCCTAATTCAAATCAATTTTTTGTTTTGTTTTTGTTTTGTTTTTGTTTTGTTTTTGTTTTTGTTTTTGTTTTGTTTTTGTTTTTGTTTTGTTTTTGTTTTTATGATAAGTAATAAATAAAAAATTGAATAAATAATTATATAAATAATTGAATTTAAAAAAAACGATGTTAAAAATAAAACCATATATAAAAAATAATTATAAGAGTCAGAGAATTAAAAATAAATTAGTAAAATCTAATTTGAATCAAATTCTAGAGAAAATCATTGAAAAATCACCATATAAAAAAAAATTAATATATAGACAATTTAATAATTTTTATTCTAAAAAATATTTTACAATTTCTTTCATTGATACATGTTCAAATGATACTTTTGATGACTTATGTAAGTCATATAATATTACAAAATATGAGAGAGATAATAATATAAAATCAATCCATCATAGAGTTATTAATCAAGATGATGCAAATATTATTGATAATAATTTAATTGGTTGTTATTATCCAGATAATAAGGAAATAATAATAACAACTCATATAAGTAATATTTTAACGGACTTAGAAATAACATTAATTCATGAATTTTCTCATTTTTTACATGATTATAAATTTACGACAACCGATGAAGATTTATTAGATTTTATTAATGATGAATTTGAAGCATTTTTTCAAGAATTATTATTAGAAAAAAATGTAGATTTTATTCGTGTTGAAAATGTATCAAAAATTCGGATCCTATTTGAATCTAAATATTCAGATACAATTTATAATTCATTTGTTTCATGTATCGAAACAGCAATTAATAATTATTGTAATAATGTTAATATTATGAATATAAATTTATCAGAATATCTAAATTCAAAACCAGATACAGATAATAATGAAAATTCAATATTTACAAAAATTAAATCATATGTACGTCTAATTAAATTATGGACTAAACATTTCACACTACATACCGATTTACACAAAAATAATCTAAATATATATATTGAATATTGTAGAAATTTAATATCTAATTTCAAAGATCGAGAACTTCAAAATAAGTTAATAATACTTTTTACAAAAATTGATACATTGACAAACACACTATTTAATAATTTATAATCATAAATGAAATATTTATAATCTTGTAATTAAAATAAAATAGAAATGAATTTAGTGTTGGAATCAATAACAAAGAAAGATTATAATAATATTTATAAATTAACAACTAATCCAGATGTAATGAAATATATAGGTAATGGACAAATATGGAATTCACAAAAAGTGTCAAAATTTATTCATTATTGTCTAGAAGAAGAAAAAATGAAAGATTCAAAAAGAGAACAATATTATTATAAAATTATGGATTATACAAATAAATCAGAATCAAAGAAAAAATCAAAATTAAAATCAAGAAAGGATTTTCATAATGGAAAATTTATTGGAATTATCGGATTTCATAAATTTATTAAAGGTAATGAAAAATATTTAACTGTTAGTCAAAAGAAACGAAGTAATGAATTTTATTTAACTATTTATTTTAATCCAGAATCACAAGGGAAAGGTTATTTCCCAATTTCAATGAAATTATTAACTGAAAAAATGAAAAAACATCAACCATCTAGAAATAGTTTATATTTAATGGTTCGTGAAGATAATTTAAAAATGAATATGTATTCTAATAAAAATTATCAATTTGTAAGTAAAATTAAAATGTCTCCAATTCTAATTTTGAATGAATATAAATTTTCATATTAATTTTCATATTAATCATATAGAAAGAATTTCATATAATAAAAATTTATTAAATGACATATTAATATTTTTATACCCTTAATCAACATAATTTTTTTTGATTTATTTTGATTATTATTCTCTTGAGATTCTAATGTTTTAAATTTAGCATTTTTAAATGAAGATAATTTAATAAGTATTTTAAGATAATTTCCATTATTATTTTCAGTTTCAAATATTATTAATAATTTAGGTTTTGATTCATTTAAATCTAAATAATCCCAAATTTTATTATTTTGTATTGTCTTATATAACATTACAAGTCTATCAATTATAGCAATAATGATTTTTCCATTATTATCTGATTCAAAATATAATTTTAATATTTTTTCAATATGATCTAGAAAATCCAAACGAAATGAATTTCTTGAAATATATGGTTTGTTAATTTGATATGGTTCATATAAATTATATTCCAATTCAATTGGGTTTGTAAATTTATAAAATATATTTTCTAGAACTAAAAAATTATTTTGATTTGTTTCGATAACTTTTATAAATTTATGAAAATAAATTTTAATTGGGTTATCAGGTTCTATTTCTCGAAAATATCTATCTAAATTTTTATAAAATTCTATTTCATTATCATCATTTATTTTTTTTTGATAATTATAATTATTATGATTGTCATGATTGTTATTTTCTAGATGATTGTTATTTTCTAGATGATTATATTTATAAATTCCTTTTGAATTATTTATTTTTGAACAATTTAAATTTCGATGTAATGATTTTTTATAATTCATATTATTTTTGTTCAATTCTTTAGTTCAAGTCTTTATATATTTGATTGAAATTAATAATGTAAAATTAAACTTTAATATGAGAATAATAATGATTATATTAATTATTAATAAAAAATATAAATATATATGGAATTATCAATAAGAACAGAATATTTTAATCCTAAATTTTTACATATAAATCTTAAAAATCGTAATTCATCATTCTTTAATATATCATACAAAACCCCAACTATAATATTAAATAATTTAGTTTTTGAAACACCTTGGATGGATGTTCCATTTGGAATATGTCAATATGATAATGAAGAAGACAGGAGAAAAGATAAATATTATTTAGATTTATCCTTCAATGGGTATCAATATGATATTGAATTAAAAAATTTTTATCGAGCAATAGAAAATATAGATAATTATATAACACATTTTTTAGATAACCATTCAGATTATTTAGGTATTGATTTAAATCAAGGTTATATATACAACCGACAAATTAGATTTAATAAAAATAATAATAAATACCCACCAACAATTAAACTCAAAATTTTTAGACAAACTACTAAAATAACTAATTTCAATGGTAATATTATTAATTTTGAAGATAATATACCTGCTGGTAGCAAAGCACAAGCATTAATTAGTTGTCGTGGATTATGGACATATGACAATAGTTTTGGATTATCATGGAAAGTTGAAATGGTAACCATAAAATCACCATCATTTTTATCCGAATATCCATTTTTAAGTGATGATGAAGATGATATATTCAATGAAATATTAGAGGAATTAGATTTTAATCAATTGACTATATCAAATAAAAAAAATAATGAAAAATCAGATAATGAAAAATCAGATGAAGATGATAATTATTTTGATGATAGATTGGTGGGTTCTGATTTAACAGATGATGAAAAAAAACAATTAATTAATATTGAAGAAATAAGTGATGAAAATATATTAATTGATGTAATAAAACAAAATCCGAGATTAACACTTGACTTGATTCTAAATAAAGATGATTTAGTTTTAGACTAGTTAAAATACTAATTTATTTCCATCCATATAAATATATCCATCTTATACGATAATAAATATCATAACTAGTTCTATGAAACCATTCTTTCCATAATTCCCATGTTGTAAATCTTTTTTGATAAGCAATTATTTGATAATGTTTCGGGACATCTTCTTCATTTATAATATCTGGTTCTAATAAAGGATCATTTTTAATTTCTTTTTTAGATTTATCCTCTTGTAATTCATTAGAATCTTTGTTAGGTTGATTATTCATTAATTTATATAAACAGAATTTTAATATAACTTTAGATATTATTTCAATTTTTATTTTTATATCTATGATTTAGTATATATGATTTAGTATCTATAATTTTAGTCAATTTATATGAATCGGTTCTATTCCCAATAATTAAAAAATTGATTCATTATAATATTTTAATATATAATACTATCAAATATGAGTAATCAAATTACAAATGGTAAAAAAACCAATCAAATGAATAAATCAAATGAAAATCAAAACAAACGATGGAAATCAAAAGAAAAATCAATTGAAATATGTAATTTTTGTCTTAAAACAAAACGATTACCAGAAAATGAATGTAGAGGTCATACTATAAATAATTGTAAAGTTTTAGAAAATCAAATATGTCATAATTGTGAACATCTAGGACATACTAAAGAATATTGTAAAACTAAAATATGTTATTTTTGCTTACATACTAAGAAATTTAGTAAATATGAATCTAGTGGTCATGATATTTCAAATTGCCCAAATTTAGGAGAAGAAATATGTATTAAATGTAAACTTAAAGGTCATACTGTTAAATATTGTCAATCATCTAGATGTAAAATGTGTAATAAATATGGTCATTCACGTGATAATTGTTATTTAGTAATTGAACATAAATGTATCTATTGTGGTCAAATTGGTCATTTAGATAATTGGTGTGAAACTTATTGTTCTAGATGTGATGGTTATATTGATTCGAAAACAGGTAATAAATGTAATGGTTTAGTTGGTCATATAAGTCGTAAATGTCCATATAGAATTTGTTCTTTTTGTGGTGAAAATGACCACGTTGAAATAAATTGTTATTATCGACAAAATAAATCAAAATATTCAAAACAAAAAAATAAACTAGTTATGATTAATTAGTTATATTAGTTATATTAGTTATTATTAATGTTATCTTTATTCAAATTTATGTTATTCCTACTCTAATTTATCTATTAATTTAAATAATTTATTTGCTTTAATTTCTTTATGAATATCCAAATTATATTTTTTTTTAATAATATCACTGAATTTAAATATTTTACTTGATGAAAATAAATCAACCAATGTATGTAATTTATTATTCAAACTATATATTAAAATTTCATCTAAAATTGATAATTGGTCTTTATATGAAGAATCTAAATCCAAATCATAACTTGTGAAAATTGATAAAATATCACTACAAACCGGTTTATCTGATTTTTTTAAAATTAAATTACCAACTTCAATTAAATATCCAATTAATGATTTTGTATGAGATGTATTAGGACTCCATGATGTCGAAACATTTATTTGATTTTCTGGTGAAGCAATACGATTCCATCTCTTGATATTTGTCATCAATATAGAATAATAATATTTATTATAATTAATTAGATGTTTCCAAGCAATAATAATTAAATAATGATAAATTTCATTTTCAATTTGATTATATTTTTTCTCTGTTTTTAATTGATTTAAATTTTTACTCCATTCATCAAGTAAATCCGAATCGATAATTTGATAATTTTTCAGTTTTATATTATTAATAAATGTATGTTTAAAATTCAACCAGAAATATTCAATTTCTTTATCTGGTAAAGTTGTATTTAATACATCTTTAAAAGGGTCTGTTGGTTCATCCATTTAAATTCAAT
>Ga0172376_10002887_pt1 | contig 20720 bp, 17 predicted proteins | sample Lak35m_FD_121114 | JGI IMG/M metagenome (GOLD analysis project Ga0172376, IMG submission 121114) | Freshwater microbial communities from Kabuno Bay, South-Kivu, Congo - kab_092012_35m | ecosystem: Environmental > Aquatic > Freshwater > Lake | place: Democratic Republic of the Congo: South-Kivu... | reverse complement strand
TCGCATTCGCAGGGGCATCTCATCTGGGCCAGCACCGGCAGCGGCCCCGTGGGGCTGGACCGGGACTGCCGCGCCGCCGAATCGCGCCCGACCGGGCCGTCCAGCAGCCAGACCTTCCGCCGTCTGACCGGCGAGGACCTCTGGCACGCCTCGGGCGACAGCGGCACGCTGTCGCTGCAGGTGGCCGACGTCAACCCGAACCGCCTGAACCCCATGGCCGCCGGCACCGTCATCAGCGCAACCTCGGCCACGCGGGGACTGAGCGTGAGCGTGGCGGGCTCTCCGGTACCCAGCACCGCATACCCGTCGGCGGTGGCGGTGTCCTTCCAGTTCGACGCCACCGCCTCGCAGGGCACCCTCCAGATCGAGCTGCGCTCGCCCAGCGGAACCACCACCCTATACTCGCAACCCGTCTCCATCCTGTCCCGCGCAACGACTTGCCCGCCCTGAACATCGCCCTCGTCGGCATGCCCGGCTGCGGCAAATCCACCCTCGGCAAGGTCCTGGCCCGTCACCTGGACGCGCGCTTCGTCGATGCCGACACCGAGATCGAGGCCCACATCGGCATGCCGATCCGCGCCTACTTCGAGATCCAGGGCGAGCCGGCCTTCCGCGACGTCGAGCAGCAGGTGGTCGGGGAGATCTGCCGCCGCGACGGGCAGGTGATCGCCACGGGTGGCGGGGCCGTGCTGCGCGTGGCCAACCGCGAGGCCTTGCGCGCGCACTGCAAGGTGGTCTACCTGCGGGCCACCCCGGACGAGCTGTACCGCCGGCTGCGCCACGACACCCACCGCCCCCTGCTGCAGGTGGGCGACCCGCTCAAGCGCCTGCGCGAGTTGTTCCGTGAGCGCGACCCGCTGTACCGGCAGGCGGCGCACTACACCGTCGAGGCCCCGCGGCCGTCGGTGCAGGCGTTGTTGAACATGATCCTGATGCAGCTCGAACTGGCCGGTCTTGTGCGTGCCGACCAGGTCGCCTCGCCGGTGGATGCCGCGCCAGGCGGGGCGGCCGCCTGAGCGTGCGACGGCCGGCGCATCGAGCCGCCTGCCGGCGCACGGACACGCGGCGTCTGCCCCACCACTCACACCCACTGCCATGCCTGACACACCGTCTCCCACGCCGCCTCCCGCAGCGCCCGAGCCCCTGACCTGCCGCGTCGCGGTGGACACCGGTCACGACCGCTACGGCATCCTGATCGGCCGCCATCTGATCGGCGAGGCTACCAGCTGGCAGGGCCTGCCGCGCTGCAGCCACGCGGTGATCGTGACCAACGACACGATCGCGCGGCTGTGGGCGCACCGGCTGGAAGCGGCGCTGCGCGCGGTCTACCCGCGCGTGTCGACCGTCCTGCTGCCCGACGGCGAGGCGCACAAGGACTGGCCGGCGCTGAACACGATCTTCGACCACCTGCTGGGCCAGGGCTGCGACCGCAAGACGGTGCTGTTCGCGCTCGGCGGCGGCGTGGTGGGCGACATGGCGGGCTTTGCCGCCGGCTGCTACATGCGAGGCGTGCCCTTCGTGCAGGTGCCCACGACGCTGCTGGCGCAGGTGGATTCCTCGGTCGGCGGCAAGACCGCGATCAACCATGCGCTGGGCAAGAACATGATCGGGCTGTTCTACCAGCCCGCGCGCGTGATCTGCGACCTGGCCACGCTCGACACGCTGCCGCAGCGCGAGTTCGTCGCCGGGCTGGCGGAGGTGATCAAGTACGGGCCGATCGCCGACGAGGCCTTCCTCGGCTGGATCGAGGCGAACATCGACGCACTGCTGGCGCGCGACCCGCAGGCGCTGACGCACGCGGTGCGGCGCTCCTGCGAGATCAAGGCCGAGGTCGTCGGCCAGGACGAGCGCGAGAACGCGCTGCGCGCCATCCTGAACTTCGGCCACACCTTCGGCCACGCCATCGAGTCGGGGCTGGGCTACGGCGCCTGGCTGCACGGCGAGGCCGTGGGCTGCGGCATGCGCATGGCCACCGACCTGTCGGTGCGCCTGGGCCTGGTCGCGCCAGCCGTGCTCGAGCGCATGCACCGCCTGCTGCAGCGCGCCGGCCTGCCACTGCGCGCCCCGGCGCTGGGCGCAGCACGCTACCTGGAGTGGATGGGCCGCGACAAGAAGGCTGAGGCCGGGCAGATCCGCTTCGTGGTGCTGGAGGCGATGGGCCGCGCAGTGGTCCGCACAGCGCCGGATGATCTGGTGGCTGGCGTAGTCGAGGACGCGGCGCAGGTCTGACCGTCCTCAGCCTCAGCCTCAGCCCTGGGTCAGACGTCGATACCGATCACCGCGGCTGGACCGTCGGGCTGCCACGTCCCGAGCATCCCACGGCCCCGACCCTTGCCAGGAGTGTCCGAGCATGGCCCGCCTGCCCCGCATCGTCCTCGCCGGCCACGCGCACCACGTGGTGCAGCACGGCCATGACGGCGCGGTCATCGTGCGCGACGACGAAGACCGCCGCGCGTGGCTGGCGCTGCTGCGCGACGCCGCGGCCACGCAGCGCGTGGACCTGCACGCCTGGGCGCTGCTGGACGGCCGCTTCCACCTCGTGGCCACGCCCTCCTCGCCCGAGGCGCTGAGCCGTCTGATGCAATCGGTGGCGCGGCGGCACGCCGCCGCCTTCAACCGCCGTCACGGCCGCCGCGGCACGCTGTGGGAGGGACGCTTCCGGGCCTCGCTGCTGCAGCCAGGCGACTGGGTCGCCGACGCGATGTGCCATGTGGAGCGGCTGCCGGTGATCGAGGGCCACGTGCCCGACGCCACCGACTGGCCCTGGTCCAGCGCCCGCCACCACCGCGGCCTTCAGCGCGACCCGGCGCTGTGCGAAGCCGCAGCCTGGTGGGCCCTGGGCAACACGCCCTTCGAGCGCGAGGCCGTCTGGCGGCAGCGTCTGGACGACGGCCCTGCCCCTGCGCGTGTGAGCCGACTGCAGGCTGCCACCCGACGCGGCTGGCCCGTCGGCGACCCTGACTTCCTGGCGGCACTGCAACCCCACACCCTCCAGCCCCTGAGCCCTCGCCCGCGCGGGCGGCCGTCGAAGCACCGATGAGCGGAAGGCGCGCAAGGAAACCCGGGACGGGCTCACGCCGGACCCAAGGCCCCGCCCGAACCCGAACCCGAACCCGAACCCGAGGCCGAGCCCGAGCCAGGGCTCGTGGGCCAACCGAATGCCCTGCGGCAAGTCCCTACTTCGCCTGGATGCGCGCCAGGTAATCCACCAGCGCGAGCATGCGCGTGCGGGCGTAGACCGCCGGGTCGTAGGGCACGTCGACATAGTACTCACCGGCCTGGACGCGGTAGTCACGACCCCAGATGGGCATGTCGCGGGAGCCGTGGCCGGGGCCGGCGCCTTCGATCACCTCATAGGTGCGGGCCACCGGGAAGACGCCGCCATTGCGGCGCGCCAGGGTGGTGAGATCCGGTGGGCTGCGCTTGAGGAATTCGACGAAAGGGCCGGCGCCCTTGCCGTCGCGGCCGTGGCAACTGGCGCAGTTGCTGTCGTACTCACGCTGGCCGAGGTCCGTGGCCGGCTGGGCCAGCGCAGCGGTGTGTGCCAGCGCCAGCCCGAGGGTCAGCGCGGCGGCGTTCCTGATTCGTGTCATTGCATGCGTCCTCCGCTCGGGCTCGGCCGGAAGACCGGATGCCTGCGGCCACCCGGGGCCAGTGTGCAAGCCCGCCGCGTGGGCGGCTTGCGCGCGATCAGCGCGCCGTGAGGCCCACCTGCCCTCACGCCACAACCACCGGGCATGAACCCTGCTAGCCCGTCCCCGGATGTCACGGGGTGAGGAGCCCATCAATCCGACCCCATTAAATTCGAGATGTCTGTGATGTGCATGCCATTTTGTACCCGACCCCATTTAATCGACCTTGCCCAGTGCCGCCAAAGCGCAGTATCCTCTCGCCCCCGCGCGCAGGTCGAGGCGTCGATCGCCCACGCCTGCCCACGCGTCCTCCGGAGCCTGACATGACCCACGCCCCCGCCGCCCCAACGGCCCCTGCCACCGCCGCCGACGCTGCCCCCACCCTGGCCCTCGATCTGGCCGGTGCCGACCGGGCGCTCGCCGACACCGCCGCCCACGGCCTGTACGACCCGGCGCGTGAGCACGATGCCTGCGGCGTGGGCTTCGTCGCCCACGTCAAGGGCGTGAAGGCGCACGACATCATTCAGCAGGGCCTGAAGATCCTGGAGAACCTCGACCACCGCGGCGCCGTCGGCGCCGACAAGCTGATGGGCGACGGCGCGGGCATCCTGATCCAGATCCCCGACGAGTTCTACCGCGCCGAGATGGCCGCACAGGGCGTGAGCCTGCCGCCGCCGGGCGAGTATGGCGTGGGCATGATCTTCCTGCCCAAGGAGCACGCCTCGCGTCTGGCCTGCGAGCAGGCGGTGGAGCGCGCCGTGCGCGCCGAGGGCCAGGTGCTGCTGGGCTGGCGCGACGTGCCGGTGGACCGCGACATGCCGATGTCGCCCACCGTGCGTGCCAAGGAGCCGGTGATCCGTCAGGTCTTCATCGGCCGCGGCCCCGACGTCATCGTGCCCGACGCGCTGGAGCGCAAGCTCTACGTGATCCGCAAGACCGCCAGCGCGGCGATCCAGAAGTTGCGCCTGACGCACAGCCGCGAGTACTACGTGCCCAGCATGAGCTGCCGCACCGTCATCTACAAGGGCCTGCTGCTGGCCAACCAGGTGGGCCAGTACTACCGCGACCTGGCCGACCCGCGCGCCGTCTCGGCGCTGGTGCTGGTGCACCAGCGCTTCTCGACCAACACCTTCCCCGAGTGGCCGCTGGCCCACCCCTACCGGATGGTGGCGCACAACGGCGAGATCAACACCGTCAAGGGCAACTTCAACTGGATGCGCGCGCGCGAGGGCGTGATGCGCTCGCCGGTGCTGGGCGACGACCTGAGGAAGCTCTACCCGATCAGCTTCGAGCACCAGAGCGACACCGCCACCTTCGACAACGCGCTGGAGCTGTTGACGATGGCCGGCTACCCGCTGGCGCACGCGGCCATGATGATGATCCCCGAGGCCTGGGAGCAGCACGAGGGCATGGACGCACGCCGCCGCGCCTTCTACGAGTACCACGCCGCCATGATCGAGCCCTGGGACGGCCCGGCCGCCATGGTCTTCACCGACGGCAAGCAGATCGGCGCCACGCTGGACCGCAACGGCCTGCGCCCGGCGCGCTACTGCGTCACCGACGACGACCTCGTGGTCATGGGCTCGGAGTCGGGCGTGCTGCCCATCCCCGAGAGCCGCATCGTGCGCAAGTGGCGCCTGCAGCCGGGCAAGATGTTCCTGATCGACTTCGAGCAGGGCCGCATCGTCGACGACGAGGAGCTGAAGAAGCAGTTTGCCAGCGCCCGACCCTACCGCCAGTGGATCGAGAACGTGCGCGTCAAGCTCGACGAGATCGCCGCTCCGGCCGCGTCAGGCGACGGCATGGACAGCGCCGGCGCCTCGACCGAGTCGCTGCTGGACCGCCAGCAGGCCTTCGGCTACACCCAGGAAGACCTGAAGTTTCTGCTCAGCCCCATGGCCGCGCAGGGCGAGGAAGCCATCGGCTCGATGGGCAACGACTCGCCGCTGGCGGTGCTGTCCGACCGCAGCAAGCCGCTGTACCACTATTTCAAGCAGCTGTTCGCACAGGTCACCAACCCGCCGATCGACCCGATCCGCGAGGCCATCGTGATGTCGCTGAACAGCTTCATCGGCCCCAAGCCGGATCTGTTGGACATCAACGCCGTCAACCCGCCGATGCGGCTGGAGGTGACGCAGCCCATCCTCGACTTCGCCGACATGGCGCGGCTGCGCGCCATCGAGCAGCACACCGACGCCAAGTTCCGCGTGCACGAGCTCGACATCACCTACCCCGTCGACTGGGGCCGCGAGGGCATCGAGGCCAAGCTCGCCTCGCTGTGCGCCGAGAGCGTGGACGCGATCCGCGACGGCCACAACATCCTGGTCATCACCGATCGCGCGATCAGCCGCACGCAGGTGGCGATCCCGGCGCTGCTGGCGCTGTCGGCCATCCACCACCACCTGGTGCGCGAGGGCCTGCGCACCACCGCCGGTCTGGTGGTGGAGACCGGCTCGGCGCGCGAGGTGCACCACTTCGCGGTGCTGGCCGGTTACGGCGCCGAGGCCGTGCATCCCTATCTGGCGATGCAGACGCTGGTCGAGCTGCACCGCGGCCTGCCGGGCGCACTGTCGGCCGACAAGGCGATCTACAACTACGTCAAGGCCATCGGCAAGGGCCTGTCGAAGATCATGTCCAAGATGGGCGTGAGCACCTACATGTCCTACTGCGGTGCGCAGCTCTTCGAGGCCATCGGGCTGGAGAGGTCCTTCGTCGAGAAGTACTTCCGCGGCACGGCCAGCCAGGTCGAGGGCATCGGCGTGTTCGAAGTCGCGGAGGAGGCGCTGCGCATGCACCACGCCGCCTACGGCGACGACCCGGTGCTCGCGCGCATGCTCGACGCCGGCGGCGAGTACGCCTGGCGCGTGCGCGGCGAGGAGCACATGTGGACGCCCGACGCCATCGCCAAGCTGCAGCACAGCACGCGCGCGGGCACCTTCGACACCTACAAGGAGTATGCCCAGATCATCAACGACCAGAGCCGTCGCCACATGACGCTGCGCGGCCTGTTCGAGTTCAAGGTCGACCCGACGCGCGCCATCGCGCTGGAGGAGGTCGAGCCCGCCAGCGAAATCGTCAAGCGCTTCGCCACCGGGGCGATGTCGCTGGGCTCGATCTCGACCGAGGCGCACGCGACGCTGGCGATCGCGATGAACCGCATCGGCGGCAAGAGCAACACCGGTGAAGGCGGCGAGGACCCGGCGCGCTACCGCAACGAAATGAAGGGCATCCCCATCGCCGCGGGCACCCGGGTCAGCGACGTCGTCGGCCGCAAGGTGATCGAGGCCGACTACGAGCTCCAGGCCGGCGACAGCCTGCGCTCGAAGATCAAGCAGGTGGCCTCGGGCCGCTTCGGCGTCACGACCGAGTACCTGGTCAGCGCCGACCAGATCCAGATCAAGATGGCCCAGGGCGCCAAGCCCGGCGAGGGCGGGCAGTTGCCCGGCGGCAAGGTCAGCGAGTACATCGGCTTCCTGCGCTACAGCGTGCCGGGCGTGGGCCTGATCAGCCCGCCGCCGCACCACGACATCTACTCGATCGAGGACCTGGCGCAGCTGATCCATGACCTGAAGAACGCGAACCCGCGCGCTTCGGTCAGCGTCAAGCTGGTGTCCGAGGTGGGCGTGGGCACCATCGCCGCGGGCGTGGCCAAGTGCAAGGCCGACCACGTGGTGATCGCCGGACACGACGGCGGCACCGGTGCCTCGCCGTGGTCGAGCATCAAGCACGCCGGCACGCCGTGGGAGCTGGGCCTGGCCGAGACGCAGCAGACGCTGGTGCTGAACCGCCTGCGCAGCCGCATCCGCGTGCAGGCCGACGGGCAGATGAAGACCGGCCGCGACGTCGTCATCGGCGCGCTGCTCGGGGCCGACGAGTTCGGCTTCGCCACCGCGCCGCTGGTGGTCGAGGGCTGCATCATGATGCGCAAGTGCCACCTCAACACCTGCCCGGTGGGCGTGGCCACGCAGGACCCGGTGCTGCGCGCGAAGTTCGCCGGCAAGCCCGAGCACGTCGTCAACTACTTCTTCTTCGTCGCCGAAGAAGCCCGCCAGATCATGGCGCAACTGGGTATCCGCCGCTTCGACGAGCTGATCGGCCGTGCCGACCTGCTCGACACGCGCCGGGGCATCGAGCACTGGAAGGCGCGCGGGCTGGACTTCACCCGCATCTTCCACCTGCCGGCCGTGCCGGCCGAGGTACCGCGTCTGCAGACCGAGTCGCAGGACCACGGCCTGGAGCGTGCGCTGGACATGAAGCTGATCGAGCGTTGCCGCCCGGCGATCGAGCGCGGCGAGAAGGTGCACTTCATGGAGACGGCGCGCAACGTCAACCGTTCGGTCGGCGCGATGTTGTCGGGCGAACTGGTGCGTCATCGTCCCGAGGGCCTGCCCGACGGCACCATCCACATCCAGATGGAAGGCACCGGCGGCCAGAGCTTCGGCGCCTTCCTGGCCCACGGCATCACGCTGTACCTGATCGGCGACGCCAACGACTACACCGGCAAGGGCCTGTCGGGCGGGCGTGTGATCGTGCGCCCGAGCATCGACTTCCGTGGCGAGACCACGCGCAACATCATCATCGGCAACACGGCGCTGTACGGCGCCACCCGCGGCGAGGCCTTCTTCAGCGGCGTGGCCGGCGAGCGCTTCGCCGTGCGTCTGTCCGGCGCCAGCGCCGTCGTCGAAGGCACGGGCGACCACGGCTGCGAGTACATGACCGGCGGCACCGTCGTCGTCCTCGGCGCCACCGGGCGCAATTTCGCGGCCGGCATGAGCGGCGGCGTGGCCTATGTCTACGACGAGGACGGCAGCTTCGCCTCGCGCTGCAACATCAGCATGGTGGCACTGGACCGGGTGCTGCCCTCGGGCGAGCAGGCGGCCACCTCCACGGCCGACGCCTGGCACCGCGGGCTGGCCGACGAGGTGCAGCTGCGCAAGCTCGTCGAGGACCACCACCGCTACACCGGCTCGCTGCGCGCGCGGCAAATGCTGGACCAGTGGCCGCAGGCACGCGCGAAGTTCGTCAAGGTCTTCCCGCACGAGTACAAGCGCGCGCTGACCGAGACCGCAGCGCGTGCGCGTGCCGCGGCCGCAGCGCCCGCCGCCACCGTGCCGGCCAAGTGAGCGCCGCACCGTCACCCCGCCTCTGAACGCACAAGGACACCACGCATCATGGGAAAAGTCACCGGTTTCCTCGAGTTCGAGCGATTCGAAGAGGGCTACGAGCCCGTGCCGCAGCGCCTGAAGACCTGGAAGGAGTTCGTCATCGGCCTGTCCGAGGAACAGTCCAAGGTCCAGAGCGCGCGCTGCATGGATTGCGGCACGCCGTTCTGCAACAGCGGCTGCCCGGTCAACAACATCATTCCGGACTTCAACGACCTGGTCTTTCGCGGTGACTGGCGCAACGCCATCGACGTGCTGCACTCGACCAACAACTTCCCCGAGTTCACCGGTCGCGTCTGCCCCGCACCCTGCGAGGCTGCCTGCACGCTCAACGTCAACGACGACCCGGTGGGCATCAAGTCGATCGAGCACGCGATCATCGACCGCGCCTGGGCCGAGGGCTGGGTGGAGCCGCAGCCGCCGAAGGCCAAGACCGGGCGCAAGGTCGCGGTGGTCGGCAGCGGCCCGGCTGGCCTGGCAGCGGCGCAGCAGCTCGCGCGTGCTGGCCACGAGGTCACGGTGTTCGAGAAGAACAGCCGCATCGGCGGCCTGCTGCGCTACGGCATCCCCGACTTCAAGATGGAGAAGTCGCACATCGACCGCCGCATCGCGCAGATGCAGGCCGAGGGCGTGACCTTCCGCACCGGCGTGCTGGTGGGCACGCTGCCTCAGGACGGCCCCGCCGCCAAGGTGACGAACGACGCGCAGACCGTGGTCTCGCCCGAGGCGCTGAAGGCGCAGTTCGACGCCGTGCTGCTGACCGGCGGCTCGGAGACCTCGCGCGACCTGCCGGTGCCCGGGCGCGAGCTCGACGGCGTGCACTTCGCGATGGAGTTCCTGCCGCAGCAGAACAAGGTGGTGGCAGGCGACCGGCTCGAGGGCCAGCTGCGGGCCGACGGCAAGCACGTCATCGTCATCGGCGGCGGCGACACCGGCAGCGACTGCGTGGGCACGAGCAACCGCCACGGCGCGGCCAGCGTGACGCAGTTCGAGCTCATGGCCATGCCGCCCGAGCAGGAGTACAAGCCGCTGACCTGGCCTTACTGGCCCTACAAGCTGCGCACCTCGTCCAGCCACGAGGAAGGTTGCCAGCGCGAGTTCGCGATCGCCACCAAGGCCTTCACGGGCGAGGACGGCCGCGTCACCGGCCTGACGACCGTCCACGTCGAGTGGAAGGGCGGCAAGATGATCGAGGTGCCGGGCTCCGAGAAGCACTACCCGGCCGACCTGGTGCTGCTGGCCATGGGCTTCACCAGCCCGGTGGGCAGCGTGCTCGAGGCTTTCGGGGTCGAGCGGGATGGCCGCGGCAACGCCAAGGCCGGCACCGACCTCATCGGTGGCTACCGCACCAACGTCGACAAGGTCTTCGCCGCCGGCGACATGCGCCGCGGCCAGAGCCTGGTGGTCTGGGCCATCCGTGAAGGCCGCCAGGCCGCGCGCGCGGTGGACGAGCACCTCATGGGGGCGAGTGCGCTGCCGCGCTGAGGTCGGCTGCGACACCCGGGCGCAGTGCCCGGGCCCCGGGCGGTGCGGCGATCGCACCGCGTCGGCCGGACGTGCAGCCGGACCTGCCGCTGGATAGGGCGGCAGGCCGTGGTGGCTGGATGCACCGGCAGGCGATTCGCGCGCTGCGGTGGGAGAATCCACTGCTTCCGCGTATCCGACCTGCCGCGCACCCGCGCGGCCCCACCGCTTGAGCACCGACGCCCTGATCGAGGTCGACCACGTCCGCTTCGGCTACGACCCGAACCGCCCCATCCTGGGCGATGTGTCGCTGCGCTTCGCGCGCGGCAAGGTCACGGCCCTGCTCGGCGGCTCGGGCTGCGGCAAGACCACGCTGCTGCGCCTGATCGGCGGCAGCGCCGTGGCCGACGCCGGCACCGTGCGCTTCGGCGGCGAGACCGTCATCGGCACCGACAAGCCCCGCATGTACCGGCTGCGCCGGCGCATGGGCATGCTGTTCCAGTTCGGCGCGCTGTTCACCGATCTGACGGTGTTCGACAACGTCGCCTTCCCGCTGCGCGAGCACACCGACCTGCCCGAGCCCATGATCCGCGACATCGTGCTGATGAAACTCAACGCGGTGGGCCTGCGCGGGGCGGCACCGCTGCGCATCTCCGAGGTCTCGGGCGGCATGGCGCGGCGCGTCGCGCTGGCGCGCGCCATCGCGCTCGACCCCGAGCTGATCATGTACGACGAGCCCTTCGCCGGGCTGGACCTGATCTCCATGGGCGTGGCCGCCAAGCTGATCCGCACCCTCAACGACGTCACCGGCGCGACCTCCATCGTGGTGTCACACGACGTGCCCGAGTGCATGGCCATCAGCGACCACGTCGTGCTGATGGCCACCGGCGGGCGCATCGTCGCGCAGGGCACGCCGCGCGAGCTGATGGACTCCACCGACCCGGAAGTGCGGCAATTCGTGCGCGGCGAGCCGGACGGCCCGGTGAAGTTCCACTACGCCGCCGTGCCGATGGCGCAGGATTTCGGCCTTGCGGAGGCCGGCCGGTGACGCGGCTCGCCGACACCCTGCAGGCACTGGGCGCGCGCACGCTGGCCCTGGTGCGCAGCCTCGGCCACGCCGCCTTCTTCACCGGCGAGTTGCTGGCTGCGGTGCCGGCATCGCTGCGGCGCTTTGACCTGGTGGTGCGGCAGGTGCACGCCTTGGGCAACCTGTCGCTGCTGATCATCCTGGCCTCGGGGCTGGCGGTGGGCTTCGTGCTCGCGCTGCAGATGTATTACGCGCTGGTGACCTCCGGCGCCACCGAGTCGCTCGGCCTGATCGTCAACCTGTCGCTGGTGCGCGAGCTCGGCCCGGTGGTCACGGCCTTGCTGTTCGCCGGGCGCGCGGGCACCTCGCTCACCGCCGAGATCGGGCTGATGAAGGCGGGCGAGCAGCTCGCTGCGATGGAGATGATGGCCGTCGACCCGAAGAGCCGCATCCTCGCGCCGCGCCTGCTGGCCGGCATCGTGTCGATGCCGCTGCTGGCCATCCTGTTCTCGGCCGTGGGCATCCTCGGCGCCTACGTCGTGGCGGTGATGCTGATCGGGCTGGATGCGGGCAATTTCTGGAGCATCATGCAGGACCGGGTCGACGTCTGGCGCGACGTGGGCAACGGCATCGTCAAGAGCTTCGTCTTCGGCGTCATCTGCACCCTGGTGGCGCTGTACCAGGGCCACGAGACGCAGGCCACGCCCGAAGGGGTGGCCTATGCGACCACGCGCACGGTCGTGATCTCGTCGCTGGGCGTGCTGGCGATGGACTTCGTGCTGACGGCGCTGATGTTCTCGACGCCTTGAGCGGCCGGGCTGAAGGGGACGCAGCGCATGCCGAAAATGAACCTGGGGACGGCGGGGCCGTCGACCCCGACGGGAGTGAACCCTTGAACAAGCGTAACGTCGAGATCCTGGTCGGGCTGTTCGTGCTGCTGGGCATGGCCGGCCTCGTCTTCCTGGCCCTGAAGGCCGCCAACCTCGCCAGCTTCGGCGCGCGCGACGGCTACGTCGTCACCGCCCGCTTCGACAACATCGGCGGCCTGAAGCCGCGCTCGCCGGTGCGCAGCGCCGGCGTGACCGTGGGCCGCGTGTCATCGATCCGCCTCGATCCGCAGACCTTCGAGGGCGTGGTGACGATGGAGCTCGACACCGGTGTGCGCTTTCCGCGGGACTCCTCGGCCAAGATCCTGACCTCCGGGCTGCTGGGCGACCAGTACATCGGCATCGAGGCCGGGATGGCCGACGAGAACCTGGCCGCCGGCAGCGTGATCGCGCGCACGCAGTCGGCGGTGGTGCTGGAGAACCTGATCGGACAGCTCGTCACCGGCAAGGCCGCCGACGCGGCGGCGCAGGCGGGAGGCGGGCAATGAGGCCGCGCCGCCTGCAGTCTCCCGTGGCAAGGCCTGTCCTGTCAGCGATGCTGCTGGCGCTGCTGGCGCTGCCCCCCACGGGCGTGGCCGCCCAGGACGCAGGGTCCGCGACGGCGTCCGCCCCGGTGGAGAGCGCGCCGGGCCGCGACATCGACCCCTGGGAGCCCTTCAACCGCAAGGTCCACGCCTTCAACGAGTCGCTGGACGACGCGGTGCTGCGTCCGGTGGCCACGGTCTGGCGCGACGTCGTGCCCGACCCGGTGCGCACGGTGGTCGGCAACGTCTTCGGCAATGTCGAGGACGCCTGGTCGGCACTGAACCAGCTGCTGCAGGCCAAGCCCGGCCCGGCGGTGGCGATGACCGCACGCTTCGCCGTCAACACGGTGATCGGCCTGGCCGGCGTGCTGGACGTGGCCAGCGAGATCGGGCTGGAGCGCCAGAGCGAGGATCTGGGCCAGACACTGGGCCGCTGGGGCGTGGGCCCGGGCCCCTATCTGGTGCTGCCGGTGATCGGGCCGCGCTCGCTGCGCGACGCCGCGGCCTGGCCGATCGACCGCATGGTCAGCCTGCCCGGCGTCGTCGACGACACCGCCTGGCGCTGGAGCCTCACCGGGGTGGAAGTGGTCCACAACCGCGCGAACCTGCTGGGCGCCAGCGCGCTGATGGAGCAGATCGCGCTGGACCGCTACACCTTCACCCGGGACGGCTACCTCGCGCGCCGACGCAACCTCGTCTACGACGGGGAGCCGCCGGAGGAAGTCGAGAACCCGACGGCACGCCAGCCGCTGGAAGAGACGCCGGACTGAGCACCCCGCCGCGGAAGACGTCCTGCGTCGGGGCTCGATATGCCGTGAGTGCGGCCCCTTGCCCGCGCAAGGGGCCTGCACGTCGGCTTACCATCTGGTTTTCGTTGCCCGAAAGACCGCGGGCGCACGAGGCCCTGGGGGTCGTCGTGCGCGGATGGCGGCCTGCCGGACCCAGCCACCCACCGCGACGACAGGTCTGCCATGACGCATCCCCCCCCCGCTCCAGCCCTCGCCGACACGCGCGCCCTGCCCCAGCCCGTGCGCGCCGTCGCCATGTCCATCGCCGACGGCAGCCCGACGCGCCGCGCGGTGCTCGCTTCCGCAGCGCTGGCCATGCTGGCCGCGGGCGCCCACGCCAGCGGCCAGGTGCAGGCACCCGACGCGCTGATCCGCCAGGTGTCCTCGGAAGTCCTCGACATCGTCAAGGCCGACGCCGAGATCCAGGCGGGCAACATCGAGCGCATCATCACGCTGGTCGACGACAAGGTGATGCCGCATGTGAATTTCGCGCGCATGACGGCCATCGCCGTGGGTCGGCCGTGGCGGGGCGCCACACCGCAGCAGCGCGAACGCCTGCAGTCCGAGTTCAAGACCCTGCTGGTGCGCACCTACGCCGGCGCGCTGACCCAGGTGAAGGACCAGTCGCTGCAGCTCAAGCCGGTGCGTGCCACCGCCGACGCGACCGACCTCGTGGTGCGCTCGGAGGTCAAGGGCAAGGGGCAGCCGATACAGCTCGACTACCGGATGGAGAAGACCGCCGGGGGCTGGAAGATCTACGACGTCAACGTGCTGGGCGTGTGGCTGGCGGACACGAGTTTTCGGTCGCAGTTCGCGCCGGTGCTGGCTTCCAGCGGCATCGACGGCTTGACCTCCACGCTGCAGACGCTCAACCAGCAGGCGGGCAATGCCCGGCGCTGAGCGACCTCGCGACGCGCCGGCCGACGATGACGCGCCGATGACGATGGGCACAGCCGCCGCAGGCGCACCTCTCATGTCGAACCCGGAAGTGGCCGTGGCGCCCCTGCCGCGCGTCCTGACGCTGGGCCAGGCGCGCGCCACGGCTGCCGCGCTCGAGGCCTCACTGGCTGCGGCGGGCAGCGGCGGGTCGCTGCAGATCGACTGCACCGCCCTGGCGGAGCTCGACACCGCGGCGCTGGCCGTGCTGCTGCAGTCCCTGCGGACCGCCCGCGCGCGGGGCGTGAGGATGACACTGCACGCAGTGCCCCGCCAGCTGCAGGCGCTGGCAGCGCTGTACGGCGTGGACGGCCTGCTCGGACTGGAGCCGGCACAGCGGACGCTGGCGTGAGCCCACCGGCTCCCGGTGCAGACGAGTCCCCTTCAGATCGCACCGACGGGGCCCGCCCTGCCGATCGAGGGCATTTCTGTTCCAATCTCGCCGCGCGCCCGGCATGGCTTGGCGCGCCTCGGGCCTTCGCGCCCATCGGCACTTGATCGAGAACGTTCCGGGCCCGGAGCCCTTCAGGAGATTGACGATGACCCTCCGCAAGACGATGCAGGCCCTGGCTGTCGGCGCCACCCTGGCCGGTGCCGCCCTGGCCGCGCAGGCCCAGGAAGTGGTGCTGAAGTTCCACCACATCTGGCCCACCGTGGCGATGGGCCACACCCGCGTGACCGTGCCCTGGTGCGAGAAGATCGCCCGGGAATCGAACAACCGCATGCGCTGCCAGATCCTGCCGGCGATGTCGGGCGGCGGCACACCGCCGCAGCTGGTCGACCGCGTCAGGGACGGGGTGGACGACATCACGATCACGCTGCCGGGCTACACGCCCGGTCGCTTCCCGATCATGGAAGCCATGGAACTGCCGTTCCTGACGAACGATGCGCAGAGCGCGTCGGCCGCTGCGTGGGACTACTACACGAAGTACGGCACCAGGGAATTCCCCGGGATGAAGATCATCGCCACCTGGGTGCACGACGAGGGCTTCGTCAGCACCTCGAAGAAGCCGGTGCAGTCGCTGGCCGACTTCAAGGGGCTGAAGATCCGCGCGGCCAGCCGGCAGTCGAACAAGCTGCTCGCCGCGCTCGGCGCCACGCCCGTGGGCATGCCCATCACCGGCGTGGCCGATGCCATGAACAAGGGCACGCTCGACGGCTTCCTCACCGCCTGGGAGATCATCCCGTCCTTCAAGCTGCACGAGGTCAGCAAGTTCCACACCGAGATCGAGCCGAGCCGGCCCTCGATGTTCACCGCCGGCTTCATCTTCGCGATGAACCAGGCGCGTTACGACGCGCTGCCGGCCGACCTGAAGAAGGTGATCGACGACAACAGCGGCGCCGCGCTGTCGCGGCAGATCGGCCGCTACTGGGACGAGGCCACGGCGGTGGGCCGCAAGGCCGCCGAGGGCCGCGGCAACACCTTCGTCAAGATCAGCGCCGAAGAGACCGACAAGTGGATGGCCACATCGGCGCGGCTGTACGACGACTGGGTGGCCGACATGGACAAGCGCGGGCTGCCCGGCAAGCAGATGCTGCAGGACGCGCGCGACCTCGTCGCCAAGAACCGCACGCGCTGACCGCCCCTTCCGGGGTCCCTGGGTCCCGGCGGCACCCGAGCCGCGCCCGGCGAGGGGCGCGGCCTCAGGTCCACCGCCTGCGCGCAGGCAGCGACCTGCCCCGGGTCGACAACCGCCCCATCGACGTGACGCACCGAGCCTCCACAGCCGCCGGCGGCCCCCTGGATACCCTGTCCCGGGGTCTCGAGCACGTGGCGATGGCCGCGGCTTGCGCCGGGGCGACCGGCGCGGCGGCCATCGGTGCGATGACGGTGGCCAGTGTGCTGGGCCGCGCGCTGTGGTCGGCGCCGATCCCGGGGGATGTGGAGATCACCCAGGTCGGCATCGGCCTGGCCTTGTCGCTGTGCCTGCCCTGGTGTCAGGCCCGGCGCGCCAACATCTTCGTGGACTTCTTCACCCAGCGTCTGGCGCTGCGCGTCCGGCAGGCGCTGGACCGTGTCGGGACACTGCTGCTGGCGGGGATGTACGGCCTGCTGTCGTGGCGCACCTCGGTGGCGGCCTTCTCGGTGCACGAGGCCGGCGAGACCACGATGGTGCTGTCGCTGCCGATGTGGTGGGCCTACGCCGGCCTGGCGCCCGGCCTGGGGCTGGCGGCACTGATCGCGCTGCTGCAGGCCCTGAAAGGCGAGGCCGCCCCGGGCGATCCGGCGCCCGCCGACACCGAATGCGCTCGATGAACCTGCCCTCCCGCCCCCGTGGCGAGGCCGCGCGATGAGCCCCGAGACCATCGGCGTGCTGATGTTCGCCGGCATGCTGACGCTGATGGCGCTGCGCGTGCCGATCGCCGCGGCGATGTTCATCCCGGGCGCGCTGGGCTACATCGCGCTGTCGGGCACGGGTTCGCTGCTGAACCTGCTCAAGGGCAGCGCGGTGGCGCGGCTCACGGTGTACGAGCTTAGCGTCATCCCGCTGTTCCTGCTGATGGGCGCCTTCGCCTCGCAGGGCGGGCTCAGCCGGGACCTGTTCCGTGCCGCAGCCGCCTTCATCGGCCATGTGCGGGGCGGGCTGGCGATGGCCTCGCTGCTGTCGGCCGCGGCCTTCGGCGCGGTGTGCGGCTCGTCGGTGGCCACGGCCGCGACGATCACGCAGGTGGCCTATCCGCAGATGAAGGCGCACGGCTACCACGGCCGGCTGTCGACCTCGTCGCTGGCGGTGGGCGGCACGCTGGGCATCCTGATCCCGCCGTCGGTGCCACTGGTGGTCTACGCGATCCTGACCGAGCAGAACATCGCCAAGCTCTTCGCCGCCGCGCTGTTGCCCGGGCTGCTGGCCGTGGCCGGCTACCTGGGAGTCGTCGCGCTGGTGTGCCGTGCACGCCCCGGCCTGGCCACCCCGACCGCCCGCGTGCCCTGGCGCGAGCGCTGGACGGCGCTGGCGGGCGTCTGGCCGATCGCCCTGACCTTCGGCGTGGTCTTCGGTGGCATCTACGGCGGCCTGTTCTCGCCGACCGAGGGCGCGGGCGTCGGTGCGCTGATGACGCTGCTGCTGGGCCTGCTGCGCAGGGAGCTGACCGCTGCGGGCCTGCGCGAGGCGCTCACCTCGACCGCCGAGACCAGCGCCATGGTCTTCATGATCTTCCTCGGCGCCGACATGATGAACGCCTCGCTCGCACTGAGCGAGCTGCCGCGCCACATCGCCGAAGGCGTGGCCGCGCTGCCGGTGCCCGGTATCGCCATCGTCGCGGCGGTGCTGCTGCTGTACGTGGCGCTGGGCTGCGTGATGGACGAGCTGTCGATGCTGCTGCTGACCATCCCCGTGGTCTTCCCGGCCGTGATGGCGCTGGACCTGTGGGGCCTGTCCTACGAGGGCAAGGCGCTGTGGTTCGGCGTGCTGATGCTGATGACGGTGTCGATCGGGCTGGTGGCGCCGCCGGTGGGGCTGAACGTCTACGTGGTCAACAACCTCGCGCGCGACGTGCCCATGGTCGAGACCTACAAGGGCGTGTTCCCCTTCCTGGCCTGGGACGTGCTGCGGGTGGCGCTGCTGCTGGCGCTGCCCGCACTGGCGCTAGGCCTGGTCGACGTGCTGTACGGCTGAACCCGCCCGCCGTCCCGACGGAGCCAACGCCCTTCCCTCCTGCGAAGCCTGAAGTCATGACGACCCAAGACGACACCCTCGTGCTGATCCCGGGCCTGATGTGCGACCACGCGGTGTGGACGCCAGTGCTGCCCGCGCTGCGGCAGATGCCGGATGTTCGCCTGGGCACCGTGCACATCGCCGATCACGGCACCGCCGGCAGCCTGGCGGCCATGGCCGACCAGATCCTGCAGGCCGTGCCCGGGCCCCTGGCCGTGGCCGGGCATTCGATGGGCGGACGCGTGGCCCTGGAGATCTGGCGCCGGGCACCGCAGCGCGTGCGTCGCCTGGCCCTGCTCGACACCGGCTGCGGCGTGCGCCCTGCCGGCGCCGCGGGTGAGGCCGAGCGCGACAAGCGCATGGCGCTGCTGGCGCTGGCGCGACGCGAGGGCGTGCGCGCCATGGCCACGCAGTGGGTGCAGGGCATGGTCCACCCCGCCCGGCTCGGCGACCGCGCGCTCGTCGACGCCATCCTCGACATGTTCGAGCGCCGCAGCGCCGACGTCTTCGCGCTGCAGCTCCAGGCGCTGCTCGACCGCCCCGAGGCCGGCGACGTGCTGGCATCGGTCGACGTGCCGCTGTGCATCGGCTGCGGTGCGCAGGACAGCTGGGCGCCGGTGGCCCAGCACGAGGCGATGGTGGCCCTGAACCCGCGCGCGCGCCTGGAGGTCATCGCCGACGCCGGCCACATGGCGCCGATGGAGCGGCCCGAGGCCACGGCGGCGGTGCTGGCGCGCTGGCTGCAGGCCTGATCGATCCGAGTCCTGTCGCCCAGCGCGAGCACCCGATGCGCACGCCGGACGCGGCCACAGGGGACGCCGGGCAAGAATGGCGCAGATTGACGGCAAGCGCGGGGTCACACCACAGCCGCCGCGAAGGCAAGAGGCCCGCGATCACGTCGCAGCCCCTGCAAAAGCCCGTCGCCTACCCGCGATCGGGCAGGTCGGCTGGGGCCTCGACATAGCGCCGCGCGCGCAGGTTGCGCTTGATCGCCTGCAGCATCGGGCGCAGGTGCTCGCTGCCCAGGCGCAGCGCCACGCCGGTGGTGAGGATGTCGACGATGACCAGGTGCAGCAGGCGGCTGACCATGGGGCTGTAACGGTCGAAGTCCTCGGGGTGGTCGGCGGCCAGCAGCACGTGGCCGGGGCCTTGCGCCAGCCGCGCCAGCGGCGAGCCGCTGGCGGTGATCACGACCACGGTCGCGCCCTGACGCTGCGCGATCTCGGTCACGTCGAGCAGGTCGCGGCTGCGGCCGGAGTTGCTGATCACCACGGCGCAGTCGCCCGGCTGCAGCATGGTCGCGCTCATGACCTGCACGTGGCCGTCGGTGCAGGCCGCGGCGTGCACGCCCAGGCGGAAGAACTTGTGCTGCGCGTCCTGCGCGACGATGCCCGAGTTGCCCACGCCGTAGAACTCGATGCGCCGGCCCTCGCGCCCGGCCCTGGCCAGGGCGTCGATCGCGCGCTCGAAGGCGTGGCCGGTGGCGGCGTTGCGATACGCCAACAGCGCGCTGACGGCGTTGTCGACCACCTTGACGATGATCCCGCCCGGCGCGTCGTCCTCGTCGACGGCTCGGTGGACGAAGGGCACGCCTTCATTGACGCTGCCGGCCAGCTTGAGACGAAAGTCGGCCAGGCCGTCGTAGCCGACGCTGCGGCAGAAGCGCACCACCGTCGGCTTGCTGACCTGGGCGCGGCGCGCCAGTTCGGCCACCGGCTGCAGCGCGAAGGCCCGCGCATCGTCCAGCAGCAGGCAGCCCACGCGCTGCTCGGCCGGGGCCAGCGCCGGCAAGGCGGCGCGGATGCGCTCCAGCATCACCGGGGTCTGCGCCGCAAGCGCCCCGACATCCGGCGCGGGCGACAAAGCCGGCGCGGACACCGGCAGGCCCTCGGGCCTTGCGCGCGCCCGATCGCGCGGCGACGGCTCGGGCAGGGCCGCGCGGCCGCTCATGCCTCCTCGTCCCAGGCGTGCCCGTCGCGCGCGACCATGGCGCTGGAGGCCGGCGGGCCCCAGGTGCCGGCGGCATAGGGGCGCGGGCCGGCGGTGTCGTCCTCCCAGGCCTGCAGGATGGGCATGACCCAGCGCCAGGCCTGCTCCTGCTCGTCGCTGCGCACGAACAGGTTCAGCCGGCCTGCCAGCGCGTCCAGCAGCAGGCGCTCGTAGGCGCCCACGCGCTCGGTCGGGAAGGCCTTGTCGAAGTCCAGGTCGAGCTTGACCGGCGACAGCCGCTCCGCCTGCCCGCCCGCAGCCAGGCTGCCCTTGGCCGCCAGCAGGTGCAGCTCGAGCCCGTCCTCGGGCTGCAGCTTGATCACGAGCTTGTTGGCGCGGTGCGCGCCGGGGAAGATGGGGTGCGGCACGGCGCGGAAGTTGACGACGATCTGCGCGTCGCGCCCGGGCAGGCGCTTGCCGGTCCGCAGGTAGAAGGGCACGCCCGCCCAGCGCCAGTTCTGCACCTCGGTGCGCAGCGCGACGAAGGTCTCGCAATGGCTGCCGGCGGGCACGCGCACCTCGTCCAGGTAGCCCTTGACCGCCTCGCCACCGACGCTGCCGGCGCGGTACTGGCCGCGCACGACATCTCGCGCCACGGTCTCCGGCGTGAAGGGCCTGAGCGACTTCAGCACCTTGAGCTTTTCGTCGCGGATGG
>Ga0172376_10002886_pt1 | contig 20721 bp, 29 predicted proteins | sample Lak35m_FD_121114 | JGI IMG/M metagenome (GOLD analysis project Ga0172376, IMG submission 121114) | Freshwater microbial communities from Kabuno Bay, South-Kivu, Congo - kab_092012_35m | ecosystem: Environmental > Aquatic > Freshwater > Lake | place: Democratic Republic of the Congo: South-Kivu... | reverse complement strand
CTGGTGATCGTGCACGGCGGCGGCAAGGCGGTCGACCGCCAGCTCGACCGGCTCGGCATCCGGACCGAGCGCCGCGACGGCATCCGCATCACTCCCCCCGAGGTGGTCGAGCAGGTCACCGCGGTGCTCGCCGGCGCGATGAACACCCAGCTGCTGGGCCTGCTGCTTTCGCGGGGCGTCTCGGCGGTCGGCCTCACCCTTTCCGACGGCCACCTGTCGCGCGCCACGAAGGCGAGCCGCTTCCCCTTCGACCCGGGCCGCGTCGGCGAGATCGTCGGAGGCGACGGCGCGCTCGTCGGCCACCTCCTCGCGGGCGGCTACCTGCCGGTCCTGAGCTCGATCGCCGTGTGCGAGGCGGGCGGGTTCCTCAACGTCAATGCCGACGACGCGGCCGCGCAGCTTGCGGGCATCGTCGGCGCAAGCGGCCTGCTCCTCCTCACCGACGTGCCCGGCGTCAGGGGCGCGGACGGCGCCGTGATCCCCGAGCTCGACGAGGAGCGCGCCGAGGCGCTCGTGGCCGACGGCACCGTCACCGGCGGGATGATCGCCAAGGTCCGCGGCGCCGTCGACGCGGCGCGGCGCGCGGGCGTCCCCGTCGTGATCGCCTCGTGGGCCGACCCCGCCGCGCTCGAGGCGCTCGCCGCGGGCGCTTCCGTCGGCACGCGCGTGACCGCCACTGCCCTGCAAGGAGCATCGACATGAGTTCGCTCGACCCCGTCGGCACCAAGGACCTCGCCCGCCTCTCCGACCTCGCGCAGCACGAGATCTCGGACATCCTCGCCACCGCGTCCGAGTTCAAGCGCAGCCCGCAGGCTGCCGCGGGCGCGCTCGCCGGGCGCAGCGTCTGCATGCTGTTCGAGAAGCCGAGCCTGCGCACGCGGGTGAGCTTCGAGGCCGGCTGCTTCCGCATGGGCGCGCAGGCCATCTACCTCGACCACCGGGACAGCCCGCTCGGCAAGCGCGAGAGCGTCGCAGACTACGGCCGGAACCTCGAGCGCTGGTGCCACGCGATCGTCGCGCGCGTCCACTCGCACGCCACGGTCGCGGGCCTGGCCGCCGCCACGCGCGTCCCCGTCATCAACGCCCTCTGCGACCTGCACCACCCGTGCCAGGCGCTGGCCGACCTGCAGACGCTGGTCGAGCGCGGCTTCGACCTGCGGCACTCGCGCCTCGCGTGGGTCGGCGACGGCAACAACGTCTGCCACTCGCTCGTGGAGGCGGCGTCGATCATGGGCTTCGGCATCACGGTGGTGACGCCGCGCGGCTTCGGGCCGGACGCCGGGATCGTCGCGCAGTGCGTCGCCCGCAGCATGCGCACCGGCGCGCGCATCGAGGTCACGGACGACGTGGGCGCGATCGCCGGCGCGTTCGCCGTGTACACGGACACCTGGGTCAGCATGGGGCAGGCCGACAGCGCCGCCAAGAAGTCCGCGTTCGCGCCGTACCGGGTGGACCGGGAGCTGATGGCGATCGCGGGCCCGCGCGCCCTCTTCCTGCACTGCCTGCCGGCGCACCGCGGCGAGGAGGTCACCGACGAGGTGATCGACTCGGCGAACTCGGTCGTCTTCGACCAGGCGGAGAACCGCATGCACGCCCAGAACGCCCTGCTCTGCCACCTGCTGGCGGCGGCGCCCGCGGCCGGCGCACGCCCCGCGGCGGCGGCCGCGGCGGCCTCGTCGGCCCGCTGATTCCGCCTACCATTCCCGATCCACTTCCGCGCAAGGTTCACCCCCGACACCAGCACACACGAAACCATGAGCACCCTGAAGAACACGCCCAAGAAGGTCTGCGTCGCCTACTCCGGCGGCCTCGACACCTCCTGCATCATCCCCTGGCTCAAGGAGACCTACGACTGCCAGGTGGTGGCCTGCGTCGCCGACGTCGGCCAGGGCGAGCGCGAGCTCGACGGCATCGGCGAGAAGGCCACCAAGAGCGGCGCGAGCGAGTGCATCGTCGTCGACCTCAAGGAGTCGTTCCTCCGCGAGTTCGCCTTCCCGATGGCGATCGCCGGCAGCGTCTACGAGAACCGCTACCTGATGGGCACCTCGATCGCCCGCCCGATCATCGCTCGCGCGCAGGTCGAGGTGGCGCTCGCCACCGGCTGCGATGCCCTCTGCCACGGCTGCACCGGAAAGGGCAACGACCAGGTCCGCTTCGAGAGCACCTACGCCGCGCTCGCGCCGCAGCTGCCCGTGATCAGCCCCTGGCGCATCTGGGACCTCAAGAGCCGCGAGGCGATGCTCGCCTACCTGAAGGCGCGCAACGTCCCGACCACGGCGAGCGCCGAGAAGATCTACAGCCGCGACGCCAACATCTGGCACATCAGCCACGAGGGCGGCGAGCTCGAGGACCCGTGGAACGCGCCGCCCGAGGACGTGTGGATGATCACCACCAGCCCGAAGGACGCCCCCGACGTGGCCGAGGACGTGTCGATCACGTTCAGCAAGGGCTACCCGGTGTCGGTCAACGGCAAGGCGCTCGACCCCGTCGCGCTGCTCACCGAGCTCAATGCGATCGGTGCGCGCAACGGCGTGGGCCGCGTCGACATCTGCGAGAACCGGCTCGTGGGCATGAAGAGCCGCGGCGTCTACGAGACGCCGGGGGGGACCATCCTCATGGAGGGGCTGCGCGGGCTCGAGCAGCTGGTGCTCGACCGCGAGACGCTCCACTACCGCGAGCGACTCGCGCTCGACTTCGCCAAGATCATCTACAACGGCACGTGGTACAGCCCGCTGCGCGAGGCGATGTGGGCGAGCTTCGAGTCGATCGCGGGCGTGATGGACGGCGAGGTGGTGGTGCGCTGCCACAAGGGGCGCGCCGAGGCCGTGAAGCGCCGTTCCCCGAACAGCCTCTTCCACCACGGCTTCGCCACCTTCGGCGAGGACGAGGTCTACGACCACAAGCACAGCGAGGGCTTCATCCGCCTCTTCAGCCTGCCGATGCGCATCCGCGCGCTGCTCGGCCTGAGCGACGATGCCAAGGTGACCGCGGCGATGGCGGCGCGCATCGCGGCCGAGCACGGGCTCGGCGGCACCGGCTGCTGCGGCGGCACGGGCGCGACGTCGCCAGCCGCCGCGCCGGCGGCCGACGGCGGCTGCGGCACCGGCTGCGGCTGCCGCCCGAAGGCCTCGGGCGCCGCGCCCGCGGGCAACGCGCACCCCACCAAGGCGAGCTGACATGTCCAACGCGATCTGGGCCGGGCGCCTCGAGGGCCAGGCCGACGACCTGTTCCGCGAGTTCAACGACAGCCTGCCGTTCGACCGCCACCTCGTCCGCGAGGACATCGAGGGCAGCGTGGCGTGGAGCAAGGCGCTCGTCCGCGCGGGCATCCTCTCGGCCGGGGAGCAGCGCGAGATCGAGGCCGCGCTCGGCGAGATCCTCGCCGCATGGCGGCAGGACCCGTCGGTCATCGAGGATGCCGAGGACGAGGACGTCCACTCGTGGGTCGAGCGCCAGCTCGTCATGCGCGTAGGCGACCTCGGGAAGAAGCTGCACACGGGCCGCAGCCGCAACGACCAGGTGGCGACGGACCTTCGCCTCTGGACCGCGCGCCAGCTCCGGCTCCGGCAGGCCGAGGTCAAGGCAGTCATCACCGCGCTCGTCGACCTCGCCGAGCGGGAGAAGGTCACCGCCTTTCCGGGCTACACGCACCTACAGCACGCGCAGCCCATCCTGTTCGCGCACTGGTGCCTGGCCTACGTGGAGATGCTGCGCCGCGACGCGGAACGGCTCTCCGACGCGCTGAAGCGCGTGCGCGTGTCGCCGCTCGGCTCCGGCGCGCTCGCCGGCACCGCGTACCCCGTGGACCGCGCGGCGCTCGCCAAGGACCTCGGCTTCCGCCTGCCAACCGCAAACTCGCTCGACGCCGTCAGCGACCGCGACTTCGTGGTCGAGACGCTCTCGGCATGCGCGCTGTGCTCGCTGCACCTCTCGCGCATGGCCGAGGACCTGATCTTCTACTCGACGAGCGAGGCCGCGCTTGTCGAGCTGCCCGATGCCTTCACGAGCGGCAGCAGCCTGATGCCGCAGAAAAAGAACCCGGACGCGTGCGAGCTGATCCGCGGCAAGTCGGGGCGGCAGGTCGGCAACCTGGTCTCGCTCCTCGTGACCGTGAAGGCGCTGCCGCTCGCCTACAACAAGGACCTGCAGGAGGACAAGGAGCCGCTCTTCGACAGCATGCGGCACCTCTCCATGTGCCTGCGCGTGCTGCCGCCGATGCTCGCGGGCCTGAAGGTCGACCGCGACCGCGCGCTGCACATGGCCGCCGAGGGCTACACCAACGCCACCGACCTCGCGGACTACCTGGTGCGCCTGGGCGTGCCGTTCCGCGAGGCGCACCACCAGGTGGGGCGGCTGGTGCGCACCGCCATCGAGCAGGACCGCGCGCTCGAGGAGCTCCCGCTCGAGGTCATCCGCCAGCAGGCCCCGCGCGCCAACCAGGACGTCTACGCGCAGCTCACCGTCGGCGCCACGCTCGAGAAGCGCGCCGTCGAGGGCGGCACCGCGGCGAGCGCGGTCGAGGACGCCATCGAGCGCGTGCGGCGCATGCTGCGCGAGCGCGCGGTGGCCGATGCGGTGGCCGGGGAGGCGGAGTTCCGCCAGGCCCGCGCCGACGACCTCGACGCCATCTGCTGGCTGGTCGACCACTGGGCCGAGCACGGCGAGAACCTGCCCCGCAGCCGCGAGGACATCCTCAAGGCGATCCTCGACTTCGGCGTCGCAGTGGTCGACGGCAAGGTCGTCGGCTGCGCGGCGCTCTGGATCTACACGCCGCAGCTGGCGGAGATCCGGTCGCTCGGCGTGCACCCCGACCACCAGGGCAAGGGCGTTGGCCAGGGGCTCGTCCGCTACTTCCTGCAGCTGGCCGGCCAGCTCCACATCCCGAAGGTGTTCGTGCTGACCCGCGCACCAAGGTTCTTCGAGAAGGCGGGCTTCCGCCAGGTGAGCGTCAACAGCCTGCCGGAGAAGGTCCTCAAGGACTGCGCCGTGTGCCCCAAGCGCGAGCAGTGCGACGAGGTTGCGCTGGTGCACGACATCCCCGTCAACGGGTGCGGGGGGAAGTGACATGACCGCCTGCCCCGCCGCGACCGGCCCCGCGAGCGTCCCCTGCCCGGCGGGCCCGGCGCCCGCGCTCCCGGCCGGCTTCACGGCGTCCGCCGCGAGCGCCGCGATCAAGAAGCCCGGCCGCGCGGACATGGCGCTCCTGCGGTGCCCGGCGGGCGCGACGCTTGCCGCCGTCTACACCACAAACCAGGTGTGCGCGGCGCCGGTGCAGCTGAGCCGCCGCCACCTGCGCGAGAGCCGCGGCCACTGCGGCGCGCTGCTCGTGAATTCCGGCTGCGCCAACGCCGCGACCGGCGATCGCGGGATGGCCAACGCGATCGAGCTGGCCGATGCCGTGGCGCGTGCATGCGACATCGCCGCGGTCGCGGTGCAGGAGAACTCGACCGGCGTCATCGGCGTGCAGCTCCCGATGGACCGCATGCTCGCGCAGGTCGCCCCCCTCGCCGCCGCCGCGGAGCACGGGAGCATCGAGGAGTTCGCGCGCGCCATCATGACCACGGACACCTACCCCAAGTGGGCCTCGCGCACGGTCGAGCACGGCGGGCGCCGCTGCACCGTCGTCGGCTGCTGCAAGGGCGCTGGCATGATCCATCCGAACATGGCCACCATGATCGGCGTGCTGCTGACGGACGCGGCCCTCGACCCGTCCGAGCTCGACGGCCATCTCCGCGCGGGCGTCGAGCGCAGCTTCCACCGCATCTCGATCGACGGTGACACCAGCACCAACGACAGCGTCTTCGCGCTTGCCTCCGGCGCCGCGGGCGGGGGCTTCCCCGCCGACGCGCTGCGGCGCGCGTTCACCGAGGTGGCGCGCGACCTCGCGCTGATGGTCGTGCGCGACGGCGAGGGCTACGAGCGCGGCATCCACGTCCGCGTGACCGGCGCGCCCACCGATGCCGATGCGCTGACGGTCGCGAAGACCGTCGCCAGCAGCCTGCTCGTGCGCTGCGCAGTCACGGGCGGTGACCCGAACTGGGGCCGCATCCTCGCCGCAGCGGGGCGAGCCGGGGTCCGCCTGGACCTCGACGACCTGTCGCTCGCCGTCGGCGGCGTCAGGCTCTTCGAGCGCGGCGGTCCGGCAGACACGCCGCTCGCATCGCGCGAGGAGGCGTTCCGGCAGCCCATGGTCGAGGTGCACCTCGACCTCGGCCGAGGCAGCGGCACGGACGAGTTCATATCCTGCGGGCTCACCAAGGCGTACGTGGAACTCAACGCCGACTACACGACGTGACAGCATGAAGCACGCCCCCAGATTCGCCGCCGCCGCACTGACCGCTTCGCTGGCAGCGGTCGGCGGCGGGTGCACCTCCCGCGGCGTGCAGGTCGACGATGTCACGCACTCGGCCGTGTTCCGGGATGACTTCCGGTCACCGGACCTCTCGGCGGGCAGCACGGTGCGATGTGCCCTCCTTCCCGCGCTCGCGCCCAGCCAGCCGGGGCTTGCGCCGCTGACGGGCATGTCCCTGCTGCGCGCCCTCCAGCGCGAGCTGCCCGAGCACTCGATCGTGCCTGCCGCCATCACGGCGAGCCGGATCAACGCAGCAGGTCTCGCCGAGTGCTGGCACCAGGCGGTCTCCGACTATGCCACCGGCGGGGTCCTCGACCGTGACCGCATGCAAAAGGTGGCGGACGCCGCCGGCGCCCGCTTCCTGTTTATGCCGGTCCTCGGCACGCTCTCCACCTACTCCAACAACCGGTTCACGTTCCTCGGCCTCGTGGTCAACTGGACGGTGTCGACCACCGTGGATGTGTCCCTCCAGGTCTGGGACAGCGAGAACGGGCAGCTGGTCTGGGCATCCACCGGAAGCTGCACCATCGAGGCCGAGGTGGTGCTCAACAGCCGCGCATCGGTGAACCGGGCGCTCGAGACCGCCTTCGCCGGCATGATCGAGGACCTCGTGCAGGGCCGCTCTTCGTCGGTCAGGACACGGATGGTGCCCGCGAGCGAGGTGCAGGCCGAGGCGGCAGAGGACCTCCCGGCGGATCCCGCGCAATCGCTCCAGGACGTGGGCCGTTCGTCCGCCGACGTGCACCCGCCGAACCAGGCGAAAGGAGAGAACCAATGAAGATTGCCCGCGCCGTTGCCATCGCTTCCGCCGCCATCCTCTGCCTTGCGCCGATCACGGAGGCGCAGGATTCCCCGCCGCAGGGTCCGGGGCAGCGCCAGGGGCAGGGACAGGGGCAAGGCCAGGGACAGCCGCGCGAGGGCGGCCGGGAAGGCTGGCGCGGCCAGCGCGGTCCGGCAGCCGGCGCCCCGGTGAACGTCGAGGGCGCGATGAAGGGCATGAACCGCGCCCTCAAGGGCCTGAAGGAGGCCGTCGGCGATGCATCGAGGAAGTCCGACGCGCTTCGCATGATCGCGGAGATGCAGCGCAACTGCGCGGCCTGCAAGGCACTGCCGCTTCCGCCGCAGTTCACCAAGGACGCCGCGGACGATGCCGCCAAGGCCAAGATCCAGGATGAGTACGCGAGCGACCTCCGCAAGATGATGCGGATGCTCCTCGACCTCGAGGACGCCGTCGTCGCGGGCAAGGCCGACGACGCAAAGGCGATCATCGCCAAGGTCGACGAGCTGCGCGAGCATGCACACAAGGAGCTCGGCGTCGACGAGTGACGGCCGCGGGCCTCAGAACTGCCGCAGGAACCGCGCGTCGTTCTCGAACAGCCAGCGGATGTCGCTGATGCCGTAGCGGCGCATCGCGATGCGCTCGATGCCGAGGCCGAAGGCGAACCCGGTCCACTCCTCGGGGTCGACGTTCACGGCCTTCAGCACGTTCGGGTCGACCATGCCGCAGCCGCCGAGCTCGACCCACTTCCACTCGCCCTTGATGCGCATCTTCATGTCCACCTCGGCGCTCGGCTCGGTGAACGGGAAGAAGCTCGGGCGCATGCGCACCTCGGCCTCGGCGCCGAAGTAGGCCTTCGCGAACTGCACCAGCGTGGTCTTGAGGTCGGCCATTGTCACGCCGCGGTCGACGTAGAGCCCCTCGATCTGGTGGAACATCGAGTAGTGCGTGGCATCGTGCGTGTCCGGGCGGTACACGCGGCCGGTGGCCACCACCTTGATGGGGAGCGGCCGCGTCTCCATGGCGCGGATCTGCACGGTGCTGGTCTGCGTGCGCAGGAGGCGCTTCACCCCGCCCTGCTCGCCCATGTAGAAGTTGTCGGTGGCGTCGCGCGCCGGGTGGCTCTCGGGGATGTTGAGCGCCGTGAAGTTGTGCCACTCGTCCTCCACCTCGGGGCCCTCGGCGAGCGTGAAGCCCATGCGCCCGAAGACGTCGATGATCTCGTCGATCGTCCGGCTCAGCACGTGCCGGCGGCCCTCGGCGAGCGGTGCGCCGGGCTCGGTCGGGTCGACGAGCGGGCCGCGCGGGCCGGCCGCGGCATCCACCGCGGCGCGGCGCGCGTCGAACGCCGCCTCGAGCGCGGCCTTCAGCTCGTTGAGCCGCTTGCCGTAGGCGGGCTTCTCGTCCTTCGGCACGTCCTTCAGGCCGGCCATCAGCCCCTTGATGCGCCCGCTGCCGCCGATCCAGGCGCCCTTCCATGCGTCCATGGCCTCGGGGGTCGCGGCGGACTCCAGGGCGGAAAGCGCTTCATCCTGCGTGGCGTCGAGGTCGGCGGGCATCAGACAACGCAGGATACGGGAGGTCCTCGGGCCACCTGGGCCCCTATGCTCCGCCGTCATGAACAACCCAATCTCCACCGGAACCGGGCTCGCGCTCCTCGCAGGCGCCGTTGCGCTCCATGCCATCCTTCCCTCATGGGCCACGCCCACCGAGCAGACCGCGGAAGCCGCCTGGACACCGGTGTTTGTGTCGACGCCGAGCGAGCCGCAGCAGGCGCAGGCCGCGGGCGCCCAAGCAAACGCGCCCATGCCCGTCGGCATCGCCGTGGTGCCGACGCCGAGCGGCGGGAGCGGCGTGGTCCTGTTCCGGCTCTGGTCCAACGGCAACGTCGACCGCCGCATGACGAGCTCGAGCAACGGCCTCAGCTACCAGAGCGGATGGCAGCCGCTGCAGCCCCCGCCCGGCACGCTGCCCTGACGCGCACGACCGCCGGCACTCGGGGCCACGCACGCCCCGCGGCAAAGGCGACCCCCGAAAGCACGCGCGCCCCGAGGCAAGCCTCGGGGCGCGCGGAATGTCACGGTCGGGCGCGGGCGATCAGCCCTTCGCGGCGGCGGCCTTCTCCTTCGCCTTCTTGGCGAAGGCGGTCCGCTTGTCCGCGTTGGCGCGGCGGGTCGACTTGCGTCCCTTGACCTGCGGGCCTTCCTCGCTGCCCACGAGCTGCAGCACCACCAGGTCGGTGGCGTCGCCGAGGCGGCGCTTGTCCAGCTTCACGATGCGGGTGTAGCCGCCGGCCCGGTCCTTGTAGAGGGGGGCCACCTTCGTGAGGAGGTGCTGGATCAGGCGCGGCGACTTGCGGAGCTCGCCGTAGCGGTTGAACTCGACCTCGTCGGCCGCGGGGAGTTCCCAGAGTCGGCTGTGGGCCGTCTTGGTCTCCTCCTTGGTGTTGGGGTCGGCCACCCACGCGAACACCTTGCGGTCGGTGAGGCGCGAGGTCAGCTCACGGCGCGCCGCCAGCGACGGGCGCTTGGCGATGGTGATCAGGTGCTCCACGAACGGCTGCACGGCCTTGGCCTTGGGCAGCGTCGTGGTGATCTGGCCGTGCTCGAACAGGCCGGCCGCCAGGTTGCGCAGCATGGCGCGGCGGTGGTCCGTCTTGACGTTGAGTTGGTATCCGGCGATACGGTGACGCATGGTGGTTTCCTTTCGGCCCGGCCGTGGATCACGCGATCACCGGGGGCTCGAAGCCCTCGGGGAGCGGCATGCCAAGGCTGAGGCCCATGTCCTCGAGCTTCTTCTTCACTTCGCGGAGGCTCGTGCGGCCGAAGGCGCGGAGCTCCATGAGGTCGTTCTCGGTCTTGGTGACCAGGTCGCACACGAAGCGGATCTTGCCGCCCTCGAGGCAGTTGCTGGCGCGGACCGACAGTTCGAGGTCGGCAAGCGACATTGAGAGCTTGCGGAAGAGCTCGAGGTCCTTGTCGTTCTCGACGGAGATGTCGTGCGGGACCACCTCGTTGCCGAGCGCGTCGTACTGCACGAACGGGTTCAGGTGCTTGCGCAGGATCTTGGCGGCCTCGACCATGGCCATGTCCGGGCTCACGGTGCCGTTGGTCCAGACGTCCATGACCAGGCGGTCATAGTTGGTGCGCTGGCCGACGCGGGTGTCCTCGACGCGGAAGCGCACGCGCTGCACCGGGCTGAAGATGGCGTCGACGGCGATCTCGCCGAGGACCTGGTCCTCCTCGTTCTTGTGCTGCTCGGACGCGGGCATGTAGCCGCGGCCGCGCTGCACGGTGAACTCGATGGCGAAGTCGCGCTTGGCCGTCAGCGTGGCGATCACCTTCTCCGGGTTGTGGATGGTGATCGACGGGTCGCACTCGATCAGTTCGGCCGTGACCTCGCCCGGGCCCTCGGCCATCAGGCGCATGGTCTTGGGCTCGTCGGACTCGCCCGAGACGCTGACCACGAGGCCCTTGATGTTGAGGATGACGTCGGTCACGTCCTCGAGCACGCCCTCCATGGTGGAGAACTCGTGGGACACGCCCGCGATCTTCACCTTGGTGATGGAAGCGCCCTCGAGGCTCGACAGCAGCACGCGGCGCAGGCTGTTGCCCACGGTGGTGCCGAAGCCGCGCTCGAACGGCTCCGCGGTGAAGCGGCCGAAGGTCGGGGTTGCGGAGCGGTCGTCCTTGACGACGCGATACGGTAGTTCCAGTCCACGCCAGCGAACGTGCATGACTTGTCTCCAGGCTCGGTCCGGCAGGACCTCGGGCGTGCGGCCAGGCCGCGGCGCCCCTCGTGAGGAACCCCCGCTCTGATCGGGTGGGCCTGACCGCTGCCGGTGCCGGTCGGGCCCCCCTGCTGCGGCGGGGGACGTGATTCGTGCCGCGTCAGACGCGGCGCTTCTTGGGCGGACGGCAGCCGTTGTGCGGGATCGGCGTGACGTCCTCGATGGCGGTGACCTTCAGCCCCGCCGCGCCCAGCGCGGTCACGGCGCTCTCGCGTCCGGGGCCGGGGCCCTTGACGCGCACCTCGACCTCCTTCATGCCGACGCGACGCGCCTTGCCGGCGGCCTTCTCGGAGGCGCGGCTGGCGGCAAAGGGCGTGCTCTTGCGGGCGCCCTTGAAGCCGACGCTGCCGGCGGAATCCCACGAGATCGTCTCGCCGTTCACGTCCGTGATGGTGACCATCGTGTTGTTGAAGGACGCGTTCACGTGGACGACGCCCTTCGTGACGCTCTTGCGGACCTTCTTCTTGCTTGCCATGTCTGTGTTCTCCTAAGAGTTCGGTCAGGCGCGGGACGCGCGGGTCATCAGCCCTTCACGCCCTTCTTGCCGGCCACCGTCTTCTTGCGGCCCTTGCGGGTGCGTGCGTTGGTGCGGGTGCGCTGCCCGCGGACGGGCAGGTTCTTGCGGTGGCGCTCGCCGCGGTAGCTCTTGGTGTCCTTCAGGCGCTGGATGTCCTGCTGGATCTGGCGGCGGAGGGCGCCCTCCACCGGGTGGTTGGCGTCGATCTCCGCGGCGATCGCGGCGACTTCCTTGTCGTCAAGCTCGTGCGCGCGGCGCTCGCCGTCGATGCCGAGCTTGCGGAGGATGTCGTCCGAGACCTTCGGGCCGATGCCGAAGATGTAGCGGAGCGAGTAGCGGATCTTCTTCTTGTCCGGGATGTCGATGCCTGCGATGCGGGGCATGGGTCTTCCTCGTTGCGGTGTTCGGTGCTGGCTCAGCCCTGGCGCTTCTTCAGGCGAGGGTTCTTCTTGTTGATGACGAAGCGCTTGCCCTTGCGGACGACGATCTGGCAATCCATGGTGCGGCGCTTGATGCTGCTGCGGACCTTCATGGGGGTTTCCTCGTGGTTGCTGGTGACTCGGGTTCGGTTGCGGGTGCGCCGTCAGAATCGGTAGACGATGCGTCCCTTGGTCATGTCGTAGGGGCTGAGCTCGATGGTGACCTTGTCGCCGGGAAGGATGCGGATGAAGAACTTGCGCATCTTGCCGCTGACGTAGGCCAGGATCTCCTGGTTGTTCTGGAGCTTCACCCGGAACATCGCGTCCGGGAGGGCCTCCACGACCTCGGCATCGAGCGTGATCTTGTCTTCCTTCGCCATGGTGCGTCAGGCCCTCGGGCCGCAACCTCCGTGGTGTTCGTTTGCGGTGCCGCGGCGACCGGCCGAGCGGCAAGTGAGGATGCGGGGGCCCGACCGGGTCACCGCGACCGTGTGTTCGACGTGCACGGCCACCTGCCCCGCGGGCAGCGCGACCGTCCATCCGTCCGCTCCCGCCGAGGCCACGAGACCCTCCAGGCAGCCGTCGGCATCGACGGCGCCGCGCGCGCCCATCACCAGGATGGGCTCGACCGCCAGCACCATGCCGGGAAGCAGCGTGAAGTCGCGCTCGGCGCGGAGTCCGGCGCTCACGAGCGAAGGCGCCTGCGGCGCCTCGTGCACGCCGCGGCCGATGCCGTGCCCGTGCCATCCGTCGACCATGCCGTGCCCGCGCTCGACGGCCACGCGCTGCATGCGCGCGGCCACGTCGCTCCAGCGGGCTCCGGGCTGCATCGCCGAGATCCCGGCGTGCAGCGCCTCCCACGCGTCGGCCACCAGCGCGGCGAGCGCCGGGTCCTCCGCGCCGGGGACCTGCACCGCGACGGCCGCGTCGGCGCACCAGCCGTCGAGGCGGACGCCGACGTCGATCTTGACCAGTTCGCCCGCGCACAGGACGCGCGTGCCGGGCACGCCGTGCACGACCTCGTTGCCCACGCTGACGCAGCAGGCCGCGGGGAACGCCGCGCCGCCGGAGGCGTGCGGGTAGCCGAGGAATGCTGCCTCGCCGCCCTGGCCCGCGATGGCCTCGCGGACGGCGGCATCGATAGCTGCGGTGGCGGCACCCGCGCGGACGGCGCGCTCGGCGGCCTCGAGGCTCGCCGCGACGGCGCTGCCCGCCCGGGCGATCGCCTCGATCTCGGCGGCCGTGCGCAGCGCGATCGCGCCGTGGCGCAGCTCGCGCGCGTCGGCGCGCCGCTCGGTGCGGGACTCGGCCACCAGCTGGGTCACTCGCGGACGCTCCTGAGGCGGCTGCCGCGGGCGTCGCCGCCCTGGCCGAGGAAGCCCTCGTAGTTGCGCATGACCAGGTTGGCCTCGAGGCGCTGGATCAGGTCCAGGCCCACGGAGACGACGATCAGCAGGCCCGTGCCGCCCAGGAACTGGGACACCTGGAACGGGATGCCCATGGCGTTGGTGACGAGCGTCGGGATCACCGCGATGAGCGCCAGGAAGCCGGCGCCGACGTAGGTGATGCGAGTCAGCACGGTCTGCAGGTACTCCGCCGTGCGGGCGCCCGGGCGCAGGCCGGGAATGAACGAGCCGTGCTCCTTGAGCTGCTTGGCCATGTCGTCCGGGCTCATCTGGACCGTGGTCCAGAAGTACGCGAACGCGTAGATCATGGCGATCTCGCACACGATGTACGGGAAGGTGCCGGTCTGGCTCTCGCGCGACAGGAAGCCGGTCACCGACTTCCATGCCGAGTCCTGGGCCACCGCGTTGTCCCACGCGCCGAACAGCGCCGACGGGAAGATCATCAGCGAGCTGGCGAAGATGATGGGCATCACGCCGGAGTGGTTGATGCGCAGCGGCAGGTAGTGCTTCTGGCCGCCGTAGACCTTGCGGCCGCGGGTGTGCTTGGCCTGCTGGATGGGGATTCGGCGCGTCGCCACGGTCATCACCACGGCACCTGCGGTGATGGCCACGAAGCTCGCGATCAGCACGGCAAGGCCCGCGATGCCCAGCTTGCCCGGCTCGGCCGACTGGCGCGGGTCGAAGTTCTCCACGACCCAGCCGATGGCGTTCGGCATGCGGCTCAGGATGCCGGCGGTCAGGATGATCGAGACGCCGTTGCCGATGCCGTGCTTGTCGATCTGCTCGCCGAGCCACATCAGGAACAGGCTGCCCGCGGTCAGCGAGGCGACGCCCACCACGAAGAACGTGACCAGCTGCGGGCCCGACTGCAGGAACACCGGCTGCACCAGGTTCGTGCCGCGCAGGTAGTTGAGCCAGATGTAGCCCTGGACCACGCACAGGCCGACGGCCAGGTAGCGGGTCCACTCCTGGATCTTCTGCTGGCCCGACATGCCCTCCTTCTTCAGCTCCTGCAGCGGCGGGTAGACCGTCTGCACCAGCTGGAGGATGATCGATGCCGTGATGTAGGGCATGATGCCCAGGCCGAAGATCGTGCTCTGGCCGAGCGAGCCGCCCGAGAAGACGCTGGCGAACTGCAGCAGCCGGCCGAAGCCCGTGGCGTTCTGCGCCGCGGTCTTGGCGTTGTCCACCAGCGCCGACTGGTCGACGCCCACCACCGGGATCCAGAACCCGATCCGGTACACCGCCAGCACCGCCAGCGTGAACAGCACGCGGTTGCGCAGGTCGGGGATCCGGAAGATGTTGGCGAAGGCGTTGAACATTCGTGCGTCCGGGGGCTCCGTCAGTCCGTCACTCGGCGACCTTGGCGGTTCCGCCGGCCTTCTCGATCTTGGCCTTGGCGCTCTCGGAGAACTTGGCTCCCACCACGGTCAGCTTCTTGGCGATGTCGCCGTGGCCGAGCACCTTGAGGGGCAGCATCGCGTCGGGCACGAGGCCCTTCTTGGCGAGGGCGGCCACGTCGACGGTGGCGCCGGCGTCGAAGTGCTTCTCGAGCGTCTGCACGTTGACCACGTGGAAGAGGGTTCGGAAGCCGTTCTTGAAGCCGCGCTTCGGGAAGCGGCGCATGAACGGCGTGGCGCCGCCCTGGTAGCCGGGACGGCTGGTCCAGCCGGCGCGGCTCTTGGCGCCCTTGTGGCCGCGGGTGCTGGTGCCGCCGATGCCGCTGCCCTCGCCGCGACCGACGCGCTTGCGGGGGCGGTGCTTGCCGACGACCTTGGTGATGTCATGGATCATCATGGTGGGAGATCTCCCGTGCCTGTTGGAGGCGGGTCAGGTGTCTTTCGTGGGTTCAGGATGCCGGGGGCGCCTCGGCGGCGGGTGCCGCGGGAGCGGCCGCGGGCGCGGCGGCGGGCGCGGCGGCCGCCGGTGCTTCCTCGTTGCGGCGCGGACCGCGCGGTCCGCCGCGGCCGCCGCGGCGACGCTCGTCGCCGACGGTGTTCTTCGGGGCCTGCATCTTCTCGCCCGAGCGGACCTGCGGCATGGCCGCCATGCCGCGCTCGACGGCGGTCTCGACCTGCGTCGCGCCGATGGCCACGCCGCGCAGCGACTCGACCTTCTCGCGGGTCTGCAGCTGCTCGAGGGCGCTGATCACCGCCTTCACGAGGTTCTTCGGGTTGGTCGAGCCGTAGCCCTTGGTCAGGCAGTCCTGGACGCCGAGCATCTCGAGGACGGCGCGCACGGCGGCGCCGGCCAGGATGCCGGTTCCCGGGGTCGCGGGCACCAGGCGCACCTTCGAGGCGCCGAAGTGGCCCTCGACGGCGTGCGGCAGGGTCTTGCGGAGCATCGGGTAGGAGACCATCTTGCGACGGCCCTCCTTCTGCGCCTTCTCGACGGCCTGGGGGACCTGGTTGCTCTTGGCGTAACCGATGCCGATGCTGCCGCGCTTGTCACCCACCACGACGAGCGCGGCAAAGCTGAAGCGGCGTCCGCCGGCGACCGTGGCGCTCGTGCGGTACACGCCCACGGTGATGGACTCGATGCTGGAGGATTCGTCGATGAGTTCGGCCATTGCTTGGACTCGTGGTTGGTCGTTTGGTGTGTCGGCTCAGAACTGCAGGCCGCCCTCGCGGGCGCCATCGGCGACGGCCTTGACGCGGCCGTGGTAGCGGAACCCGTTGCGGTCGAAGACCACGGCGGTGACGCCGGCCTTCTTGGCGCGCTCGGCGACGGCCATGCCGATCTTCTTGGCGGCGTCGACGTTGCCGCCCTTGCGGCTGACGCCGTCGACGTCGAGCGAGCTGGCCGACGCGACGGTGCGGCCGGCGAGGTCGTCGATGACCTGGGCGTAGATGTGCTGCAGCGAACGGAAGATGCTGAGGCGCGGGCGCGCGGGGGTGCCCTGCATCGTCTTGCGCATGCCGCGCTTGCGGCGGGCGCGGCGGACGGTCTTGGCGGTGCTTTTGTCCATGGTGTGTTCCTGTGGAGGCGGGATCAGGCGCCGAAGGCCTTGCCCTGCTTGCGCTGGATGACCTCGTCGGAGTACTTGATGCCCTTGCCGTTGTAGGGCTCAGGCTTGCGCTTGGCGCGGCACTTGGAGGCGAACTCGCCGACGGCCTGCTTGTCCGGGCCGCTGACGGTCACCATGGTCTGGTTGACCTCGACCTTGACGCCGTCCGGGATGCCGACCTCGATGGTGTTGGCGAAGCCGACGGTGAGCACCAGCTTCTTGCCCTGGACGCGCGCGCCCCAGCCGACGCCGATGATCTCGAGCTTCTTCTCGTAGCCCTTGAGGACGCCGTCGATGGAGGTGGCGATCAGGGCGCGGGTGGTGCCCCAGAACGCCTTGTTGCTGCCGAGGCCGACGATGGCGGGGTCCATGGTCACCTCGACCTTGGATCCCTCGACCTTGACTCCCACCTCGGGGCGGTAGTTCAGGGTGAGCTTGCCCTTCGGGCCCTCGAAGTTGACGGTGCGGGCGGCCGAGTTGACGGCCACCTTGACTCCGGCGGGGATCATGACGGGCTTGCGTGCGATGCGGGACATGGTGGTGCTCCTGTTCCGGTGGTCCGTGGTCAGCCGACGGTCGCGACGACCTCGCCGCCGATGCGCTTCTCGCGGCACTCGCGGTCGCTCATCACGCCGTGGCTGGTGGAGACGATGGCGATGCCGAGGCCCGACATCGGGCTGGGCAGTTCCTCGACGCTGCGGTAGACGCGGCACCCGGTGCGCGAGACGCGCTCCATGTGGTGGATCAGCATCTCGCCGCGCGGGCCGTACTTGAGGTCGACGCGCAGGATGCCCTGGCGGCCGTCGGCGATCACCTCGTAGCCGCGGATGTAGCCCTCCTTGGCGAGGACGTCCGCGACGCCGCGGTTGAGCTTGTTGTTGAGGACGAGCACCTGCTTCGCCCGGATTCGGCAGGCGTTGCGGATGCGGGTGAGCATGTCAGCGGTCAGGTCTTGAAGCGCCATGGCTTGGCTTCCTTCTTGGTCCGTAGGTGGTTCGGTCAGCGCGTCACCAGGACGCCTTGCGCATGCCGGGGATCATGCCCTGGAGCGCGAGCTCCCTGAGCATCTGCCGGCAGATGCGGAACTTGCGGTAGTTGCCCCGGCCTCGGCCGGTGATCTCGCAGCGGAGCCGCTCCCTCGTGGAGAACTTCGACTTCCGGTTCATCTTGGCGAAGACGCGCTTGCTGGCCATTCGGTGGTTCCTTGGTTCGTTCCGGTGCGGTTGCCGGCGTACGTGTTGCTATCTCGGGGCTGTCACTTCTTGGAGGACTTGCGGTCCTCGGGCTTCTCGAAGGGCATGCCCAGCTCGGCGAGCGCGTAGCGGCTCATCTTGGGGTTGCTGTTCGAGAACACGATGGTCACGTTCATGCCGTGCGAGAAGTTGACGCTGGCCATGTTGACCTCCGGCCAGACCGCCTGCTCGCTGAGGCCGAAGCTCCAGCTGCCGCCCTTGTCGAAGGAGCGGTCGCTGACGCCGCGGAAGTCCTTGATGCGGGGGATCGCCAGGTTCACCATGCGGTCGAGGAAGCTCCACATGCGGTCACGGCGCAGCGTGACCATGAACCCGCTGGGGGCGCCCTCGCGCACCTTGAAGTTGGACACGCTCTTCTTGGCGAGCGTCATCACGGGCTTCTGGCCGGTGATGCGGCGGTAGGTGTCGATGATGGTGTCGCGGATCTCCGGCTTCAGCTTCTGGTTCTCGAGCTGCTTGCCGACGCCGGTGTTCACGATGACCTTCTCGATCACCGGGACCTGGTTGACGTTCTTCAGCCCGAACTCCTTCATGAGCTTCGGGGCGACCTGCTCCATGTACATCTGCTGGAGACGGCACTTGGTCGTGGTGGTGGTCATGGCTGGGCTCACTTCGCCTTCCTGGACTTGCGGGCCGGCGACACGGCGCCGAGTTCCTTGCCGCCCTTCGCGGCCACGCGGACCTTGGCGCCGTCGGCCTTGACGGTGAAGCGCACGCGGGTGGGCTTGCCGTCGGCCATCGGGCTGACCTTGGAGACGTGGATGGGCAGCTCGGTGCGCACCATCGCGCCCTTCGGGCGCTGCTGGGTGGGCTTGAGGTGCTTGGTGCGGAGGTTGATGCCCTTCACCACGCAGGTGGAGGACTGGGGATCGACGGAGACGACCTCGCCCGTCTTGCCGCGGTCAGCGCCGCTGCGGACGTAGACGATGTCACCCTTGCGGACGTGGGACGGCATCAGATGACCTCCGTGGCGAGGGACACGATCTTCATGAAGTTCTTCTCGCGGAGCTCGCGGGCGACGGCGCCGAAGATGCGGGTGCCCTTCGGGTTGCCTTCCTTGTCGACGAGCACGCACGCGTTCGAGTCGAAGCGGACGTAGCTGCCGTCGGCGCGGCGGGTCGGCGCCTTGACGCGCACGATGACGGCCTCGGCCTTGTCGCCGGCCTTCACCTGGCCGTTGGGGATCGCTTCCTTGATGGCGCACATGACGCGGTCGCCCACGCCCATGGTCACGCGGGTGAAGCGGCCTGCGGCGGTGGAGACGCCCATGATGCCGATCACCATGGCGATCTTCGCGCCGCTGTTGTCGGCAACCTCGAGCCTTGATTCCTTCTGGATCATCTGGTTCCTGCCTTCGGGGTCACTTCTTGGTGCTGCGCTTCGAGCCGGTGTCGACCTCGAAGACCATGTCGGCCTTGGCCGGGGCCTTCTCGACGACGCGGACCACGGTCCAGCGCTTGGTTCGGGAGATGGGGCGGCACTCCGCGATCTCGACGCGGTCGCCCACGCCGGTCTCGTTGCTGGCGTCGTGCACCTGGAGCACGGTGCGCTTGCGCACGTACTTGCCGTAGCGGGGGTGCTTCGAGACGTACTGGATGGTCACCTTGCGGGTCTTCTCGCGGGTGGCCGTCTCGACGATGCCGATGCGGCGGGGAGCGCCCTCGCCGACGACGATGTTGTCCTTGCTGCTCACTTGGTGGCCTTCTTCATGCGGGCGCTGCGCTCGGTGAGGACGCGAGCGAGGTCCTTGCGGTTCTTACTGAACTGGGACGAGTCCTTGGTCTTCTCGGTGACGGACTGCGCGCGGAGCTCGAAGAGCTTCTTGCGCAGGCGCGCCGCCTCGGCCTTGATCTCGTCGTCGCGGAGCTTCTTGACTTCAGCTGCCTTCATCGGTGGGCTGCCTTTCGGGGTGGGTCACACGGCCAGCCGGCGGCCGACGAAGCGGCAGCGGACGGGCATCTTGTTGGCGATGCGGGCGAAGGCCTGCTTGGCGAGGTCCTCGGGCACGCCCGCGATCTCGAAGAGGACGGTGCCGGGCTTGATGCGCGCGGCCCAGAAGTCCACGTCCGCCTTGCCGGTTCCCATTCGGGTCTCGAGCGGCTTCTTGGAGATGGGCTTGTCCGGGAAGACGCGGATGAACACCTTGCCCTGGCGGCGCAGGAAGTGCTGCGCCGCGATGCGGCCGGCCTCGAGCTGGCGTCCCGAGACCCAGCAGGCCTCGAGGCTCTGCAGCCCGTAGTCGCCGAAGGCGACGTAGTTGCCGCGGGTGGCGTTGCCCTTCATCTTGCCGCGCTGCTGCTTGCGGTACTTGACGCGCTTGGGGATCAGGTTCGACATCGGTGGTTCCTGCTTTCAGCGGTGGATCAGCGACGGCCGCGGGCGCGGGCCCGTCCGCCGGCGGCGTTGGTGGTGGTGTCGTCCTCGACCTGCTCGAACAGCCCCTTGTAGACCCACACCTTGATGCCGATCACGCCGTACGTGGTCTCGCAGTGCGCGATCGCGTAGTCGATGTTGGCCTGGAGGGTGGTGAGGGGGATGGACCCGAGGCGCGTGTCGAACGACCGCGCGATCTCGGCGCCGCCGAGGCGGCCCGACATCAGGATGCGGATGCCCTTGGCGCCGTTCTGCATCGCGGCCTCGGCGCGCTGCTTGACGACGCGGCGGTAGTTGGCGCGCTTCTTGAGCTGCTCGCCCATCGACTCGGCGATGAGGCGGGCGACGACCTCGGGGTTCTTGATCTCGATGATCTTGATGCCGACCTTGCGGCCGGTCAGGGCCTCGAGGTCCTTGGTCAGGCGCTCGATCTCGGCGCCCTTCAGGCCGACCACCTGGCCGGGCCGGGCGGTCTTGATGATCACCGAGAGCTCCTCGCGGGTGCGCTCGATGTAGACGTCGCTGACGGCCGCGTACGGGGGCGTCCGGTTCAGGCGCTTGTCGATGAACTTCCGGATCTTGTAGTCCTCGACGAGCAGCTCGCCGAAGAGCGCCTTGGGGGCGAACCAGCGGCTCTTGTGCGTCTCGGTGACGCCGACTCGGAATCCGAACGGGTTGGTCTTCTGTCCCATGGTCGGTTGCTTCCTGCTTGGTGTTCCTGGGTCAGCGGACGTCCACGGCGACGTGGATGTGGCTGGTGCGCTTCATGATGGGGTGCGAGCGGCCGCGGTCCTTGGGCTGGAACCGCTTGATGGTCGGGCCCTCG
>Ga0172376_10002884_pt1 | contig 20724 bp, 19 predicted proteins | sample Lak35m_FD_121114 | JGI IMG/M metagenome (GOLD analysis project Ga0172376, IMG submission 121114) | Freshwater microbial communities from Kabuno Bay, South-Kivu, Congo - kab_092012_35m | ecosystem: Environmental > Aquatic > Freshwater > Lake | place: Democratic Republic of the Congo: South-Kivu... | reverse complement strand
GGCAGGGAACGCAGGTGATGCTCGAGGAGCCGGCCGCCGAAGCCACCGCGCTCACGCATGTCCCGGGAGAGCGCGTGGCGCTCCTCAGGGGAGGCGTTCTCAAACTTGGCCAGGCGCTCGGCGAAATCCCTGCGGGCCTCAGGAGGCATGCGCTCCATCTTCTCGATGGCGCCGCGGATGCGGGAAAGACGCTCCGGAGGAAGCTCGAGGATGCGTCGCAGCGTCTGGATCTCCTCAATGGAAGGCTCGAGGTCCGGTCGAGGAGCGGACACGGGGACGTCGGCCGCGGCGAGGCAGGCGGCGAACGCCAGGCAGAGGAGGTGCGGGCTCATGACGTTCATGAGCCTCCGTCGGCCAGGTCCTCGATCAGGGCGGGGCGCTCGATCACCGGCTGGAGCAGGGCCAGGTCGTCGGCCAGCGAAAGGAGCTCGTGGAACTGCGCCGACTCCTCGGCGGCGACGAGGGACCTGGCCTCCACGATCAGCGCCTCCTCGGAGGGGGCGACGAGCATCAGGGCGGCCACCAGGCAGGCGGCGGCGGCCGAAAGGCCGGAGCCCCAGCGGATGACGGCGCGACGCAGACGGTCGGCGTGGACGGCGGTCACGACGCGTCCGGCGAAGCCGGGGACGGACATGGCTCGGCCGCGGACGAGCGCGGCCTCGAGGTCGCGGTCGAAATGCTCTGCGGGTCGGCGTTCCATATCAGTTCAATGTGTTCAACACCGCGGAAGGCGGCAAGTTGCGGTTAGGATTCGGGGCCATAAAAGTCACGCATGAGCTCCTTGAGACGGACCCTCGCCCGGTGGATCCATGTCTTCACGGAGGAGACGGGGCACCCCATGGCTGAGGCGATCTCCTCATAGGGCATCTCCTGCTGGACGAGCAGCAGGATGGCGGTGCGCTGCTCCTCCGGCAGCTGCGCGACGGCCCGGGAGAACGCCTCCTCGAGCTCCCCCACCCTGCGGCCTGACTCAGGGGCGTCATCACCCGGCTCGGGAGCGGATTCGAGGGCGGAGGTGGGTTTGCGGCTGCGGCGCCTCCATTCGTTGAGGACGAGGTTCCGGGCGATGTGGATCAGGTAGGTGCTCAGCTTGGCCTCCGGACGCCAGTGACCGGCCGCGCGGTGCAGGCGGATGAACACCTCCATCGCGAGCTCCTCGGCGGTGGCCTGCGAACCCACCTCGGACCGCAGGTAGCCGATGAGGCGCGCATGATGCCGGTGCACGAGCAGACGGAGGGCGTCATCGTCCCCCCCCGCCACCAGCCCCATGAGGCGACGGTCCTCCTCTTCGTCCGCCAAGGGTGTGCTCTCCTCGGACATCTTACGATTCAACCCCGCGGACCGGCGGAGGTTGCCTGATGGCGTCGGGCGAAGGCCCGCAGCATCTGGAGCATGAACTGCTCCAAGGCGGAGAGTACCTGATAGTTCAGTTCAAGCCGACCCCTGGCCTCCTCGAGCCGGACGACGGCGGCGGAAGCCTGGAGCGAACAGTCCGGCCGGCCGCGGCCGAAGATCCGTATCCTCTCCTCGACCGAGGCGAGCAAGCGGGACCGGACGGCTCGGCGGAGCGACTCCTCATGGGCCGCCTCGGCCTCCTCCGGATCGTCGTCGCCCGGCGGCAACGGCGAGGCCTCCAGGGCCTCGGCGGTGAGCTTCTCCTGCAGCGACTCAAAGCGCGCGCAGAGGGCGTAGGCGGGGATGAAGGTCTCCGTCAGCCGGACGGGCGTGGGTGAAGACGCCTTGGCCAGCAGACGGTCGAAGTCGCGCAACCAGTCCGCCCAGGCCGGGTCGCTCACCTGAGGGGCCTCTCCGGGCAGGTGGAAACGGAGGCAACGGCTGAGCACGGTGGGCAGGACGCGGTAGTAGTTCGCGGTCTGCAGCACGATGAGCGTGCCGGGAGGAGGTTCCTCCAGGGACTTCAGGAAGGCGTTGGCCGCCTCGGATTGGAAACGGTCGGGCTCATGGACGACGACCGCGCGCGTCCCGCCGGTGGCGCTCAGGCGCAGCGAGGCGACGACCGTCTGGACGGCGTCGAGCGAGATGCGCCTGGACTTCTTGGCGGGACGCAGGACGGCGCAGTCGGGATGCGAAGCGGGGTCCTCGCAGCCGAGGTGGACTCCCGCCAGCCGGAGGGCGGCGCGCTCAAGCGCCGCCGGGTCGGGGCCGGTCAGCAGGACGGCGTGCGGCATGCGGCCCTCGGCGCGGGCGCGCAGGAGCACCTTGAACGCCGGGAGGTCGGCGGGGTCAGCTGAGGCGGCGCGTGACTTCATGCCAGATGTCATCCGATACGGCCGCAGGAGGACGGGCGGCGTCAAGCACCAGGAAACGGCCGGGCTCCTCACGCGCCAGATCCAGGTAGGTCGCGCGCACGCGAAGATGGAATGCCGCGTCGAGGGCTTCGAAACGGTCGGATTGCCCGCGGTCACGGACGGAGGCCCGGCCGAGGCCGTGCGCGGGATCGACGTCCAGAAGCACGGTCAGGTGCGGGCGGACGTCGCCGCAGGCGAGCCGGTTGACGGAGGCGATGAGCGTCCGGTCAAGCCCTCGCCCTCCGGACTGATAGGCCGTGGTGGAGTCGGCGAAACGGTCGCAAAGCACGACCTCGCCGCGCGCAAGCGCGGGCGCGACGGCCTCGGCCACCAGCTGGGCGCGACAGGCCGCGAAAAGCAGGGCCTCCGCGCCGGGCGCGATCGACTCGCCCGGCCGCTTGAGCGCCTCGCGCAGGCGCTCACCCAGGGGCGTGCCCCCGGGTTCACGCAGGCGGAGCACCTTGCTGCCCGCGGCGGCCAGCCGGTCGGCGAGAAGCGCGATCTGCGTCGACTTGCCGGCTCCCTCACCGCCCTCGAAGGTGATGAACTTTCCTGCGATGGGCATGAGGTCGGAAGATGGAGGACGGCAGGCGGTTGGCGAGTGGAGAAAGGCGGACATGAAGAAGCCCGGGGCGTCCCGGGCTTCGCGGCGGTCGCCTGGGCGCGGTCACTCCGTCGGCGTGGGATTGACCGGGGGCTGCTTGACCTCCTGCTCCACGAGACGCTGCAGGGTCAGGGCGATGCGGTCACCGATCGAGGCGACGCTTCCGCCGCCGCCACCCGAGGAACTGCTCATGGCAGGGGTCGGAGGCAGGACGTTGCTGGAGGTCACCTGAGCCGGGGGCTTGTCCTCGATGACGGTCACGGGAGCCTTCTCGCCGGGAGGAGGAGGCGGAGGCGCCAAGGTGGCCTGGTCGCGGATGGCCTCGACGATGTTGGCGGGCACGCCGCTCTTGGCCTGAAGGATGCCGGCCAGCTCGGTAAGCTGGGCGGAGTTCATGTCGCCGAGCTCGATGACCGCGACGGGCGAAGGCGCGGGGCCGGCATTCTCCGAAGAACCTCCGGAAGCTCCGGCTCGGGCTCCGGCTCCGCCGCCGGCGGACGAACCGACGACCGCCGCATTGGCGCTCACGGCGTCACCGGGATCCTTGGTGGTGACGTCGAGCTGCTTGCCGGGCGCGACGGTGACGGGACCGGTGTTCGCGTCATAGACGACGCCCTCGACGGAGCCCCTCGCGCAGGCGATGCTCATCGAGACGGTGCCGTTGGTGTTGCGGGTGAAGCCGACGGTGAAGACGGTTCCGCGGATGCGCGCCATGCCCACGGGGGTCTTGATGACGTAAGAGGACAGGGGGCTGAGCTTGCGGACTTCCCCCACGACCTTGCCGCGCTTGACCTCGATTTCAGTCACGGAAGGCGAGGGCTCCTTGTCGAACTTCTGATAGGATCCCTCGACGATCGCGGAAGAGGCGACCTGGCGGAACGTCTTCACCTCGATGAGCGACTCGGGGCTGACGATCAGGGTGGAGCCGTTGGAGAGGATCAGCTCGGCGGTGGAGGCGGCGGCCGTCTCGATATGATAGCCCTCGGCGGGCGAGAACAGGAAACCGGAGGTGAGAGGCTTGCGGGCCTTCTTGGCGTCGATGGAGAACGCGGAGCCGGTGAGATTGCCGACCAGCACCTTGCCGTCCTGCAGGGCGGCGGAACCAACCGCCGGCAGGAGCAGGAGGCCCAGGAGGATGAAGACGCGTTGGCGGAGGCTGCTCATGTGCAGATTGGGGGTCTTTTGAAACTAGGATGGAGACGGTCGGAAGCAACCCCTTAAACCACCCTTGAATGGCAAGAAAAAGCCCCCGCCCCGAAGGGCGGAGGCCAGTCTCGGCTCACCGAGGGCTCAAGCCCCGGCGTACTTCTCAAGGTGACGCTGGACCTTGAAGGGGGAAATCTGGGCGTAGCGCGGAAGTCCCTGTTCGAAAGGAAGTTGCATCTCTCCCTGGATCAGGGGGAGCGCGTATTTCACGAACTCCTGGCTGATGGACATCCGGTCCTCGCCGATCCACTCCGGCGGGAAGGCCTTCACCCCGTTGGCGATTTCAGAGAGGGGGGCGAGGCGGGTCTCAACCCCGTAGGTCTCCTTGCCGGTACGGACCATGATGACCATCTGGCCGGACTCGCCGGCGATGGCGGCGCGCACGGCGGCGGCTCCGCAGAGCTCGGCCTCCTCGACGTCGGTCTTGGAAGCGTTGTGCGAGGCGGCGCGCTGCGTGATGCCGAGCTTGGAGGCGCGGGCCTTCACGCCGTCGAAACGGTCTTCGACAAGGTTGCGGAGGTATTCTCCGGCGCCGCCGAGGACGGCGTGCCCGAAGGCGTCGGTGCTGGAGGTGTCGGCGCCGAGGTAGTTGCCGGCGGCATCCTGTACGCCTTCGGAGACGACCACGAAGCAGTGCTTCTCGGTCTTGAGGACTTCCTGGACGCGGCCGATGAAGGCCTCAGGGCTGAAGGGGACCTCGGGGAGCAGCACGATGTGCGGGGCGGTGCAGTTGTAATGGGTGTTGGACTTCACGCGGTCATCGGTCTTGTCGCGACGATGGGCGAGGACGGATGAGGCGGCCAGCCAGCCGGCGTTGCGTCCCATGACCTCAAGGACGGAGACGAAGTCGTTCTGGCCCATGGCGGCGTTGTCGAGGGCGGTCTCACGGATGGTCACGCCGATGTGCTTGGCGACGGAGCCGAAGCCGGGGCAGTGGTCGGTGAGAGGAAGGTCGTTATCGATGGTCTTGGGTACGCCGATCACGCGGAGCTCGTAGCCCCGCTCCTTGGCGAGCGCGTCGATCTTGGCGGCGGTGTCCTGGGAGTCGTTGCCGCCGATGTAATGGAAGTAACGGATGTTGTGGGCTTCGAAGACCTTCAGGATGCGGTCGAAGTCCTCCTGCTTCTTGACCTTGTAGCGGCAGGTGCCGAGGGCGGCGCCCGGGGTGTGGCGCAGGGCGCGCAGGGTCTGCTGGGACTGGGCGGCGAGGTCCACCAGCTCCTCATGGAGCACGCCCTGGATGCCGTTCAGTCCGCCGTAGATCTCAGGGATCTCGTCCTCATGCTTCAGGGCCTCTGAAATCACCCCGGCGAGGCTGGCGTTGATGACGGGGGTGGGGCCGCCGCTCTGCGCGACGAGAAGGTTGCCGATGAGGGAGGACATGGGAGGGAACGGTTTGAAAGGTGGGTTGTGGGAACCCCCCTGCCCCTTGGCAACACGGAAAACCCCGCCCCCCGCGCACGACGCGCGAAGGCTTACAAAATGCGGCCCGGACGCACTTCCGCGGACTCCGGAACCTTCGCCTTCCACTCGTCGGCCTGCCGTGCGAAGGCGTCCACCTGGGCGCCCGCCGCCCCGGTCAGTTCGGAGGCGCGGGCGACGGCGGCCCGCAGGGCCTCGAGAGGCACGCCGACGCGTCGGTCGGCGGCGAGCCGCTCGACGAGGTCGTTGCGGGCGCTGCCGCCCGAACGGAGGTCCTTGGCGACGGCCACGGCGTGCTCCTTGATCGCCTCATGCGCGGCCTCTCGTCCCGCGCCGGCCTTGACGGCCTCCATCAGGAAGGTGGTCGTGAGCAGGAACGGCAGGTAGTGGGCCGACTCGCGGTCCACGACGGGCCGGTTGACTTCCATCTGGCCGAGGACGGTGAGGAAGGCCTCGAAGAGGCCGTCGAGCGCGAGGAAGGCGTCAGGGAGGAGGACGCGCCGGACGACCGAGCAGGAGACGTCGCCCTCGTTCCACTGGTCGCCGGACAGCGAGGCCGCCATGGCGAGATGGCCGCGCAGGATGACGTGGAAGCCGTTGATGCGCTCGCAGGTGCGGGCGTTCATCTTGTGCGGCATCGCGGAGGAGCCGACCTGACCGGGCAGGAAGCCCTCGCTGGCCAGTTCATGGCCCGCCATGAGGCGAAGGGTGCGCGCGAAGGAGGAAGGACCGGACGCGGCGGAGAGCAGCGCCGAGACGACCTCGAGGTCCATCGAACGGGGATAGACCTGGCCGACCGCGCCGAGGGAGCGCGGGATGCCGAGGTGCGCGAGCACGCGCTCCTCGAGCCGCACGACCTTGGCCGCGTCGCCGCCGAAGAGGGTCAGCTGGTCGAGCTGCGTGCCGACCGCGCCCTTGAGCCCGCGGGCCGCGAAAGCGCCGAGGGCGGCGTCGAGCTGGGCGACGCCGCGCAGGCACTCCTCGCCGAACATGGCCCAGCGCTTGCCGACGGTGGTGGGCTGGGCGGCGACGTTGTGGGTGCGGGCGGCGATGAGCAGGTCGCGGTCGGCCTGGGCGCGGCGGGCCAGGGCGCCGAGCGCGGCGACGGCCTTGGCGCGCACGAGACGCAGGGAGCGGAAGACCTGCAGCTGCTCGACGGATTCGGTGAGGTCACGGCTGGTCAGGCCCTTGTGCACGTGCTGATGGCCGGCCAGCGCGCAGAACTCGTCGATGCGCGCCTTCACGTCGTGCCGGGTCTCCTCCTCGCGGCGACGGATGGAGTCGAAGTCGACCCGGTCCTTGACCCGCTCATAGGCGGCGAGGGCCTCGGCGGGGATGTCGAGCCCGAGGTCGCGCTGCGCCTTCATCACGGCGATCCAGTATTCGCGCTCCAGCACCACGCGGCCGCGCGTGGACCACACGGCCTTCATGGCGGGGGAGGCGTATCGGTCGGCGAGGACGTTGGGGACGTGGTCTTGGGACATCGTGCGCGAAAGGAGACAGGGATATCAGGGTTGGCGTCCCACGGCAAGCGCACGCAGGAACAGCGCGCGCACGGCCTGCTCCTCGTCGGCGCCGCGATTGGAGGCGTCGAAGCACTCGGCGCAGGCGAGCTGGGCGTCGATCAGCTCCGCCAGGGCGTAACGGGAGGCGGCCGGCGCGACCTTGTTCGAGACGTACCAGGGGTGCTGGGAGAAGACGTTGGCGCTGGACTTGGCCGCCGAGCCGAAGGTCGGCCCGTGCCGGGCGGAGGCGGTCTCGAAGGCGCCCTTGGGCAGCCCGGCCTCCGAGAGACGGAAATCGCCGGAATCGGCGAGCGCACGGATCTGGATGAGGAGGCGGAGGCGGTTCTGGAGCGCGGAAAGCAGCGGGCGGGCGGAGGACTCGTTGAAGAAGTAACGGTCGAGGGCGGCGAGCGCCCAGGGCAGGTCCCGCGCGGCGAAGGCCTCGATGGGCTCGAAGAAATCGCCGTCGCCGAAGACCGGCACGAGCAGATGGACGTCGGATTCGCGCAGGGAGCCGCCCTTGCCCGCGTAGGTCGCGAGCTTGTCGCACTCGCCGAGCACGAGCCGCGTGGACTGCCCGACGCGGCCCACGACGGCCTCCGGGACGCCGCGTTCGAACTTCACGCCGAGCGACTTCAGGTGCGCCGCGGCCATCTCGGCCTGCTGCTCAGCCGCGGGATCGGGTCCGAAGGGCGAGGGACGGCCGGCCGCATGGACGACGAACTCATCCGCGGTCTCCTTGAGCGCGGAAAGGTCCTTGCGTCGTCCGTCATAAGGGGTGGCCGAAATGATCACGTGGACGTCGTCGGGAGCCGTGGGCAGGGCGCTGAGCATGGCCCCGAGACGCTCCTTGGCCTCCTCCGACCTGCCCTGCTGGGTGTCGGCCACCCAGTTCAGGTTGCGCAGCCAGAGGACTTTCGCTCCGCCGAACATCGGCAGGGTCCGGAGGGACTCGATGAAGCGGGTCTCGATGCCCTGGGCGTCCTCGACCCGGATCATGGCCCCGTCGATCACCTCCGCCTCGGCCTCCGAGCCGAGCTTCTTCTTCGCGGCCTCGAAGAGGGCGCGGGCGTCCCGGTCGACGAGGTATTCGTCTTTGCCCGCGACGATGGCTAGGTAGGCCGGCACGGCCCTAATCTTCGCCGTCGCATGGCGGTGGCAACCCTTTGTGCGCGCGGCGCCGGCCGCGACGTCGCCCCGGAGCCGGTCAGGACCCGTGCAGCAGGTCCTCGACGCGGTAACGGTTGAGCTTGCGGCGCATCCAGTCGAGGGCGGTGTTCACGGACCGACGGCGCACCTGCGCGCGGTCGCCGACGACGGAGATGCGGCGGGACCAGACGCCGGTGGGCGAAGAATACCCGAGGAAGACGGTGCCGACGGGATCGGCGTCGGTGCCGCCGTCGGGTCCGGCGAAGCCGGTGACGGAAAGGGCGTAGTCGGAACCGAACTTCTCGGCGGCGCCCGACGCCATGGCCGCGGCCGCCTCGGCCGAGACGGCCCCGTGCTGGGCGATGAGCGACTCGGGGACGCCGAGGAGGTTCATCTTGGCGTCATTGGAATAGCAGACGGCGGAGCCGGCGAAGACCTTGGAGGCTCCCGGCACGGAGGCGAAGGCGTCGGCGAGCAGACCGCCGGTGCAGGATTCGGCCAGCGAGACGCTCTTCTCCAGTGAACGCAGCTGCTCGATCACGATGGAGGACAGGCAGGCGTGCCCGGTGCAGATGAAGTCCTCGCCGACGGCGTCGCGGACGCGGCGGGCGACGTCGCAGAGGTCATCCGCGGTGGCGCCGCTGCCGCCGGAGGAGATGCGCGCGTCGACGATGCCGGTGTGGGTGCCGAAGGTGAGCGTGAGCTCCGCGGGCACGAAGGGCCGGATGAGGGCCTCAAGCGGCGCAGCGCCGATGCCGTAGGTGCGCACCTGCACGTAGGCCTCGCCGCGGCAGGCGCAACCGAGGTCACGCAGCCTCGGCACGACTTCCTCGTCGAACATCGGCCTCAGCTCCAAGCCGGGGCCGGGCAGCATGACGAGGGCCCGGCCTTCGCACGAGAACCAGACGCCGGGGGCGGTGCCCCGGGGATTCCGCAGCTCGGCGCCGCCGACCGGCACGCGGCACTGGCGGAGGTCGGCGTCGGAGACGGTCCTTCCGATCCGCTGGAAACGATCGCGGAGGGCGGACTCGGAGTGAGGGGTGCGCGTGAGCCCGACGCCCAAGGCCGCGGCGACGGCCTCGCGCGTGCAGTCGTCGGTGGTGGGACCGATGCCACCGGTGGTGACGATGACGTCGTAGACGCCCCAGGCCGCCCCGACCTCGCGGGCGATGGCGGAAGCGTCGTCACGAACGGTCACGGCGCGCGTCACGGGCAGGCCGCGTCTGGCAAGCTGCTCTCCGAGCCAGACGAGGTGGGAGTTGCCGCGCAGGCCGTCGAGGAGCTCGTCGCCCACGTTGATGACGAGGACTTCGCGGGGATGGGCGGGGCGGCAGGAATCCATTTGCGGGACTGCGGAACACCCGCAGGGTTTGAGAACACCCGCAAAATGCAAACCGGCCGGGAAGAACTTTCGCCCAAGGCGAGGGCGCGGCGGGCGCCCCGGGCCCCCGGGGTGTACCTGATGCGGGACGCGGCCGGCCTGGTGGTCTACGTGGGCAAGGCCAAGGACCTGAAAAGGCGTCTGGCCAGCTACTTCGCCCCCCGCACCCGGCTCACCCCCAAGGTGGCGGCCATGATGGACACGGTCCACGACCTGGAATGGCATGAGGTGCGGACGGAGACCGAATCGCTCCTGCTGGAGGGCAGGCTGATCAAGCGCTGGCGCCCCCGCTGGAACATCCTCTTCCGGGACGACAAGCAGTTCCCTCAGATCCGGGTCGACCTCCAGGACCCGGTGCCGCGCTTCCGCATCGTGCGGGCGCGCACTTCCGAGACCGCGCGACACTACGGCCCCTTCCCCCACCAGCGCGCGGTGCGGAGGGCGCTCAACGAGATGCGGACCAAATTCGGCATCCTGCTCGGGGACGCCGCCCCGGAACGACTCCCGGACGGACGCTGGCGGCTCTACTCCGGCGCGCGTGCCGAGATCCAACGGCACGCCAACGAGGTGACCGAGGAGGAGTACCGCAAGCGGGTCGACGACGCGTGCGCCTTCCTCGACGGCAAGGCAGCGGAATGGGCCGAGGCGGTCGAGACGGAGATGCGCGCCGCCGCCGAGGCGCGCGACTACGAGAAGGCCGCCGACATGCGCGACCTGCTCGACGCGCTCCGGCGCACCACCGAGAAGTCCCGGCGATTCCTGCGCGAGAACCCGCTGCCCCGCCGCGACGAGGCCGCCGCCCTGGCCGCGCTCGCGGCCGCGCTCGGCCTGGAGCGTCCGCCCGCCACGGCGGAGTGCTTCGACATCTCGCACATCTCGGGCACGCTGGCGGTGGCCTCCATGGTGCGCTTCATCGACGGCCAGGCCGACAAGTCCGGCTACCGCCGCTTCAGGATCAGGTCGTTCGAGGGCAACGACGACTTCCGCGCGATGCAGGAAGTGGTCGGCCGCCGCTACACGCGCCTGCACGAGGAGCACCGCGCTTTTCCCGAACTGGTCATCATCGACGGCGGCCTCGGCCAGGTCCACGCCGCGCTCGCCGCCTTCAAGGAACATGACCTCGCCCCGCCCCCGCTCATCGGCCTGGCCAAGCGCGAGGAGACGGTCGTCTTCCCTGACGGACGCGAACTGAAGCTGCCGCGGCACGACGTCGGGCTCGCCCTGCTCATGCGCATCCGCGACGAAGCCCACCGCTTCGCCAACGACTTCAACGCCGAGCTGCGCACGCGCAAGCTGCGCGAATCGGTCCTGGACGAGATGCCGGGCCTCGGGCCGGCGCGTCGCAAGGCCCTGCTGGAGGCCTTCGGCAGCATCCAGGCGCTGCGCAAGGCGACGGAGGCCGAGATCGCCGAAGTGCCCGGCTTCGGTGGGGCGACGGCGCGCGAGCTCAGGAAGTTCCTCGACACGCGCACGCGCCGCGCCCCGGAAGATCCCGAAGGGACGGACTAGTCGGCGACCTCGGCCGCGACCCCGAGCTCCCGCGCGACGAGGTCGGCCACACGACGGGCCCCGCCGGCGTCACCGAGCGCCTCGACGGACTTCTTCCAGGTCCGCCAGACCCTCCATTCGTCCGCGAAGGCCGAGGCGACCGCCGCCCGTGCGGACTGCGGATCGAGACCGAACGTGCCGGCGCCATGCCCCGTGATGAGCCGTGCGTTGCCCGCCTCCTGCCCGGGTATGACCTGGGTGATCACCATCGGCACGCCGGCCGCCACGCACTCATGCGTCGTGGCCCCGCCCGCCTTGCTGACCACGAGATGGCTCGCGAGCATCAGTTCGGGGATGCGGTCGGTCCAGCCGAGCACCTCGGCCCGTCCCGCGACGGCGCGTCCGACCGCGTCCTTGAATCCGGCGTCGCGCCCCACCGTCACCGTCAGCTCCAGATCGAGCGAAGCCAGCGAGGCGGCCAGCGCGACCGCGTCGCTCCGACCGGGATTGAGCATGAGCAGCACGCGCGGACGGCCGCCCGGCAGGGCCGTGGAGCGTCCGGCGAGACGCGCGGGCACGGGGAATCCGAAGGGCAGCACGCGTGCGGCGGGCACGCCCTGCCTGACCATCACGTCGGCGGTGGCCCGGTTCGGCGTGACGTACCAGTCGGAATGCGCGCGGTGCCAGGCTCGGTTCACCGAGATCGAGTCGGTGACCACGGTGATGAGCCGCGGGCGCGCGGGGTCGTCACGCCGCCAGCGGCGGGCCATCATGTAGTTGTAGAGCGGATAGGCCGAGACGACCGCGCGGGGCGCGGCCTCGTCGAGCAGCGCGTTGAGCCGACGTTCCACCGGCCGCACCAGCGGCAGGGAGGCGCGGACGAGCGGCATGCGGTCGAGGCCGGCGTAGAGGCAGCCCCAGAGGCGCGGGAAGCGGTTCGCGAGCCGGATGTATCCGTCCCGCTGGGCGCGGGCGCGCTCCGGACCGTAGGCCTCGATGAAGAGGTCGTGCACGCGGGACTCGAACGCGCCGGAAAGATGGCCCGCCAGGGCCTCCGCCACCGCCCGGGCGGCCGCGTTGTGCCCTTCGCCGAAACCGGCGGAGAGCACGGGCACCCGGATCATCGGACGGGCGCCGCCTCCGCGGCGCGCACGGACGGAACCTCGCCCGCGGCGGCCTGCGCGCGCTGCGCGGCGATCCGCGCGCGCAGCTCGTCGCGGCCGACCACCCGCAGGGTCCCGTCCGTCTCCTCGACCACCGCGGTGAGCGACTCCACCCAGTCTCCCGAATTGAGGTAGCGCACGCCGCCGATCATCCGGTCCTCCGCCTTGTGGATGTGACCGCACATCACGCCGTCGCAGCCGCGACGGGCGGCGAGGGACTGGATGTGGTCCTCGAACCGTGAGATGAAGCTCACCGCCTCCTTCACGCGGCCCTTGATGGCCTGGGAGAGCGAGAAGTACTCCTTGCCGCGCCAGGCGCGCCAGCGGTTGTAGAACCGGTTGATGTCGAGCAGCAGCTGGTAGCTGATGTCGCCGATCACGGCGAGCCAGCGCATCTTGGCCGTGACCGTGTCGAACGCGTCGCCGTGGATGCAGAGGTAGCGCCTGCCGTCGGCGCCGACGTGCACGTGCTCCTCCGCGAGCTCGATGCGGTCGAGCGCGATGGGAATGAGGCGGCGCAGGAAGTCGTCATGGTTGCCGCGCAGGTAGACGACCTTGGTGCCGTCCTTCTCCGCCATCTTCATGAGGCGCCTCACCACCGCGGTGTGCGCCGGGCTCCAGTGGTTCTTCCGCCGCAGCGACCAGAGGTCGATGATGTCTCCGTTGAGGATCAGTTTCTCGCAGCGGACGCCGCGCAGCACCTCGAGCAGCTCGCGCGCCTGCGAGTCCTTCGTGCCGAGATGGAGGTCGGAGAGCACCAGGGTGCGGAACAGGACCTTGTGAGGAGGGACCGGACGTTCGACGTTCACCATGGAATCGGATGGTGCCCCTCCCGCATGTCCTTTCCGCGTCGGAACGGGCACGGGACGGTGAAAAGAAGGAGGGAGGTTCGGACACACGATTGTAACAATCGTAACCTTCTGGTGTGTCGTTTGTTACGCCTGGGTTACGGAGCGTTGTTGCACACCTGTCCCGGTAGCGGGTTCAAACCAGCCGCAAACCCAACCCAAGCGATGAAAGACTTCCTGAAGAAGGCCCTCGGCAAGGATGAGAAATTCTACGAGCTGCTGGAGGCCAGCGCGGACGAGGCGGCCAAGAGCGCCAAGGCCGTCGCGCGGCTCTGCTCCCAGCTGGGCAAGCCCGACTTCGACCGCAGCTTCACCGAACTGGTCGTCGCCCGCCGCAACGACAAGCGGATCGGGCTGAGCATCACCCAGGAGCTGTGCCGCACCTTCGTCACCCCGCTCGAGCGCGAGGACATCGAGGCGCTGGCCAACGCCCTCTACAAGATTCCGAAGACCTGCGAGAAGGTCGGCGAGCGTCTCGCCATCTGCCCCTCGCAGTTCTCCACCGACATCGTGGACAAGCAGGTGCGCATGCTCGAGCAGGCCACCGAGGTGACCGCCGCGCTGGTGCGCAAGCTCCGCAAGCTCTCCAACGTCGAGGAGATCCAGGACCATTACGAGACGCTGCAGACGATCGAGGGCGACGCCGACCGGCTGATGGTCGGGCTGCTCCGCGACCTCTACCAGGGCAACGTGGACGCCAAGGAGGTCGTGGTGCTCAAGGACATCTACGAGCTGCTGGAGCGCGCCATCGACCACTGCCGCGACGCCGGCAAGGTCGTGTTCCAGATCGCCCTCAAGTACGCCTGATCGGGACGCAGCGGACCCATGGACCCCTTCGTCCTGATGCTGGCGGTCATCGTGGTCGCCCTGGTGTTCGAATACATCAACGGCTTCCATGACGCGGCCAACGCGATCGCCACGGTGGTCTCCACGCGGGTGCTCACGCCGCGCCAGGCCATCCTGCTCGCCGCGATCACCAACCTGGTGGGGGCTTTCTGGGGCACGGCCGTGGCGAAGACCATCTACTCGGGGTACATCGACGTCTCGGGCGGCTTCCAGGTGCAGCAGCTGGCCATCGCCTGCGGACTGCTCGGCGGCATCGTCTGGAACCTCATCACCTGGTGGTTCGGCATCCCGTCCAGCTCCTCGCACGCGCTCGTCGGCGGCCTCTGCGGCGGCGTGCTGGGACAGACCCACCTCGACTGGGGACGGCTGATCTGGTCGGCCTCCGAAGGGGGCAAGACGGCGGGCCTCTGGCCCAAGCTGATCAAGCCGATGTTCGTCTCGCCGTTCATCGGCTTCGCGCTCGGGGTCGTCTTCATGGCCGTGCTGACGGCCGTCATCGTCCGGCTGATGGCGCGTCCGAGCGTGGTGCAGCGCCGCTTCGGACGGCTGCAGCTGGTCTCGGCCGGCATGATGGGCTTCTCCCACGGCTCCAATGACGCCCAGAAGACGGTTGGCATCATCACCTTCGCGCTCATCGTGGGCACGACCTCGGGCGCCTTCAATGGCCACCCTGAATGGGCTTCGTTCATGAAGCCCGAGCTCAACGCCAAGGGGGTGGTCGACCACGCGCCGTACTGGGTCATCGTGCTCTGCGCGATCACGATGGCGCTCGGCACGGCCGCCGGCGGCTGGAAGATCATCCGCACGATGGGCCACAAGATGGTCAAGCTGCAGCCGGTCCACGGCTTCGCGGCGGAGACGGCCGCGGCCATCACCATCCATGGCGCCTCGGAGATGGGCATCCCGCTCTCGACGACGCACGTCATCTCGACCTCGATCCTCGGCGTGGGCGCGACGAAGCGCTTCGACGCGGTGAAGTGGGGCCTGGTGGGCCGCATCGTGTGGGCCTGGGTGATCACGATCCCGATCACGCTGACGCTGGGCTACCTCTTCTACCGGGGCGCGGCGCTCGCCGGCTGGGCGAACTGAACGCCGGGCGGAGGCTCAGCGTGAGCCGAGGTCGACGCCCGTCCTCCTGGCCCAGGCCATCCAGGCGTCCGACAGCTCCCTGAGCTTGTCGGGACGCTCGGCCGCCAGGTCGCGCTGCTCCGACGGGTCGACGGATAGGTCGAAGAGCTGCCAGGTCACGGGCGCACTCTGGCGCTTGCCCCAGACGGCCTTCCACTGGCCGAGGCGGTAGCCGCGGGCGCCTTCGTGCGCGGTGGGAATGCCGCGCTCGGCCGTGGTCTCGCCGCGCAGGTCGGGCAGAAGGGAGCGGCCCGAGAGCGGACGCACGGCCTTGCCGGCCCGTTCGGTCGGATAGGTGGCGCCGACGGCCTCCGCGACGGTGGGCAGGAGGTCCATGACGTGAACGGGCGATCGGATCCACGCCTCGCGAGGCTTCAGGCGGGCGGGCCAGGAGACGACCAGGGGCGCGCTGACGCCGCCCTCGTGGCAGAAGTGCTTGTAGAGGTTGAGCGGGGTGTTGCCGAGGTTGGCCCAGCCGGAGCCGTAGGAGGAGTGGGTGCCGGCCTGGCCCATGCCCTCGAGGGCGGCGCCGACGTGCAGGTCGGTGCGGCCGGCGCGCGAGCGGCCGTCGAAGCCGAACGGGCCCCACTCGTAACAGGCGCCGTTGTCGGAGGTGAAGACGATGAGCGTGTCCTCGAGCTCGCCGTGCTTCTCGAGGTCGGAGAGCAGCCGTCCGACGCCCTGGTCGACGTGCTCGACCATCGCGGCGAAGGTGGCCATGCGTCGGGCAAGGTCCTCCCGTCGATCCGCCGGAAGGCTGTCCCATGACGGGTTGGGCTGGCCGGAGAAGCCGTTGGCGATGGCGTCATCGGACTCGACGGGCACGGTCGAGAGCGGCGGCAGCACGGCGTCGGCGGGGATGAGCCCGATGCGCTTCATGCGCGCGAAACGCTCGGCCCGCAGGACGTCCCAGCCGCGCCGGTAGGTGGCCATGTGCCGGTCGATGGAGGCCTTGGGCGCCTGCACGGGGAAGTGCGGCGAGGAATGCGCGAGATAGAGGAACCATGGCCGCCCCTTGTCGGCACGCGCCTGCCGCAGGAACTCCAGCGCGTAGTCGGTGAAGACGTCGGTGACGTAGAACTTGCCGGGAGCGTAGGTGAGTTCGGCCGGCGTTCCCGCGGGCAGCCGCACGTAGGACGTCGGGTCCCACTGGTCATTGGAATGGGCCTGCAGGTTCTTGTAGCCGTAATAGGCGTCGAAACCCCGCAGGATCGGACCCGGCACGCCCATGTGCCACTTGCCTACCATCCAGGTGCCGTAACCGGAGCCCTTGAGCAGCTCGGAGATGGTGACGTTGTCGTCGAGGAGATGCCCCGTGTAGGCGGGTCCGCGACCCGGCGAAGGCTTGGCCGAGACGAAATCGCCGATGCCAGCCTCATGGGGGTGGAGCCCAGTCATCAGCGAGGCGCGCGTCGGGCAGCAGCGGGCCGAGGTGTAGACCTTCTCGAAGCGGGCGCCCGCCTTGGCGAGCCGGTCTAGGTTCGGCGTGGGAATCTCACCCCCGTAGCACCCCAGATCCGAGTAGCCCAGGTCGTCCGCCAGGATGATCAGCACATTGGGTCGCCCCGCGGCCCCGCAGGCCAGGGCGGCCAGGAAGAGGGGAAGAAGACGGGACAGGCGCATCGGGGTCACGGAATCGTGGCTACGTCGGCGTTCATGACCAGACCCTTCAATGGCCTCAACAGCCCGATTAGAGCCCCTAAAAGGGCTGGTTTTCGCCCTTCTCACTTGCCCCTTGGGGGGTCGCTCCTACGTTCCGCCTTACCACCATGGTCAAAACCGACTTCGGCTATAACAGCAAGGTAGAGGGCGAGGTCATCGTGACCCGGGCTGATGCGGTCGTGAACTGGGTCCGCAGCCACTCGGTCTGGCCGATGCCGATGGGTCTGGCCTGCTGCGCCATCGAACTGATGGCGGCCGGCGGTTCCCGTTTCGACATCTCCCGCTTCGGCATGGAAGTCATGCGTTTCTCGCCCCGTCAGGCCGACTGCATGATCGTGGCCGGCACGGTCACCTACAAGATGGCCGAGGTCGTCCGCCGCATCTACGACCAGATGGCCGAGCCCAAGTGGGTCGTCGCGATGGGCGCCTGCGCCTCCTCCGGCGGCATGTACCGCTCCTACGCCACCCTCCAGGGCGTGGACAACATCGTGCCGGTCGACGTCTACATCTCCGGCTGCCCGCCCCGCCCGGAGGCCCTCCTCGACGGCATGATGCTCCTGCAGGAGAAGATCCGCAAGGAAGGCGGCTCGCTCCGCCGCACGTTCAAGGGACGCGTCGTCGAGACCAAGGTCGTCAGCTGAGCCGATGGACGCCGCCGCCCTCACCAGCCGCTTCACCGCCCTGCGGGACCTCGCCGGCAAGGACATGCCGACCTACGAGGCTCCCGGCGGCGACCTGCTCGCGGTCGTGAAGTTCCTCCGCGACGAACAGGGCTTCGACCTGCTCGCCGACCTCTGCGGCGTCGAATGGAAGGACCGCACGCCGCGCTTCGGCGTCGTCATCCACCTGCTCGCGACGGCCTCCAAGGAGTACGTCCGGCTCCACGTCCCCGCCGTCGACGACCGCGTGCCCAGCGTCTCCTCGCTGCATCCCGGCGCCAACTGGCACGAGCGCGAGGCCTATGACATGTACGGCATCCGCTTCGACGGACATCCCGACCTGCGCCGCATCCTGATGTGGGACGGCTACCCCTACCACCCGCTGCGCAAGGACTTCCCCCTCGCCGGCATCGAAGTGCCACTGCCCGCCGCCGACGTGGCCGAAGTCACCGGCCAGGCCGTCGAGCCCGCGCCCATGATGGGCGGACCCTTCGTCTCGCACGGAGGACGCATGTCCGAAGGCGAGCCCTCCGCCCTCGACCAGTCCTGGACCGAGGAACGCCCCAAGTCCTGAACCTGCCGTGAAGATCACCAAGGAAATCTCCATCGGCGACGTCGCCGCCCGCGCGGAGGAACTGCGCGGCGAGAACATGACGCTCAACATGGGGCCGTCGCACCCCGCCACGCACGGCGTGCTGCGCCTCTCCCTCGAGCTCGACGGCGACAAGGTCATCAAGTGCGACCCGGTCATCGGCTACCTGCACCGCGGCGACGAGAAGATCGCGGAGAACATGACCTACAACCAGTTCGTGCCCTACACGGACCGGCTGGACTACCTCGCGCCGCTGGCGAACAACGTCGCCTACGCCATCGCCGTCGAGCGCCTCGCCGGCGTCAAGGTGCCCGAACGCTGCGAGGCGATCCGCGTGGTCTGCTGCGAGATGGCGCGCATCTCGTCGCACCTCCTCGGCCTCGGCGTGTACGCCATGGACACCGGCGCCTGGACGGTGTTCATGTACACCTTCAACGAGCGCGAGAAGCTCTACACGCTGTTCGAGGAGCTGACCGGCGCCCGCTTCACCACCAGCTACACCCGCGTCGGCGGCGTCACCCGCGACCTCCCCGAGGGCTGGCTGGCCAAGGTCGACGCCTTCTGCGACGGCGTGCTGCGCACGGTCGACGAGGTCGACCGCCTGCTCACGCGCAACGGAATCTTCCTCGAGCGCACCGAGGGCGTGGCCCCGATCTCCAAGGAGCTCGCCTTGGCCTACGGCCTGACCGGCGCCAACCTGCGCGCCTCCGGCGTGCCCTTCGACCTCCGCAAGGACAAGCCCTACTCGGGCTACGAGCGCTACGACTTCGACGTGGCCGTGGGCACCAAGGGCGACTGCTTCGACCGCTACCTCGTCCGCATGGAGGAGCTCCGCCAGTCGGTGCGCATCCTGCGCCAGGCCGTCCGCGGCATGCCCGGCGGCGCCTGGTACGCCGAGGACGCCAAGAAGGTCTTCCTGCCGCCCAAGGCCAAGGTGCTGACGCGCATGGAGGAGCTCATCCAGAACTTCATGCTCGTGACCGAGGGGCCCCAGGTGCCTCCGGGCGAAGTCTACTTCGAGGCCGAGAACCCCAAGGGCTCGCTCGGCTTCTACGTCGTCTCCCACGGCGGCGGCGTGCCCTGGCGCCTGCGCATCCGCGGCCCCAGCTTCGTGGCCCTCTCGATCCTTCCGGCCGTCGTGCCGGGCAACTACCTCACCGACATCGCCTCCGTGCTCGGCTCGCTCGACTTCGTCATGGGCGAGTGCGACCGCTGAACCATGCAGACCCCTCCCCTCTCCAACGCCGAACGGCCGCTGCGTCCTGAGACGCTCGCCAAGGCTCCCGCCATCGTCGCGCAGTATCCGCAGAAGCGTAGCGCGACCATGCCCCTGCTGCACCTGGTGCAGGAGGACCGCGGTCACATCACCCAGGAGGACATGCACTGGGTCGCCGAACAGGTCGGCGTCGCGCCCATGCAGGTGCTCGAGGTGGTCACGTTCTATCCGATGTTCCGCCAGGCGGCGATCGGCCGGCGCCACGTGCGCGTCTGCCGCACGCTCTCCTGCGCGCTCCGCGGCTCCTACGCCCTGATGGAGGGGCTCGAGAAGGCGCTCAGCTGCCCGCGCGGCGAGACCTCGCCCGACGGCGACTTCACGCTGGAGTTCGTCGAATGCATCGCCGACTGCGGCTGCGGACCGGTGGTCCACGTGGACGGCGCAATGCACGAGAACGTGCAGCCCCAGGACGCCGAGAAGTTCGCCGCCCAGCTCAAGGCCACGCTCAAGGATCCGTCCTACGGCCAGAACCCTCCCGTCCCCGGCACGCCCGAGTGGAACGGCTGAACCCGACGACCACGACCATGCCCGCCGTCGAACGCCCCGTCATCTACGCCAACCTCCGCAAGCCCGGCTACACGGTCGACCTCGACTGCTACCTGAAGCACGGCGGCTACGAGGCCCTGAGGAAGGCCGTGGCCATGAAGCCCGAGGAGGTCTGCAAGGAGGTCGAGCTCTCCGGCCTGCGCGGCCGCGGCGGCGCGGGCTTCCCCACCGGGATGAAGTGGAAGTTCCTCGACCGCAAGTCGGGCAAGCCCGCCTACCTGGTCGTCAACGCCGACGAATCCGAACCCGGCACCTACAAGGACCGGCAGATCATCTACAAGGACCCGCACCAGATGCTGGAGGGCATCGCGATCACCGCGTGGGCCATCCAGGCCAAGCAGGCCTTCATCTACATCCGCGGCGAGTTCATCCACGGGGCGAAGCTCCTCGAGGCCGCCATCGCCGAAGCGAAGGCCAGGGGCTTCCTCGGACAGAACATCCTCGGCTCAGGCTACTCCTGCGACGTCGTCGTCCATCGCGGCGGCGGTTGCTACGTGTGCGGCGAGGAGACGGGTCTCATCGAGTCGCTCGAGGGCAAGCGCGGCTACCCGCGCATCAAGCCGCCCTACTTCCCCGCGGTGCTCGGCCTCTACAACTGCCCGACCATCGTCAACAACGCCGAGACCATGGCGCAGGTGAAGCACGTGCTGGCCTTCGGCGGCGCGGAGTTCGCCAAGATCGGCGTGCCCGGCGACAGCGGCACGCACATCTGGGGCGTGAGCGGACTGGTGAAGCGTCCGGGTCTCTATGAGATCGAGGCCGGCAAGGCCACCTTCGGCGAGCTGCTTTACGACTTCTGCGGCGGACCGCTCGACGGCCGCAAGTTCAAGGCCATCATCCCCGGCGGCTCCTCCACCAAAATCCTCAAGTTCGGCGAACGCTTCAAGGGCAAGCTGCCCAACGGCACGGAGTTCGACTGGGCGCTGGAGGACATCCCGCT
>Ga0172376_10002881_pt1 | contig 20731 bp, 16 predicted proteins | sample Lak35m_FD_121114 | JGI IMG/M metagenome (GOLD analysis project Ga0172376, IMG submission 121114) | Freshwater microbial communities from Kabuno Bay, South-Kivu, Congo - kab_092012_35m | ecosystem: Environmental > Aquatic > Freshwater > Lake | place: Democratic Republic of the Congo: South-Kivu... | reverse complement strand
CGGGTTTGCTCGTCGAGAGCGACGGGCTCGTCGCCTTCGACGTGCCCGAGTTCTCCCAGGATGAGACCGACCTCGACGGGGACGGCGACGTGCTCGACCGCGTGCTGCACGTGTACGACTTCGTCGACGGCTCGCTCACGAACCTCGGGCTCGCCTGCGAGCTCGGCACCGTGGTCGTTGGCGGCGTGCTGGTGGCCTTCGCCGTGCCCGAGGACGACCAGGGCGACGCGGACCTGAACGGCGACGGCGACACGGAGGACCTCGTGCTGCACGTCTACAGCGCGGAGACCGGCGTCACCACGAACACCGGCCTCGCCTTCCTGGGCACCCCCGAGCTCGGCATCGCCAGCGTCGCGTTCCAGGTCTTCGAGGATGGGCAGGATGCGACCGACCTGAACGGTGATGGGGACACGGACGACCTCGTGCTGCACGTGTACGACGCGCGCACCGGCTTGACGACGAACACGCAGCGCGCCTCGACCTCGCAGGTCACCTTCCACGACCACGCCTTCGGTTTCACGACCGACGAGCCGTCGTCCGCGGCCGACCTGAACGGCGACGGCGACGCGACGGATCGCTACGTCTTCGAGCTCTACGACCTCTTGCTGGGCGGAGTCGAGCAGACGCCGCTCGCGCTGCGCCCCACCTTCTTCCTGGCCGCGAACGTGGACGACTGGCTGGTGCTGGTGGACGAGGCGGAGCAGGAGCTCGACCTGAACGGCGACGGCGACGAGCTCGACGGCGTGTGGCACCAGGTGGATCCGCACGGCCCCGCGACGGTCGTGCTCGCGTACTCGAGCCTCGACAGCCGGGCCTCGATCGGCAACGGCTCGGCGCTCGCTCTGGCGGCCGAAGAGATCGACGGGCTCGACGCCAACGGCAACGGCAACCTGCTCGACGTGCAGGCCGTGCTGCACGATCCGCTGCATGCGCAGACCTTCGCCAGCGCGCTCGCCGTAGACCCCCTGTTCCCGTTCGCGCTGACGAGCGGGCACATGGCCTTCGGCGTGAGCGAGGCCGCCCAGGCCCAGGACCTGAACGGCGACGCCGACCTCGGCGACGTGGTGCTGCATTCGATGGACGTCGGCACCGGTTCGGTCACGAACCATGGTCAGGCCATCGCGCACCTGGCGCGCGCCGGAGAGGTGCTGGTCCTGTGGCTCGACGAGAGCGAGGACGGGCTCGACCGCAACGACGACGGCGACGCGCTCGACCTCGTGCTGACGAAGTTCGATCCGGACACGCTGCAGCAGGAGAACCTCGGGCTCGCGAGCATGCCCCCGCTGCTCGCCGTCGCGGGCACGCGCGCGCTGGCGCTCGTGTCCGAGGGCGAGCAGGACCGCGACCTGAACGAGGACGGGGACCTCTCCGACGAGGTCGCCTGGCGCTTCGAGGCGGCTTTCCCGGTCGATCCGCCGCCGGCGGACCGGACGCTCTTCCCGCTGGCGATCGAGCCCACGGCAGCGCTGCTCCCCGACGGCCGCGGCCTCCTGCTCGTGAGCGAGTCCGACGAAGGTCGCGACCTCAACGGCGACGGCGATCTCTCCGACGCCGTCCTGCACCGCTTCGACTGACGGTGCGACCCGCGCGCGCGGACGCGCTTCCGCGTGGAGGGGGGTTGGCCGCGCGCGGCGCACGCCCTACCCTGGGCGCCCCTGCATGCCTCACGGACGTTCCGAGCGGCTGAAGTACGCGTTCGTGGGACCGGCGCTGGTCCTCCTGCTCGCGTTCAACCTGTTTCCGCTGCTCTACAACGTGGTGCTCGGCTTCACGAACGCCGAGCTGGTCGGCGGCGCGTGGAGCTGGCGCGGGACGGCGAACTACGGGCGGCTATTCGAGGACGGACAGTTCGCGGCGGCGGTGCGGCGCACGGCGCTGTTCGTCGGCTCGGCGGTGACGATCGAGCTCGCGCTCGGCTTCACGGTCGCGCTGGCCTTGAAAGAGCGCTTCCGCGGACGCGACGTGCTGCTGACGGCGCTGCTCGTGCCGATGATGCTCTCCCCCGCCGTGATCGGGCTGTTCTGGAACCTGATCCTGGACGGGAACTACGGGATCCTGAACCAGGCCCTGGCCGCGCTGGGCGTGGACGCGCCGCCGCAGTGGACCACCGACCGCGACTGGAAGTTTGCCTCGGTGCTGCTCGTCGACGTGTGGATGTGGACGCCGTTCATGCTCTTGATCTCGCTCGCGGCGCTGAACTCGATCCCCGGGTACCTGTACGAGGCGGCCGAGGTCGACCGCGCCTCGCGCTGGACGGTCTTCCGGCGCATCACGCTGCCGCTGTGCGGGCCGCTGCTGGGTCTCGCTGCGCTCTTGCGCACGACGGACGCGCTGAAACAGTTCGACCTCGTGATGGCGATCACGGGCCCGAACGACGAGCGCACGCAGACCGTCTCGACGCTGCTCTACCAGGTGCTGTTCCGTGACGGGAAGGTCGGCCTCGGCAGCGCCTACGCGTGCCTCGTGCTGGTGCTCGTGATGGCGCTCGCCACGGTCTTCACGCGCTACCTCGACGGGCTCGAGCGGAGGAACGCGTGAAGCTCGTGCGCGCGCTCGTGCTCGGCCTGTACGCGCTGGTGGCGCTGGTGCCGCTCGTGTGGATGGTGCTGACCTCGTTCAAGACGCGCGCGGACACGATCGCGCTGACGCCGCGCGTCGTGCCGGTGCTGGCTGCCGAGACCGAACCCGCCTCGCTCGCCTTCCCGGCCACGCTGGAGGCCTACGGAGCGCTCGGCACCGTGCAGGCCGGCGCGCAGCAGAGCTTCTGGGAGCACCTCGGGCACAGCGTGGTGATCGGGCTGCTCTCGACGCTCGCCTCGGTCGTCCTGGGGACGCTCGCGGCCTACGGCTTCAGCCGCTTCCGCATCGCCGGAGCGAAGGACTGGCTCTTCTTCGTGCTCTCGACGCGCTTCATGCCGCCGCTCGCGGTGGTGGTGCCGATCCTGATGCTCTATCGGCGCTTCGAGCTCGAGGGCACGCACCTCGGGCTCGTGCTGCTGTACACGGTGTTCAACCTCTCGCTCTCCGTCTGGCTGATGAAGGGCTTCCTGGACGAGATCCCGCGCGCCTACGAGGAGGCGGCCGAGATCGACGGCTACTCGCGCCTCGATGCGTTCGTGAAGGTCATCCTGCCCGAGGCGCGCACGGGCATGAGCGTCACGGCCGTCTTCTGTCTGATCTCGGCCTGGAACGAGTACGGCTTCGCGCTGACGCTGAACCACTCGGGCGCGATCACCGTGCCGGCCTACTTCGCCGGCCTGCAGGGCAACATCGAGGGCATGCCCTGGCCGCAGGTCGCGGCCGGCGCGCTCCTGTTCGTCGTGCCGATCGTGCTCTTCACCGTGGCGATCCGGAAGCACCTGCTGCGCGGCATGACCTTCGGGACGATCAAGCAATGAAGCCGCGCAGCCTCGCCGCGCGCGCCGATCGCGCCTCGCTCGCCGGCCTGGGCCTCGGGCTCGCGCTGATGTGCCTAGTGAGCGCGCCGTGGGCCTTCCGCGCGGGCTTCTTCGTCGTGCTCGTCTCGACCGTGGCGCAGATCGTGGCCTCGCACCTCGTCGCCGAGGAGCCGCGGTGAAGGCCGTGCGCCTCGAGCAGGTCGAGAAGACCTATCCGGACGGCACGCGCGCCGTGCGCGGGATCGACCTCGCGCTCGAGGCGGGCGAGTTCGTGGTGCTGCTCGGGCCCTCCGGCTGCGGCAAGACGACGACCCTGCGCATGATCGCGGGGCTCGAGCTGCCCACGGCGGGCTCGATCCGGCTCGGCGAGGCCGAGGTGACCCGCTTGCGCCCCGCGCAGCGCGACGTCGGCTTCGTGTTCCAGTTCTACGCGCTCTACCCGCACATGACCGTGCGCGAGAACCTGGCCTTTCCGCTCGAGGCGACCGGCGTCGCGCGCGCCGAGATCGCGCGCCGCGTGGACGAGGTTGCGCGTCACCTCGGACTCCTCGAGCTGCTCCCCCGCCGCCCGCGCCAGCTCTCGGGCGGCGACCAGCAGCGCGTGGCCCTCGGGCGCGCGATGATCCGTCGTCCCGCGGTGTGGTTGATGGACGAGCCGCTCGGCACGCTCGACGCCGACCTGCGCCTCACGATGTGCGAGTTCCTGCGCGCGCGCCAGCTCGAGGAGCGCGTCACGACCGTCTACGTGACCCACGACCAGGAAGAGGCGCTGCGCCTCGCCGACCGCATCGTGGTGATGTCGCAGGGCGCGATCCTGCAGGCCGCGAGCGCGACCGAGGTCTACGACCGCCCGGCGGACCTCTTCGTGGCGCGCTTCGTCGGCAGCCCGGGCATGAACTTCCTCGCCGGCGAGGCGCACGGAACGCGCGTGCGCTGCGGCACGCAGGAGTTCCAGCTCGCGCGCCCGCTCGCGCCGGGCCAGGTCACGCTCGGGATCCGGCCCGAGTCCGTGGCGCTGGCCGTGGCGCCGGAAGGCTCGGGCACGCTGCGCGGACGCGTGGCCGTCGACGAGTACCTGGGCTCCTCGCGCTGCCTGCACGTCGACACGCCGCTCGGGCGCATCGTGGCCCGCGTCGCGCCCGACGCGCCGGGCGCGCGCGGCGAGGAGGTCGGCCTCGCGCTCGATGGCGCGCATCTCCTGGCCTTCGACGCGACCAGCGGGAGGCTCCTCGCATGAGCGTGCTCGGCGTGCGCGGCCTGGTGAAGCGCTTCGGCGCGCGCGCGGCCCTGGACGGCGTGGACCTCACCCTCGGCGCGGGCGAGATCGCCGTCGTGCTCGGCCCCACCGGCGCCGGCAAGACGACGCTCCTGCGCACGATCGCCGGCCTCGAGACGCCCGACGCGGGCTCGATCGAGCTCCACGGCCGCGACGCGACCCACGAGCCGCCGGCCGCGCGCGACGTGGCGCTCGTGTTCCAGAACTTCTCGCTCTATCCCGGGAGGAGCGTGCGCGCCAACCTCGAGTTCCCGCTGCGCGCGCCGGGCCGCAACCTCGCCCCGGCGGAGATCCAGCGGCGCGTGCAGACGGCCGCCGAGAAGCTCGCCATCGCGCACCTCCTCGAGCGCGACGCGAAGCGCCTCTCGGGTGGCGAGATGCAGCGCGTCGCCATCGGGCGCGCGATCGTGCGCCAGCCGAAGCTCTTCCTGATGGACGAGCCGCTGACCAACCTCGACGCCAAGCTGCGCGAGGCGCTGCGCGTCGAACTCGCGGCCCTGGTGCGCGAGCTCGGCGTGCCGATGGTCTACGTGACCCACGACCAGGCCGAGGCGCTCTCGATGGGCGACTCGATCCACGTGCTCGCCGGCGGGCGCATCCTGCAGTCGGGCACCCCACGCGCGGTCTACCTGCGCCCCGCCTCGCCCGCGGTCGCGCGCGCGCTCGGCGCGCCGCCCATGAACGAGCTCGAGGCGCGCCGCGACGGCGCCCGCTGGCGCGCCGCCGACGGTACGGACCTCGGCCCGGCGCCGGCCGACGCGCCCGCGCGCGCGCGCCTCGGCGTGCGCGCCGAGCACGTCGCTCCGACCGGCGGCGCGAGCGAGGCCGAGGTCGAGCGGGTCGAGGACGCCGGCCACCAGCAGCTGCTCGTGCTGCGCTTCGCAGGGACACGCCTGCACGTCGCCGTCCCGCGCGCGAGCTCCTGGAAGCCGGGCGACCGCTGCCGCCCGCGCCTCGCGCCCGAGCACGTGGTCGTCTGGTAGCTCAGGCGCGCGCGCCCCACAGGTCCGTGCGGCGCGGCGAGTTCGCCGGCGTCGCGAGCAGGCGCTCGAGCCCGCGCCAGACGCCCAGACGATCGAGCAGCGGATTCAGGAGCGGCGTCACCGTGCAGTAGTGCGTGTTGCGCTCGCCGCCGTGGTGGCGGTTGTGGTGCGCGACCGACTGCAGGAGGTGCGCACGCTGCAGCCAGCGCACCGGGAGCGGCACCTTGCGGCGCGCGACGTGCGCCCACTTGTGAATCTGGTTCGCGTGGCCGCCGATCAGGGCGAACAGCGCGACCGGCCAGGTCAGGTGACCGAGCAGCGCTGCGCCGGCGAGCAGCGCCGCGGCCACCTTCAGGAGCTGGCCGTTCGAGTGCCAGTAGGAGAAGCGCGCGAAGGCCGCGGGCTCGTCGTGGTGCAGCAGGTTCGGCGCGACGAGCACGGGACCGAGCACGGGTGTGTCCGTCGTCCAGAAGGTGTCCTCGGCCCAGTGCACGACACCGGAGACGAGGTCGACGAGCAGCAGCACGAGCACGAGCTTGAGGAGGATCGACATGCGGGCCGCCCTCGCAAGCCCGGGGCCGGGACCGGGCCGACGCACGCAAATCCATTCGTGGCAGACACTTGCGGCCTCGTCCCGCGCTCGCCCTTGCGGCGGCGAAGGGCCGCACAGCCACAAATTGCGCACCTCATGTACGTTGGCTGCCATGCCGAGGCACCGCCCTCTCCCCCCCGCCGAGCGCGCCTTCCTGGAGCGCATCGACGGCCTGATCGTCGCCAACCCCTTCGGCCCCGAGCGCGCCGCGCTCGACCGCGAGCTCGAGCGCGAGCACCCGCACGACGCGCGCCAGCCGCGCGCGCGCCGCCTGGGCGAGATCGTCGCCGCGCGCCTCGCGCGCCTCGGCCCGGCGGCCGACCTGCGCCGCGCCGCCCCCGCCGACCGCCCGACGCTCGCCTACGCGCACCTCTTCGAGCTCTACCACGCGCACCACGCCGACTTCGACGCGCTGATCGCGGCCCAGGAGGCGGCCGGCGACGACGAGCCCAGCGCCGTCCCCTTCGCGCCCGCGCTCCTCGCCGAGCTCGCCCGGCGCGGCTTCGCGCGCGACGAGGCCGAGCGCGACCTCGCGCTCTTCTTCCAGCTGCGGCGCGCCTACGTCTTCATCGAGCGCGCGCTGGTCGGCGACTCGCCCTCGATGCAGCGCCTGCGCGAGGCCCTGTGGAACAACATCTTCACGCGCGACGTGCGCCGCTACGCCGCGCACCTCGTGGCGCGCATGGAGGACTTCTCGACGCTGCTGCTCGGCGAGACCGGCACCGGCAAGGGCTCGGCCGCACAGGCCATCGGGCAGAGCGGTTTCCTGCCCTTCGACGCGCGCCGCGGCCGCTTCGCCGAGAGCTTCACGCGCGCCTTCGTCTCGCTCAACCTGGCCGAGTACCCCGAGTCGCTGCTCGAGTCCGAGCTCTTCGGCCACGAGAAGGGCGCCTTCACCGGCGCCGTCGCACGCCGCGCGGGCGCCCTGGCGCGCTGCTCGCCGCACGGCGCGATCCTGCTCGACGAGGTGGGCGAGCTCGCCATCCCGGTGCAGGTGAAGCTGTTGCGCGTGCTGCAGGAGCGGCTCTTCACGCCCGTCGGCGGCACGCGCGCGCAGCGCTTCCCCGGACGCGTGATCGCGGCCACGAACCGCACGCTGGTCGAGCTGCACGGCGGCCTCTTGCGCGACGATTTCTTCTACCGCCTGTGCTCGGACGTGATCGTCGTTCCGCCCCTGCGCCAGCGCCTCGCCGAGCGTCCGGGCGAGCTCCACGAGCTGGTCGCGCGCGTGCTCGCGCGCCTGCTCGGCCCGGGCGCGCTCGAGCTCGTCGAGCCGGTGTGCGCGGCCCTCGCGCGCGAGCCCGGCCCGGCCTACGCCTGGCCCGGCAACGTGCGCGAGCTCGAGCAAGCCGTGCGCCGCGTGCTCCTGACGGGCCGCTACGAGGGCCGCGCGGGACTGCCGGCGCCCGGCGCACCGCTCGAGCCCTTCCTGGCCGACGTGCAGGCCGGCACGCTCGACGCCGACGCCCTGCTGGCGGCCTACTGCGCGCGCCTCTTCGCCACGAGCGGCTCCTACGCCGAGGTCGCGCGCCGCACCAAGCTCGACCGCCGCACCGCGCGCCGCTACGTCGAGCTCGCCGCGCCGGGCGCGTGAATCACAGCACGCGGCCGTCGAGCAGCCATAGCGCGACGCTGAAGTAGAGCAGCACGCCCGAGACGTCGAGCAGCGTCGCGACCACCGGGGCCGAGGCGCTGGCGGGGTCGAGCTTCAGGGCGCGCAGCACGAGCGGCAGGAGCGCGCCGACCAGCGTGCCCAGCGTCACGACCCCGATCAGGCTGATCCCGACCACGTAGCCGACGTACATGTAGTGCTCGGTGAAGTCGCCGAACATCCAGTGCCCGAGCATGATGCGCAGCAGCCCGAGGCCGGCCAGGATCACGCCCAGGGCGAGGCCGCTGACGAGCTCGCGCCGCACGATGCGCCACCAGTCGCGCAGGCGCACCTGGTCGAGCGCCATCGCGCGCACGACCAGCGTGGTCGCCTGCGAGCCCGAGTTGCCGCCGCTCGAGAGGATCATCGGCAGGAGGATCGTCAGCACGTCGGCGAAGCGGTCCTTGAAGCGGTCGAGCGCACTGGTCGTGAACATGCCGCCGACCAGGAGCACCATCAGCCACCCGGCGCGCTTCTTGATCATCTCGAGCACGCTGGTCTCGAGGTAGGGCGCGTCGAGCGCGACGGTACCGCCGATCTTCTGGATGTCCTCGGTGGCTTCGGTCTCGACCACGTCGACCACGTCGTCGAACGTGACGATGCCCTTCACACGCCGCTCGGCGTCGACGACCGGCACGGCCAGGATGTCGTGCTGCGCGATCACGCGCGCGACCTCCTCCTGGTCCATCGCCTCGGGCACGCTGATGACGTCCTCGTGCATCACCTCGCGCACGGGCTTCTCGCCCGGCGCCAGCAGGAGCTCGCGGAACGACACGACACCCAGCAGGCGCTGCTCGCCGTCGAGCACGTAGACGTAGTAGATCGTCTCGAGGTGGTCCTTCGCCTGGCGACGCACGTAGCGGATGGCCTCCTCGACGGTCATCTCGGGGCGCACGCGCGCGAAGCGCGGATTCATCAGGCCGCCGGCCTCGTCCTCGGCGTAGGCGAGCAGCGCGTTCACCTCGCGCCGCGTGGTGTCGTCGAGCTGCGCCAGGAGTTCGGGCCGCTGCTCGGGCGGGAACTCGGGCAGCACGTCGGCCACGTCGTCGGGCGGCATCAGTCGCAGCCACGTGCGCCGCTCGCGCGCCGGCATGCTCTCGAGCACGCTGGCCTGCCCGTCGGTCGGCAGCGAGAAGAAGAAGTCCTCGGCCTCGTCGCGCGGCAGGAGGTGGAAGCCCTCGTTGCGCTCGAGCGGGTCGAGCACCGGCCACGCGTCGCGCAGCTCGTCGGGCGTCAGCCCTCGGCGCTCGAGGTCTTCGACTTCATCGACCATGGCTCAGCCGCGCGCTCCTCGACCGCGTGCGTGCAGCGCGGTACGGCCGTCGCATCGACGGCTCCGCGGGACTCGGAGGTGGAGCGAGGACATGGGCCCATGACGTCGATCCGGCCGAGACTAACCGACGCGCGCGCGCCGATGCACGCCCGGATCAGCTCTTTCCGCGCCGCAGCAACAGGGCGAAGAGCACACCGACCGCCACCGTCACGAGTCCGGCGAGGGCGAGGTCCACCCGCAGCCGGGCGAAGAACCACGAGGTGTACAGGGTCGCTCCGAGGTAGACGGCCGGCACGAGCGGGAAGCCGGGGATCGGCACGCGCGCCGCGCCCAGGCGACGACGCAGGACGAGCAGCCCGACGACCGCCGCGCTCGCGCTCAGGCCGAGCGTGAAGCCGGCGTAGCTCAGGTGCGCCTGCAGCGGCGCCAGCCAGACGGCCGCGATGGCGAGCGCGGCCTGCAGGAAGACCGAGGCGCGCGGCACCTCACCACGGGCCGCGAAGAAGCGCGGAAAGACCCCGTCGGCGGCCATGCGCGCGTAGACGCGCGGGCCGGCCATGACCATCGACGAGACCGAGGTGTACAGGGCCAGGGCCACGATCACCGTCAGGAAGCGCTTCAGTCCGGGGCCGCCGAGGGCCTCGGCCGCGATCGCACCGACGGCCTCCTGTCCGGCCAGCGCGGCCGGCTCGGTCGACCACAGGAACACGGCATTCAGGAGCAGATACAGCGCCGTGACCAGCAGGCAGCCGAAGAGCAGCGCACGCGGCAGGTTGCGCTCGGGCTCGCGCACCTCGCCACCCAGGTACACGGCCGCGTTCCAGCCCGAGTAGGCCAGCGAGATCCAGACCAGCGTGACCGCCAGCGCGCCCGCCTCGAGCGGCGCGGCCGGAGCCGCGGGGACGCGCTCGGGCAGGGCCAGCAGCCCGAGGCCGCAGAACACGCCGAGCGCCGCGAGCTTCACGACCACGGCCACGTTCTGGCTGACGAGTCCGGGGCCGAGGCGCACGCCGTGCAGCACGGCGGCGAGCGCGATCACGGCGCTCCCGAGCCAGCGCGGATCGCCGCCCAGCTCGAAGCTCGCGCCGAGGTAGGCCTGCAGCCCGAGGGCCGCGACCGCGATGGGCGAGGTGAAGCCGGCCCACAGCGAGATCCAGCCGGCCACGAAGCCGGCCGCCGGGTGCAGCGTGCGCGCGAGGAAGGTGTACTCGCCGCCCGACTCGGGCAGCGCGCGCGCGAGGGCGCCGTAGGAGAGCGCACCGCAGGTCGCGACGACACCCCCGAGCGCCCAGGCGAGCAGCACGCGCTCGGGCGAGCCCAGGCTCGCCAGCGCGAAGCCCGAGCTGGTGAAGACCCCGGCGCCGATCATGCTCGCCACCACGAGGAACACCGCGCTGGCGAGACCGATGCGGCGCGACGCGCCCGGGGGAAGCTCGCTCATGGGCGCGCGAGGGTGGAGCCCCGCACCTGCCAATTCAAGCGCGCTCTGCTCCCTCGTGGCGCCCGGGCTACGCCGAACGCCGCAGGGGAAGCGCGCCCGCCGATCCCTAGCGTCGGTGGCATGACTCCGCACACGACGCGCGCGTTCCTGGCCCTCGCTTCCCTGGTGTTCCTCGCGCCGGCGGCCTGCCAGGTGCCGGACGAGCCGCAGAGCGGCTACCCCGAGCTCCTGAGCGACGTGAAGAGCGAGCAGCGCCTCACGCGCGGCGAGACGCTCTACCGCATGCACTGCGTCGTGTGCCACGGCACGAACGGACGCGGCGACGGGCCGGCTAGTTCGTTCCTGTTCCCGCCGGCGCGCGACTTCGGCACGGGGCGCTTCCGCCTGGTGAGCTCGCAGAACGGCGCGCCCTTCGACGCCGACCTCGTCGCGACCCTGCGGCGCGGCATCCCGGGCTCGGCCATGCCGGCCTGGAACTGGCTGGCGGAGCAGGACCTGTGGGCCCTGGCGGCCTACGTGCGCGCCCTCGCCACGCTCGGCTTCGAGGCGCGTCTCGTGGCCGAGGCCGAGGCCCACGGCGATCCCGCCCTGGCGCGCGAGGCGGGCCGGATCGCGCGCGAGCGCCTGGCGCCCGACGCGCGCATCGCCCCGCTCCCCGCCGTGTCGGGCGAGCCCGACCTCGCGCGCGGCGCGGACGTCTTCCGCCGCCACTGCGCCGAGTGCCACGGTCCCGACGGGCGCGGCCAGCGCGAGCCGCGCCGCAACGAGGACGGCACGCTCAACTGGGCACGCGACCTCACGGCCGGCTTCCTGAAGGGCGGCGATGCGCCCTCCGAGCTCACCGCGCGCGTGCGCTGCGGCCTGCCGGGCACGGCCATGCCGCCGACCGAGCTCGCGCCCGACGACGAGCGCGAGCTGATCGCCTTCGTGCGCGCGCTCATCCCGGCGGGCAGCGCCATGCGCCTCGTGCACACGCGCGAGACGCTCAGCGCCGCGCGCGTCGCGGCCGTGCCCGACTCACCCGCGGCGCACGAGTGGAACGGCGCCGAGGAGCTCGAGGTCGTGCTCGCGCCGCTCTGGTGGCACGAGGCGGCCGTGACCGGCGCGCGCCTCGCCGCGCTGCACGACGGAGAGGAGCTCGCCGTGCGCGTGAGCTGGGCCGATGCGACCGGCGAGCTCGTGCTGTTCGGCACCGGCGCAGCCAGCGACGGCGCCGCGCTGCAGCTCTCGGCGGCGGCGCGCCCGGCGCTGTTCGGGATGGGCGCCGAAGGCGAGCCGACGAGCCTCCTGCACTGGCAGGCGCTGCGCCTCGACGAGCTCGTCAGCGCGCTCGACTGGGCCGAACCGCTGGGCCACGCCACCCACCCCACCGTGCCGGGCGAGGTGCGCGCCGACGTGCCGCGCTACGAGCGCCTGCTCGGCCGCCTCGAGCCCTCGAGTGACGTCACGCGCCTCTCCGTGACCGGCCTCGAGTCCGTGCTCGGCGCCACGCGCGAGCACGGCGCCGCCCGCGCCGCCGCGCGCTGGGCCGAGGGCGAATGGAGCGTCGTCTTCCGCCGTCCGCTCGCCGCCCAGGACGCAGGCGATGTGCCGCTCGAACCCGGCACCCGCGTGCAGCTCGCCCTGGCCCTTTGGAACGGCGCCAGCGGCGACCGCGGCGCACGGAAGTCGATCTCGATCTGGCAGGAGCTCGTGCTCGCGCCCTGACGGACGTCAGGGCCGGCGGAACTCGAGCAGGTAGTTCTCGACCAGGCCGTCGACCTTGATCTCGCGCACGAGCTCGAAGCCGGCGCTCTGGATCTCCTTGATCGTCGTGCGCTTGTCGGCGCGCACGTGGTCGAGCACCCACTGGCGCGAGGTGCCCGGGATGCGCTCGAAGTCGACGACGTAGAGCGCGCCGCCCGGACGCAGCGCGTCGTACAGGCTGAAGAGCACGTGCTGCGGGTACTCGAAGTGGTGGTAGGTGTCGCACACCCAGGCCGCGTCGATCGAGAGCACCGGCAGGTCGACCGAGCGCTCCTTCGAGAGCCGCGGCTCGACCTGCTCGAGCCCTTCCTCGCGCGCGCGGCGCTCGAGCATCTCGACGAACTTCGGCGCGATGTCGAGCGCGTAGACCTTGCCGCTCACGCCCACGGTCTGCGCCAGCGGCTTCAGGAAGAGGCCCGTACCCGAGCCGACGTCGGCCACCTCCATGCCCTTGCGCAGCCCGAGGGCCGCGATCAGCGCGTCCTTGTGGGCCGCGATCTCGCGCGACTCGCCCTCGAAGGTCTGGACCCACTGCGCCGTGTCGAGGTCGGAGGCGAGGAAGTCCTTGTTGATGCCCGGCTTGACCGAGATCTCCTCGGGCGGCGGCGTCAGCGGCCGCAGGTCACGCGGAGCCGTCGTGCAGGCGGCGAGGAGCGGCAGGGCGAGCGCGAGGAGCGGGAGCGAGGTGCGGAAAGGCTTCATCGGAGCGGGTGGTCGGAAACGGTGGACCTGGAGGGCGGGAAGGGTCCAGATTCGAACCGCCACAATCAAGAGCGCACGCCCCCTGACGCGCCCGGGAACGACCTTCCGTCCCTCCCTGCCGCGCGGGAGGAGAGGGGTATACTCCCCCGGAGGCCTTCCGGCCCCGCACCATGGCCCGCACCCCGCTCCAGCTCCTCGGCGCGCTCTCGACCGTCCTCGCGGGCAGCCTGCCCGGCGCCCAGCAATCCGCCCCCGGCGGCCCGCCGACCGGCCCGCGCGACACGGCCCCCGGCAGCGTCGTGCAGCGCATCCCTGGCACGGTCAAGGACCTCACGCGCGACGCCGCCGGGCGCATCGTCTACTGCACGGCCGAGGGCGAGGTCGGGCGCTTCCGCGCCGGACTCGGGCCACGCGAGGTGCTCGCCAGCGCGCAGAGCGGGCCCTTCCCGAACGAGCTGCGCGCCGTGGCCGAGGCGCCGAATGGCGACCTCGCCGTGCTCGACGCGGCCGGTGACATCCGCGTGCTCGTTGGCGGCCAGGCGCCCGCCGTGCTGCGCTACGACGACCTCTACATGATCCAGGACGCGAGTGACCTCGTGGTCGACGCGTCGGGCAACTTCCTCGTGGCGAGCGCGACGCCCTCGAGCGGCCAGCGCGCGCTCAACTGGATCTCGAGCGACGGCTTCCGCTGGGGCTACTACCTCGTGAAGCACCAGCCGCTCGCCCTGGCGAGCGATCCGCTCACCGGCGGCCTCGTGCTCTCCGAGACGAGCGCGGGCGGCAACCTGCAGCTCATCGAGGCCGGCTCCGCGACGCGCAGGACGAGTGCGCTCGACACCAGCACGCATCCGGGCATCTCGGCCGCGAACTCCGACGGTGACGTGGCCCTCGAGGCCGACGGCGACGTGTTCTGGCTCGCGGGCGGCACGGTGCGACGCCACGTGCGCACGAGCGGCGTCACGAGCACCTTCGCGAGCGGCTTCGGCACGCTGCGCGGCGCCGTGATCGCCGCGCGCAGCCCGTGGAGCGCCGGCACCACCGGCCACAGCCTGTTCGTGGCCGAGGGTGCGAACCCGACCCTGGTGCGCGAGTTCCCGGGCGTCGGCGCGCCGGGCGCGCTGGTGGCCGCGAGCCAGGGCTTCGTGCCGGGGCGCGGAATCAAGGTCAACGTCAGCTTCGGCTTCCAGGCCTTCGACCTCACGCCCGACAACCAGGGGCGGCTGCTGCTCGGCGGCTCGAACTTCGGCTCCACCCACACCATCAAGCGCGTGACGCTGACGGGCACGCCCTCGATCGCGACCGTGGCGACGAGCGCGAACGGCCTGAGCGGCATCGTCGAGGGCCTGGTCGTCGACGTGGATGACGCGATCTACGCCCTGACGCGCCCCGGAACGATCCACAAGCTCACCGAGGGACCGCTGACGGTCACGACGGTCTTCTCGGACCCGGCCAGCCAGATCACGGCCGCGAAGGACCTCGCGCTCGACGTCGACGGCACCTTCTACGTGGCCTGCCGCGAGAGCTGGGACTTCGGCAAGGTCATGGCCGTGACGCCCTTCGCGAACGGCGCGGTGTTCCTGACCGGCACCGAGGAGACGCGCGGCCTGGCGGCGAGCCCGGGCGGCGGGCTGTACCTCTCGCAGTGGCGCAACACCGGCTTCCACGGCACGGTCGAGCGCCTGCACTTCGCCGACAACTCGCTCGAGTCGCTGCCCGGCTTCGCCGGCATGAACTACACCAACGACTCGGTGTGGGGCGACGGCGACCTCGTGGTCGATGCCGACGGCTCGATCTACACCGTCTCGGAGGACGACTGGTCGCTCGTGAAGTACGACGCCGACGAGGACGGCCTCGAGCGCATCGGCTCGGGCTACCTGAACCATCCGTCGGGCCTGGCCATCGCGCCCTCGACCGCGACTTCGGGCTCGACCACGGGCTGGAGCCTCTACATCGCCGAGTTCGACAACCTGTGGGAGAAGCCGAGCTTCCCGGCGCCGGCCTCGCCCTTCGTCGATGCCTCGCTCGGGCTCGTCGCCGGCCGGCGCGTCGCGGCCGCGCCCGATCCGCGCCTCGGCCGGCCGCGCGCGCTCGCGCCGGCGCCCGGCGGCGGCGTGCTGGTCGCGACCTCGGGCGGCGTGATCCAGCGCCTCGATCCGGCGCAGGGCACGCTCGAGCTCTTCGCCGGGCCCGAGCACGGCCTCGCGGGCGACCTCGTGGCGCTCGGCGCGACGCCCTCGCGCGCGCACGTGCTGGCGCTCTCGGCCGAGGGCGAGCTCTATCTCGTGGGCGCGGGCGCGGCGCGGCGCCTCACGCCCGACGCAGCGCGCCTCGCAGAGGTGCGCGAGCGCCTTTCCGAGCGCCCGCAGCGCCGCCTGCGCGTGCCCGGCACGCCCGCGCTCGAGCTCGTCCTGGACGGCTGGGTCGTCTGGGCCGTGCCGATGGAGTAGCCTCCTGGCGGATGGATTCCGCCCCCCCGAATCCGCTCGTCCGCCTGAGGAAGCTCCTCGGCCGCATCCGCCGCCGCTTCGCGCTCGACACCTACGACGTCTTCCTGCGTCCGGTGCCGGCCGACGCCACGTTCGCGCCGCCGACGGGCTACAGCTTCCGCTGGGGTACCCCGGCCGACGTCGAGCGCTGCGAGCTGCACCACACCGAGCTCGACGAGCGCGAGCGGCGCGCGGGCGCCTGGCGTCTCGGACTCGGCCACCGCGTGGTGCTCGGCCTGGCCGGCGAGACGGTGGTCTTCTCGATGTGGGTCAACCCGCGCAACCTGAACGTGCCCGGGCTGATGAAGCGCGCGCTCGGACCCGGGCAGTGGTTCATCTACAAGGCCTACACGAGCCCCGAGCACCGCGGGCGCAAGCTGTACGAGAGCGGCATGCGCTTCGTCCTGACCGAGATGCGCGCCGCCGGGCAGCGCGAGCTGGTCGGGTACGCGCACGTGAAGAAGGCCGTCTCGCGCAAGGGCCTGGCGGCGCTCGAGTTCGCGAGCGCGGGCCGCGTCACGCAGCTCGCCTGGCCTCTCGTGCAGCGCACGTTCCTGTCGAAGGACCTGCTACGCAGCTTCCCGCGCGCCGTGCCGCGCAGTGGCTCGCACCCCCCCACCGACTGACGCATGCCGACCGTCAAGAACCTCCTGCGCTGGGTCAACGCCTTCGCGCTCGGCGCCTTCCTGCTCGGCACGCTGCACGCCGTGTGCACGATCGGGCCGCGCACCTGGGTGCGCGAGTTCCAGGCCGGCGCGCCCTCGGGTTTGCTCGAGAAGGGCGCCGCGATCGTGCAGAGCGCGGCCATCGAGGGCCTCGGCTTCGCGCTGCTCGGGCTCGCGCTCGGGCTGCTGGCGCTGGCCCTGGCGCGCTTCCATCCGCTGCTCGCGCGGGCCGAGCAGGGCTCGGGCTTCGGCGCCGGCCTCGTGCTCGCGCTGGGCGCCTTCTTCGGCTGGATCGAGGTCGCGTGGATCGCCGAGGACGCGCTCGACTTCCTGACGCGCCCGGCGGTGATCGCGCTCGACGTGGCGGGCGTGCTCGGGCTGCTGGCGGCGCTGCTCTTCCTCGATTTCCTGGCGCGGCGCGCGCCCTGGTGCGCGCGACGTGGCGAGGCCGTCGTCGTGGGCACGCTGGCCGGCGCGGGCCTGGCGACGTGGCTCGCGCTCGCGCTCCTGAAGTCGGGTGACGAGGGCTGGCGCGATCCGCTGCTGCTGGCCGGTGCGGGCGTGATCTACCTCGGCTCGATCCCGCTCGCCGCGACGCTCGCGCGCCTCGTCGAGTGGCCGCTCGCGAAGCTCGTCGAGCGAGTCGCGCGCGGGCCGCTCGTGCCGCGCCTCGTGCCGCTCGTCGGCTGGCTCCTGCTGGCGGGAGCCGGCGTCTACACGGCCACGCACTGGCAGCTCTCGCCGCTCGCGGACGCGCCCGACTACCCGACGCTCTCGCCGCGTCCGGAGGGCCCGGGCCCGAACGTCGTGCTCGTCACGGTCGACACGCTGCGCGCGCAGAACCTCTCGAGCTACGGCTACCCGCGCCCGACCTCGCCCTTCCTCGACTCGCTCGCGGCCGCGGGCGCGCGCTGCGCCGACGCCAGCGCCGCCGCCGCGTGGACGAAGCCGGCCACCGGCACGATCCTGACCGGGCTCTACCCCTCGCGCCACGGCGCGCTGTACCACGGCAGCCTGCTGCACCTGCCCGAGGGCGAGCGCACGCTGGCCGAGGCCTTCCGCGAGCGCGGCTACGTCACGGCCGGCTTCGTGGCCAACCCGAACATCAAGAAGGTCTTCGCCTTCGACCGCGGCTTCGACGTGTACTTCGACTCGCCGGTCGAGGACACGGTCACGCTGGCCTGCATCCGCGGCACGTGGTTCGGCGGGCTCCTGATGACGCTCTTGCGCCACCAGTTCAACTGGAACTACGAGAACGACATCGTGGGCATGAACCACGACGTGCTCGCCTGGCTGAGGAAGAACCACGCGCAACGCTTCTTCCTGTACGCGCACTACATCGACCCGCACATCCCCTACGACCCGCCCGCGCGCTACCGCGAGGAATTCGCCCAGGACCACGGCTTCGCGCTCTTCAACGAGCGCAAGCGCAAGGTCGGGATCGACCTCTACGACGGCGAGATCCGCTACACCGACGACGGCCTGAAGGCGCTGGTCGACGAGCTCGTGCGCCTCGGCGTGTGGGAGAACACGCTCTTCGTCCTGACCAGCGACCACGGCGAGGAGTTCTTCGAGCACGGCGTGCTCGGGCACGGTTTCTCGCTGCACCAGGAGGTCGTCGGTGTGCCGCTGATCTTCAGCGGCGCAGGCGTGCCGCGCGGCGTCGTCGTCGAGGAGCCGGTGCAGGTCCTCGATCTCCCGGCCACGCTGCTCTCGCTCGCGGGCGAGGACGTCGCGCGCTTCGGCGATGGAAAATCCTTCCACGAGCGCATCCTCGCGGCCGCGCCGGACACGACCGGACCGCTCTTCCTCGAGAGCGAGTTCGGTCAGGACGACTCGAACCACCGCGCCTTCGTGTTCAGCGGCGTGCGCTCGGGACGCTGGAAGCTCGTCTTGACCGAGCAGAATCAGTTCTTCCCGCCCGAGGATCCGCGCTTCGGTCGTGAAGCGCTGTACGATCTGGTGACGGACCCGTCGGAGCGGCGAAACTTGTTCCGGGAGAAAGAGCACGAGGCCCTGGTGGCCAGGCTGCTCGACGAGCTGCGGCGCCATGCGCAGTTCCTCCAGGACGAGGGTTTCCGCGACGTCGCGCCCGCCGCCCTGACCCCCGAGGTCGAAGCCGGGCTCCGTGCCCTGGGCTACATCGGCGGGGACTGACCAGGGAGCCAGGATCCGCCACCGAATGCCGCCGCGCCTGCTCTTCACGATCGACGTCGAGGAAGACATGCCGGGTTGGGAGATCACCGACCCGGTCTCGGTCTCCAACGTCGCCGCGTTGCCGCGCCTGGCGGAGCTGTGCCGCTCGCTCGGCGTGCGCCCGACCTACCTCGTCACCTATCCGGTCGCGACCCAGCCCGAGTCGGCCGCAATCCTGCGCCTCCTGGCGGGCCAGGGCGACTGCGAGCTCGGCACGCACCTGCACCCCTGGAACACGCCGCCCTACCTCGGCGTCCCGGGCCGCGAGGGCGACGAGCGCCGCCAGACCTACTACCAGTTCGAGCTCGGGGCCGAGCGCTTCCGCGCCAAGCTCGAGACCCTGCACCGCGCCGTGGGCGCGCTCTCCGGCCGGCCGCCGCGCTCCTTCCGCGCCGGCCGCTTCGGCATCGACGCGGCCACGCTGCGCGAGCTGATCGCGCTCGGCTACGAGGTCGACACCTCGGTCACGCCGCTGGCCGAGCACAAGGTCGACCGCGGGCCCGATTTCCGCATGGCCCCGCAGGTCCCCTATCGCCCCGCGCGCGAGGACGTCGGCCGGCGCGGCGACCTGCCGATCGTCGAGATCCCCGTCTCGGTCGGCTTCACGCGCCACATGCCCGAGGCGCTGCGCAAGGCCTACGTGCACGTGCCGCGCGCGCTGCACCTGCGCGGCCTGCTCTCGCGCGATTACCTCGGGCTCGTCGACTACGCCTGGCTCTATCCCGTGCGCTTCGACCTCGAGCTCATGCAGCGCACCACCGTGACGCTGGTCGAGAGCGGCGCCCCGGTGCTGAACGTGTTCCTGCATTCGAACGAGCTCGTGCCCGGCCAGTCGGGCCGCGTGAAGACGCGCGCCGACGTCGAGCAGGTCTTCGAGCGCCTGGCCGGGATCCTCGAGTTCTGCCTGGAGCGTTACGACGCCGTGCCCTGCACGCTGAGCGAGGCGGGCCGCGCGCTCGCGCCTTCGCTCGGGATCACCGTGCCGTGACGCTCGCGCTGCGAGCCTGGCGCGGCCTGGCGGCCTTCGAGGCCCTGGCCTCCGACTGGGATCGGCTGGCCGCCGCGGCCGGACTCGATCCCCTGTGCAACGGCCACGCCTGGACGCTGGCCCACGCGCGCGCCTTCACGCCCGAGGCGGACGCCTTCGGCTGGAGCGTCGAGCGCGCCGGCCGGCCGGTGGCCATCCTGGCCCTGCGGCGCGAGCCCGCGCGCGGCCCGCTCGCCCTGCGCCGCGCGACCTTCCTGGCCGACGGCAGCTTCGATTCCGACTACCTCGCGGCGCCGATCGAGCCCGGCCTCGAGCCCGAGGTGCTGGCGCTCCTGCTCGACGCCGCCGCGGCCGTGCGCGGGCTCGAGGCCCTGGTGCTCTCCTCGCTGCCGCTCGATTCGGCCCTCCTGCGGGCGCTCGAGGCCGAGCTCGCGCGCCGCGGGCTGCCCGCGCGCCGCCATCCGGCCCCGTGCCTCGCCGCGCCGCTGCCGCGCTCCTTCGACGACTTCGTGGCCGCGCGCAAGCCGCGCATGCGCACGAAGCTGCGCGCCGCCCTGCGCGCGGCCGAGGAGCAGGGCGCCACGCTCGAGTGGTGCACGCACACCGCGGAGCTCGCCACCTGGATGAACGAGCTCTTCGAGCTGCACACGCGCCGCTGGCAGGCCGAGGGCCGCCCCGGCAGCTTCGCCGACGCGCGCCGGCGCGCCTTCTACACCGAGCTCGCGCGCACGCACCTCGCCGCCGGCACGCTGGCCTTCGCACGCCTCGTGCAGGACGGCCGCACGCTCGCCCTCCAGCTCGGCCTCGTCGCCGCCGGCCGCTACTACCAGATCCAGGAAGGCTACGACCCCGCCCACGGCGAGGAGCGCGTCGCCACCGCCCTGCGCGCGCTCGCCCTGCGCGCCCTGATCGAGCGCGGCCTCACGCACTACGACTTCCTCGGCGGCGACTCGCGCCACAAGCGCGACTGGGGCGGCGAGGAGCGCCCCTGCCTGACGCTCGGCTTCCCGCTCCCGAAGTGGCGCCCGCGCCTCGCCTACGCCCTGCGCGCCGCGCAGGACCGCTGGCGCGCGCGCTGAGCGCGACATTCTTTCCGCCCGCGCGTCTCAAGACGGTGATCTCCGCGATCCGAAGGGGTCCGCGGCCTTCACCTCGGGGGAACACAGCTTTGAATCGCTCCAGCGGCATCGTCCTCGTCCTCGCCTCGTTCGTCGCCGGGTGCTCCGGTCTGAAGTCGCTCGGGATCCGCCAGAGCCAGGGGCTCGAGGCGGTCGACGAGCTGCTCGGCGAGGTCGAGCAGGTGCAGGTCGACGCGGCCGTCTCGAAGGAGCGCG
>Ga0172376_10002880_pt1 | contig 20732 bp, 20 predicted proteins | sample Lak35m_FD_121114 | JGI IMG/M metagenome (GOLD analysis project Ga0172376, IMG submission 121114) | Freshwater microbial communities from Kabuno Bay, South-Kivu, Congo - kab_092012_35m | ecosystem: Environmental > Aquatic > Freshwater > Lake | place: Democratic Republic of the Congo: South-Kivu... | reverse complement strand
GGTGCGGATCAGTGGCACGTCACCGTTGAGCACCACCGTCGTCGCCAGGGCGGCGTCCAGCGCCGGCACGGCCTGCTGCACCGCGTGGCCGGTGCCGAGTTGAGGCATCTGCCGCACGAAGACCGCGCCGGTTCGCCCCAGGGCCTCCTCGACCTCCTCGGCGCCATGCCCGGTGATGACCACCGTGCGGGGGGATTGCAGTGGCGCAGCCGCGTCGATCACGTGCTGGACTAGACTTCTGCCGGCCAGCCGATGGAGCACCTTGGGCCGGGAGGATTTCATCCTCGTGCCCTTGCCCGCAGCCATGATGACGATGTTCGGTGCCATGCGTAAAGCCTTCCACGCCCTGTGCAGGAAACTCGGGATTATCGGCCTGGGGGGTGTTCTCGCCGTCGTCCTGGCCGGCTGCAGCAGCGTGCGCCTGGGCTACGATCAAGCGCCGACGCTGGCGTGGTGGTGGCTCGACAGTCGGCTTGATTTCGACGACCGCCAGACCCCACGCGTCAAGGCCGCGCTGGCGCAGTGGTTCGAGTGGCATCGCGCCACGCAACTCGAGGACTATGCCGCCCTGCTGGCGCAGGCGCGCGCCGAGAGCGCGGCCAATGACCTGGGCGCGGACCGGATCTGCCGCTGGGCGATGGAGGTGCGCGGCCGCGCTGCGCCACTGCTGGACCGGCTGGCCGCGCCGGTGGCGCAGATCGCCGTCACGCTCACGCCGGCCCAGATCGACCGCCTCGCACGCAGGCTCGCCGAAGACGACGACGATCTGGAGGAACTCGCTACCCTGCCGGCGCGCAGGCGGATCGAGCGCTCGGCGCAACGCACGGTCGAGCGTTACGAGCGCTTCTACGGCTCACTGGACGAGGCGCAGCGCGCTGCCGTGCTCGAAGCGACGAAGGCCTCGCCCTACGACCCGCGCCGGCGCCTGGCCGAGCGCCAGGGCCGTCAGGCCGAGTTGATCGCGCTGCTGCGCCGTTTGTCGGCCGAGAAGCCGGCGGCCGCGCAGGCGGAGCTCCTGGTGCGTGCGTCCCTGGCAAAGCTGCTGAACCCGCCGCAGGACGACGGCGGCGCCTACCAGGATGCGATGTGGCAGCACCAGTGCCGCCTGGCCGCGCGGCTGCATGCCAGTGCCACCCCGTCGCAGCGCAGAGAACTCGCAGCGAGGTTCGAGGGCTGGGAGCGCGACGCCCGCGCGCTGGCCTCGTCCGCCACCCGGCCGACGGCCACCGCGCTGGCACGCCCCTGAGGGCCGGTGCCGCCCCGGACGCGCCCGTCCCCTGCGACGGGTGCCGCAGGCCACTTCAAGGGCATGCCGCCGGGCGCGATCGCGCGGCGTGGCTTTCCTCTGCACGACGGGCACCGAGACGTCAAGGGTCGCCGAGGGCGCACCCATAACCATGCACGAGGTAAGGTGCCCGCGAAGACGTCAGGCTCGCACACCTGGTTCCCGTCCTCGAGCAGCTTCAGCGCGCCGGCGGCAGGGGCGCTGCATCAGGACGTCCGGCATCGGGTGCTGCGGCAGCAGGCTGCGGGCCCGCTCCCGGTCGGTAGGGCACCGTTACGCTGCGCGGGTTGGGGCCGGTCGAAGGGAAATCCTTCAGCGCGGCATCGAACATCGCCCCCAGCGTGCGCGCATCCAGCACCGACGCGCCGCTGCTGGCCGCCCGGGCCTCGTACAAGGGCTGGCCGCCGGCACGGTCACGGATGAGCACGGCCACCTCACGCTCGTGGCGCGGCGCGTCCATCATCCCGCCCCAGCCCCACCAGGCGCCAACCCACGGGTCGCCGCCGCCGCGCCAGACCCCCACCCAGCCCGGCCCCAGCCACACCGGGTCGACGCGGACGAGGCGTGCGGCCAGTTGCACGGTGACGTCGGCCGCTTCCCGACCGTCCGCCGGACGGAAGCCTGCGGCCTCGAGCGCGGGTGCTGCCGCCTCTTCCAACGCCTGCTGCCGGGCCGGGTCGGTCTGCTGCGATGGCAGCCGCTCGAAGACATAGAGCCCGGGCACGCGCCCGGCAGGCCAGACGCCGAAAGTGGAGACCTCGGAAGGCAGGCGCGTCAGCGCGGCGCAGCCCGACAGCGCTGCGACGGCCAGCGCCGACAGGCCGGCGGCAGCCATGCGCCGCATCCACCCACCAGCTCGACGGCGCAACCCGGCCCGAACACCACCGCGGCCGGTCCGCGGCTCGACGGCCCAACCGGGTCGCGCGCGGCTTGTTGTCGATGCCCGCCCGGCCCACCTGACCACGACACACCCGCGCTGCGGGCACGTCGCGGCACCACCGGATCCTGCTTCCACGCGCCACCCTCCTGCATCGATGCGGGACGACACGACTCCGCCCGAGAACGGCGACTCCACGCCCCGACCCGCGCCTCGGAGACCGAGCGATCTTTCCGCCGGGCCCGAAACCGGCGCCCGAAACCGGCGCCCGAACGCCCCGGATCCGGGCGCAAGACGCTCCGCCTCACAAGAAAACGCCGGGCCGCCCCAAGTATTCTTGCGCCCCCGCGGGGGGCCGGGACGGGCAACGCCCGGCCCTTGGGGGTGCTCTCAAGCCCTCCGCCGGCCCGGCCAAGCCACGACCTGCTCATCGGCCCTCCCGGCCGTCGCCGGGCTGGCACAGCCTTCGTCGTCCTCGTCGAAAGCCCGGTCCCCGCCGACGTCGGCCACGCCCGTAGCCTGTAGCGTCTGGAAGGGGTAGAGCTTGCGGTCCGTCAGGTGCGAGGGCACGACATTGCCCATGGCCGTGAACATGTTGTCGATGCGCCCCGGGTACTGGCGCTCCCACTCGTGGATCATCTTCTTGACCTGCACGCGCTGCAGGTTGTCCTGGCTGCCGCACAGCGTGCAGGGGATGATGGGGAAGTGCCGGTGCGCGGCCCAGCGCTCCAGGTCGGCCTCGGCCACGTAGGCCAGCGGGCGGATCACGACGTGACGCCCGTCGTCGCTGACGAGCTTGGGCGGCATGCCCTTCAGGCGGCTGCCGAAGAACATGTTCATCAGCAGCGTCGCCACCATGTCGTCGCGGTGGTGGCCGAGGGCGATCTTGGTCGCGCCCAGTTCGCCGGCCACGCGGTAGAGGATGCCGCGGCGCAGGCGCGAACACAGGCTGCACATCGTCTTGCCCTCGGGGATCAGGCGCTTGACGACCGAATAGGTGTCCTGCGCCTCGATATGGAAGGGCACGCCGCGGCTTTTCAGGTAGGCCGGCAGCACGTCCTCTGGAAAGCCGGGCTGCTTCTGGTCGAGGTTGACGGCGATGATGTCGAAGGCCACGGGCGCGCGCTCGCGCATGCTCAGCAGGATGTCGAGCAGCGAGTAGCTGTCCTTGCCGCCCGAGACGCAGACCATGACCTTGTCGCCGGCCTCGATCATGTTGAAGTCGCCGATGGCCTGACCGACCTGACGGTGCAGGCGCTTGGACAGCTTGTTCGTCTCGTGCGCCAGGCGGCGCTCGTCGGCCACGACGGTCATCGGGTGTCTCCGGTGGAAGGGGCTGCCGGGGTCGGCACGAAGGCGAAGTCACGCTCGGCACGCACGAGATGGCTGCCGGCGTCGACCATCAGCGTGCTGCCGGTGACCGAGGGGTTGTCCAGCAGGAAGCGCACGGCCTGCGCCACGTCAGCCGGCTGGACGCCACGCTTGAGCAGGCTGGTGGCCTGCAGCGCGGCCAGCCGCTGGGCATCGATGAGCTCGCTGCCCAGCGTCAGCCCGGGCGCCACCCCGCACACCCGCACCCGCGGCGCCAGCGCCATCGCCAGCATGGTCGTGGCCGACTGCAGTGCCGCTTTCGACAGCGTGTACGAGAAATAGTCGGGGTTGGGGTTCCACAGCTGCTGGTCGAGCAGGTTGACGACACACCCGGTGGCCTCGCGCGCGGTCAGGTGATCGTGCAGCGCGCGCGCGAGCACGACGCCCGCGCCGGCATTGGCCGCCATGTGGCGCTGCATGCGGGCATAGGAGAAATCCCCAACGCCGTCGTACTCGAAGGTGCAGGCGTTGTTCACCACCGCATCCACCCGGCCGAAGTGCGCCAGCACCTGCGGCAGCAGCGCGCGCGTGGCGTCGTCGTCGCCGAGGTCGGCGGACCATGCGTGGGCGCGGGCGCCCCGCGCGCGCGCCTGCTCGACCGTGTCGTGCGCGTCGGCGGCCGAGCCACGGTAATGCACCGCCACATCCCAGCCGTGGTCGGCCAGGTCGAGCGCGATGGTGCGGCCGAGCCGGCGCGCGGCGCCGGTGACGAGCACGACGGGACGGGTCTTCATGCTTTCTAGAATCCGATGGATGGCGACACAGCAAACGCCCCTGCCGGCGCCTCCGGGCGCCGCCACCGAAGCGGGGACCGCCGCGCAAGGCCCCGAGGTGACCAAGCCGGCACCAGGCACCGACCGCAGGTCGGCGTCGGCAGCGCCATCACCGACACAGAGGACGGCCGGCAGCGGCACGCCGGACAGTGTATCGGCGGCCCTGGCGAGCCGCTTGCGCGCGGAGATCGACGCCGCGGGCGGCTGGATCGGCTTCGACCGCTTCATGCACCAGGCGCTGTACATGCCCGGCCTGGGTTACTACGCGCGCGGGGACACGCCTTTCGGCCATTGGCCGGCGGGGCCTCGCGCGGCCATCGGCAGCGACTTCGTCACCGCTCCCGAGCTCTCGCCCTGGTTCGCGCGCGCGCTGGCGCTGCAGGTGGCGCAGGCGCTGCAGGCGGCGCAGGCCAACGAGGTCTGGGAGTTCGGCGCCGGCTCGGGCGCCCTGGCCGCCGCCTTGCTGCCGGCCCTCGACGCTCTGGGATGCCCCGTGCGCCGCTACACGGTCATCGAGGTCTCGGGTGGCCTGCGGGCGCGGCAACAGGCGCGGCTGGCCGGTTTCGGCGACCGCGTGCAATGGGTCGACACGCTGCCGCCGGCGCTGGACGGCGTGGCCATCGGCAACGAGGTGCTGGATGCCATGCCGGCGCAGTTGCTGGCCTTCGACGGGCGCGACTGGCATGAACGCGGCGTGGCGGTGCACGACGGGCGCTTCGTCTTCGCCGACCGGCCGACATCGCTGCGGCCGCCCGAGGGCTGCGGCCCCTTCCTGCCGGGCACGCAGATCGAGATCCAGCCACAGGCGCAGGCCTTCGTCGCCACCCTGGCGCGGCACCTGCGGCGCGGGCTGGCGCTGCTCATCGACTACGGCTTTCCGCAGGACGAGTTCTACCTGCCGCAACGCACGGGCGGCACGCTCATGTGCCACCGCGCCCACCGCGCCGACACCGACCCACTGACCGACGTGGGCCTGAAGGACATCACCGTGCATGTGGATTTCAGTGCCATCGCCCTGGCCGCGCAGGACGCCGGGCTCGAGGTGGCGGGCTACACCAGTCAGGCGCGCTTCCTGATCAACTGCGGGATCGTGCCGATGCTGGCGCAGGCCGACACGCGCGAACGCGTCGATGCGCTGAAGCTGCTGAACGAGCATGAAATGGGCGAGCTGTTCAAGGTCATCGCGCTGGCGCGCGACCTGGGCATCGACCCGGTCGGGTTCTGCCAGGGCGACCGCACGCACCGGCTGTGATTGCCGTACCGTGCGGTCTTCCATGGAGGAGGCCGGCCACCGGAGGTCGGCGGCGATGATGCCCAGACCCCGCATGTCCACACCTGACTTTGCGCCCTTCTTTGCGCAGGTCTTCACGGCCATCTTTGCGCCTGTGTCTGCACAAGCCTCGGCGCCCGGTGTGGCACCTGCAAACCGCCCTTTGTCGACAGGTTGGCCTTCGCGCCGTCACGGCGGGTGGCAGACCATGCTGTCGATGGCCCTGACGCTCCTGATGGCGGGCCCCGCGATCGCCACGGCCGCCGCGCCAGCCCCGCCCGAACCGGGCGCCCAGGCCTGGCGCGAGTGGCGCTGCGAACTGGCCTACCTGCCGGCGCGCAGCACCTGGGTGCGCCGCATCGCGCTGCGCGCCGATGCGCAACAGGTGCTGCAGATCCGCGTCGACGACCAGGTCGCCCACAGCTTCGCGGTGCGGGACACCCTGGTGCTGACCTCGATGGACGGCGAACACATCGCCTTCGACATCGGCACCGGGCTGTGGGAGAGCGATTTCCGCGGCGCCGCGCAAGGCCGGGGCCGGTGCGACCCCATGGAGACCCCTGCAGACGGGTCGTGAATCGACGGCAGCCGGGCTCGGACCGCCTGCACTGCGCCTACCCCCGATCGGCGTCGATCGCCTGGCTGAGCGCCTCGACCCTTGCGCGCGCCACGGCGCGGCCGATGTCGGCATCCCGGGCGCCGCCCTCGAGCGCCACTCGCGCCACCGCCGCCGTGTCCACCGCGCGCACCACCGTCAGTGCCTGCGCCAGCCGGGGCCGCTGCGGATAGGGCGCGTCCTCCAGCCCGGCGCGGCCGCGGGCGTCGCACTCGCAGGCCAGCAGCGCCATCGCGAAGCGATCGGGCCGGCGCAACGCGTCGCAGCGCTCGAGCAGACGCAGCGTGGCCTGCGGGCCGAGCTCGGCGCTGCGGTGGATGTGCCCGTGCTCGCGCGCGACCACCTCGGCGAGTTCGCGGCAGTCGTTGGGCACCTTGAGCCGCTGCGCGACGGCGCGCGCCAGCGTCGCGCTGCGCGCCTCGTGGGCGATGTGCCGGGGCCACTGGTCGCGCGGCGTCGTGCCCTTGCCCAGGTCGTGCACCAGGCAGGCCCAGCGCACCGCCAGCGGCGCCTGCAGCCGCGCGCACTGCGCCAGGACCATCATCAGGTGCACGCCGGTGTCGACCTCGGGGTGGTGGGCCGGCGGCTGGGGCACGCCCCACAGCCGGTCGACCTCCGGCAGCAACCGCCCGAGCGCGCCGACCTCGCGCAGGACTTCGAACATCCGCTGCGGCTGCGGCTCCATCAGGCCCTTGGCCACCTCCTGCCACACGCGCTCGGGCACCAGCGCATCGACCTCGCCTTCGTCGACCAGACGCCGCATCAGCGCAGCCGTCCCGGGCGCGACCTGGAAGTCGCCGAAGCGCGCAGCGAAGCGCGCCGTGCGCAGCAGCCGCACCGGGTCCTCGGCATAGGCCCGGCTGACGTGCCGCAGCACCCGCGCGCGCAGGTCGTCCAGGCCGCCATAGGGGTCGATCAGCGCGCCGTCGGATGCCCGGGCCATGGCGTTGATCGTCAGGTCGCGCCGCGCCAGGTCCTGCTCGAGCGTGACGTCGGGCGCGGCGTGCACGGTGAAGCCGTGGTACCCCGGCGCCGACTTGCGCTCGGTGCGTGCCAGCGCATATTCCTCGTGCGTGAGCGGGTGCAGGAACACCGGGAAATCGCGTCCGACCGGCTTGAACCCCAGATCCAGCATGCGCTGGGGCGGCACGCCGACGACGACCCAGTCCCGGTCGGCCGAGGGCCGCCCGAGCAGGGCGTCGCGCACGCAGCCGCCAACCTCGTAGCAGTGCCCGCGCAGGGCCTCGGCCGGATCAGCCACCGTCATCGCAGGGGACCATCGCCGGGGTGACGCGGCTCCAGGGCCCGCCTTCCTGCGCTGCGGGCAGGGCGAGCGCCGAAGGGCAGAGGTCGAAGTCGGCCCCGCTCACCCACGCCGGGCACGCCAGCGCTCGAAACGGCCGGGGCCGGATGCGCCGCCGAGGTAGCCCGCGGCCACCGTCTCCACCGCGGCAGCCGTGATGCCCAGCGACGCGAGGCCGGGCAACGCCCCGCTGGCCACGTTGGGCACCCGCATCGAATCCACGTTGTCGCGCGACATCAGCGGCTCGCCCGGCAGCCATTCCATCATCGCCGCCTGCAGGTGCGCCAACGGCGCGGACAGCGGCAGCACCGGGCGTTGGTGCCCACTCAGCCGGCCGGCCAGCCGGACCAGTTCGGCCAGGGTCATCACATCGGGCCCAGCGCACTCGAGCGTGCGGCCGATGGTGTCGTCGCGGTCCAGGCAGCGGACCACGGCCTCGGCCACGTCCTCCACCCACACGGGCTGGAAGCGGGCCTGCGCGCCGCCCAGCGGGACCACCGGCGCCAGCGCCTGCAACCGCGCGAACAGGTTGAGGAAGCGGTCGTGCGCGCCGAAGATCACGCTCGGGCGCAGCACCGTGACGTCAAGCCCCGAGTCGAGCAGCACACGCTCGCCCGCGGCCTTGCTGCGCAGGTAGTGGGACGGCGCATCGGCCGCCACACCGAGCGCGCTGACGTGCACCAGACGGCGCACGCCCGCCTGCCGGCAGGCAGCCGCCAGCGTGCGGGGCAGGTCGACGTGCACGCGCTGGAAATCCGCGGCGCTGCCGTGCAGGATGGCCACCAGGTGCACCACGGCGTCACAGCCGGCCAGGACCCGTTCCAGCGCGCGTGGGTCGTGGACGTCGGCGGCCACGATCTCCACCGTCGGCAGCGACTGTATCGCCAGGCCGGCGCGTCGGCGCCGCGTCGGCACGACGATGCGCCCGCCGGCGCCGCCGCTGCGCTCGACCAGGTGCTCGCACACGGCCCGGCCGACGAAGCCCGTGCCCCCGGTGACGACGATGCGGCGCAGCGGTGTCATGGCAGGTCCTTGGCCACCGGACCGGCGGCCGGATCGCGCGGGCCGATGGTCGTGCCCAGGCGCGGCTTGAGCAGCGGGTGCTCCGATCCCCCCAGCCGCACGCCGTACAGCGCCGCGTTGGACAGCACCTTCTTCACGTAGTCCCGCGTCTCGTTGAAGGGAATGGTCTCGGCCCAGGCGGCCACCTCCATCTCCGGGCCCTCACGCCAGCGGCGCGAGCGGCTCGGCCCGGCGTTGTAGGCCGCCGCGGCCAACGCCACCGAGCCGCCGAAGTCCTCGAGGACGAGCTTGAGGTAGCTCGTGCCGAGCCGCAGGTTGACGTCACGGTCGGTGATCATGTCAGGGCGGTAGTCCATGCCGATCTGGCGCGCCGTCCAGCGCGCCGTGGCAGGCATCAACTGCATCAGGCCCGAGGCGCCGACATGGGAGCGCGCGTCCATGATGAAGCGTGATTCCTGACGGATCAGGCCGTAGATGTAGGCCGGGTCGACGCCGAGTTGGCCTGCGGCGGCGACCACCTCGTTGCGGAAGGGCATGGGGAAGCGCTGCGCCAGGTCGACCTCGACGCGGGTGCGGTCGCTGGTGTTGATGCAGCGGTCCCAGACCTCGCGGTCGCAGGCCATCTGGGCGGCGGCCAGCAGTTCACGGTCGCCCATGGCGCGCAGGCTGAAGTTCCACTCACGCACCCCTTCGCTGCGCAGGCCGAGCGCAATCAGCGTCAGGCCACGCTGCAGGCCGGGGTGGCTGGCCGCGGCAGCACGCTCGGCCAGGGTCAGCGGCGTGGGCGAAGACGGCAGGGTCGGGACCCGGCCCAGATCCTCGGCGGCGAGCTTGCCGTAGAAGTGGAAGGGTGAGGCAATGCGCTCGCGGGCCAGACGCGCCTGCGCGCGGTCGGCATCACCCGCCGCGCCCGGGTCGGCCAGCGCCTCGAGCGCGCGCGCGTGCCAGTAGACCCAGGCCGGGTCGTCACGCATCGGCGCCGGCATGGCCTCGACCGCGCGGCGCACCATCGTCCAGCGTCCGGACTCCTCGGCCGGCGCGCGCAGGGCCGCGCGCACCGCCCAGGCCAAGGCGTCCTCCGGCCAGGGCACCTCGGCCTGGGCCTGCGGGTCGCGGCGCCAGAGTTCGAAGGCGCGACCGTACCAGCGCGTGGCCTGCGGCAGGCGGCGCAGCGCGTACTGGCGGCCCAGCGTGGCCCAGGCGGCGGCCTCGAGCGCCGGGGGCATGGCGCGGGCCCAGGGCTCACGCATCTGCCGCTCGGCCGCCTCCGGGTCGCTGGAGGCCAGGTGCATGACGGCGAGCACGCGCAGTTCACGCGCATGGCGCACCTTGCTGGCGGGGCGCTGGAGCAACCAACGCGTCGGGCGGTCGAGCAGCTGGCGCACCTCGCGCGCCGTCTCGTCGCCCAGCAACGCCGCGGCGGCCTGCGCGGCACGCGGGCGGCCGGCCTGCACCGACAGACGCATCTCCTGCCAGACCTGGGCGGCGCCGATCTGACCGGCCTCGAACAGCGCCGTGGCCAGGGCGAGGCAGGCGTCGTCGGGGTCGCGCTGCGCGTACCACAGCGCCAGCGCCTGGTCGCGCACGGCCTCGCCTGCAAGATGACGCACCTGCTGGGCATGGCAGTGAACCTGCCGGTCGTCGTCCATCCGGAAGCGTGGGTACTCGCGCGCCAAGGCCGCCCAGTCACGGCGACGCCCGAGTTCGAGCAACCAGTCGTTGCGCAGTCGGTCCTCGACGTACGTGCCGGCCCAGCGCGCGAAGAAGGCCTCGACCTCGGCATGGCTGGCGGCGTCGAGCCGGCCGCTGAGATCGAAGTAGTGGATCCAGGGCGCCATCGGGTCGGCTGCAGCCAGCGCGGCTTCACGCAAGGCAGTCAGGCGCGCGCGGTCGGCGCGGCGCGCGGCGTCGGCGGCCTCGACGACGGCCGGCGCTGCGGGGAGTGCGGAGACCGCTGCACGCGCCGGCGAAGTCTTGGACGCCGTGTTGGCCAGCGACGGCAGCGGCGTGGCCAACACCGCTGCAAGGCACAAGAGCCAGACTCTGATCATGTCCTCATTCTGGCAGGCCGCCCCGACAATCGGGCGGCGAAGGTCAAGACCCGGCGCGCGAATGCCGGGCCCCGGCCTGCCCTTCTGGCGACGAAATGACACCGGAGACCCGAACATGAGCCTGCCCGGACCCTGGCCTGCATTGACGCCCTCGGCCGACAAGAAGACACTGCGGCGACAGTTGCAGGCCGAGCGCCAGAGCCTGGTCGACCGCCACCAGCGCGCCGCGCAATTGCAGGAGGTGCTGCGCGTGTGGCTGGCCACCCGCGGCGACCGGGCCATCGGCGCCTACTGGCCGATCAAGGGCGAGTTCGACGCGCTGCCGGCCCTGTTCCGCTGGAGCGAGTTCGACTAGCGGCGCCGCATCGGCCTGCCGGTGGTCCACCGGGACACGAAGCAGTTGCGCTTCCACGTCTGGTACCCGGGCTGCGAGATGGAGGAGGACGCCTACGGCATCCCCAAGCCCCGTGACACCGCCGCCTTCGAGCCCACACTGCTGCTGGTGCCCTGCGTGGGCTATGGGCCGGACGGCATCCGGCTGGGCTACGGCGGCGGCTTCTACGACCGCACGCTCGCCTCGCTGCAGCCCCGGCCCTTCACGGTGGGCCTGGCCTACAGCCATGGCTTCGTGCCCTGGCTCGCCGGCGAGCCGCACGACGTGCCACTGGACGCGATCCTCAACGAGGACGGGGTGGCCTGGCAGGCGCCGTGAGGGCCGACCCGAGCGACTGAGGATGCCCTCGGACCACCGGGTCCCGCGCCGGATCTCGGCCCGGGAACGGCATCGGCATCGGGATCGGCACTGGGATCGGCATCGGGACAAGGGCGGCATCGGCCCGCCGGTCACGCCGCCGCAGGCGCCACCCCGATGCGGCGGCAGATCTCCAACGTCAGGTCGGCCTGGTTCATCGTGTAGAAGTGCAGGCCGGGCGCCCCGCCGGCGATCAGGCGCTCGCACAGCGCAGACACCACGTCCAGGCCGAAGGCGCGGATCGAGGCCGTGTCGTCCATGTAGCCTTCCATCTTCAACGCCACCCAACGCGGGATCTCGATGCCGTCACGGGCGGCGAACTGCGCGACCTTGGCGTAGTTGTGGAAGGGCATGATGCCGGGCACCACCGGCACCTGCGCGCCCAGACGTCGTGTCTGCTCGACGAAGTGGAAGTAGGCGTCGGGGTTGAAGAAGAACTGCGTGATGGCAGAACTGGCGCCGGCCTGGACCTTGTCGGCGTAGTGCTGCAGATCGCGCGCGGCGTAGCGCTGCTGCGGGTGGTACTCGGGGTAGGCCGCGACCTCGATGTGCCAGTCCTCGCCCTGGGTCTCGCGCACGAAGCGCACGAGTTCGGCCGCGTAGCGGAACTCGCCTGCGGTGGCAGTGCCGCTGGGCAGGTCGCCGCGCAGCGCCACGAGGCGGCGAATGCCCTGCGCACGGTAGGTGGCCAGGATCTGCGCGATGCCCTCGCGCGTGGAGCCCACGCACGACAGGTGCGGCGCGGCCTCGTGGCCCGCCGCCGCGATGGCGCGCACGGTGGCCAGCGTCTTGTCGCGCGTGGCGCCGCCGGCGCCGTAGGTGACGCTGAAGAACTCCGGCCTGGCCACGCCCAGGCGCTGCACCACGTCGAGCAGCTTGGCATCGCACACGGGGGTGTTGGGAGGGAAGAACTCGAAGCTGATGGGGCTGGGGGTGGGGTTCATGGTCCGGCTCTGGGAAGATCGTGGATACGGGCGCGGGGGACTGACAGGAGAAGGCTGCAGCGGGGCACGACCTCAAGCTGGCGGCCTGAAGTGCCGCGCCGCGGCCTCGGCCAGCCGCTGGTCGAAGGTGAGCAGCAGGGCACACAGCCGGTCGGCCAGCGCCAGGTAGGCAGCGTCGTAGGCCGTGAGGCCGTAGCGGGTGCCGATGTCCAACAACTCGGCGGGTTCGACGTCGTGGAAGACCAGGCGCTGGTCGCCAAGCGCGTCAACGCCGCTGCATGCCACCTCGCGTGGCACCCCCGCGCGCAACTTGTTGCGCGCGACGTTGGCGATCTCGTACTTCAGCAGCACCGGGGCATGCAGGGCCAGGCCTGTCATCACGCGCTCGGCTTCGTCGGCCGAAGGTTCGCGCCAAAGGTAGGCGGCCAGGAGGCTGCAATCCACCACGGCAGGCGGGCGCGCCATCCAGCGTCCGGGGGGTTCGGCGACGAAGAGGGGCCGTCGCGCCGCAGGTGTGCTCACGCCAGGCCCCCCGCACGCCACCCGCCGGGTACCGACCGGGCTTGGTCGTCAGGTGCCGGCGCCGACCGCGCACCGCCCGTCATCGGCTGTCCCGGTCTGCGCGGACGATGTCCACCGCCAGCGGCGCCTGCGCGAGCGAGGGGTGCGGCTCCCAGCCCGTGGCGCGGCGCTCTGCGGCCAGGTGCTCCACCGTCTTCCAGCCCTGCAGCCAGCAGCGAGACGAGTCCTCGCCCGGCCCGGTGTCCAGGGACGATGTGGCACTTGCCGGGGCCGCGCGTCCGGCCGGAACGTCGACCGCCTGTGACAGGATGGACATCAGTTCGCCCTGGAGAGAACGGTGGTTGCGCTCGGCTCGTTCGCGCAGACGCTGCGCCAGGTCTTCCGGCACGTCCTTGACAGACAGATTGACTGCCACGGCAGACTCCGATTCGGATGTTGAACGGATCCATTATGGATCCATCGAGATCCGCTGCCTCGTCAGCATCCCACCGATGCATGCCGGTCGGGGCCCTCAACGCATCAGGTCGTCGCCCGCCCACCCGCCAACGGCCCGAGCGCCGCGGCGATGAAGCGGTTGACCGGCGCCTGCAGCCCGCGTGCTGCGGAGCGCCGCACGACGGCCGCGGCCAGCCAGGGCAGTTCCAGCGGGCGCCCGGCCTCCAGGTCGTGCAACATCGAGGCCTTCATGCCGTGCGGCAGCGTGTCGACGAAGTCCATGCGCTGGTCGGCGTAGTCGGCCGGCAGGTCCACGCCTTCGGCGCGGCCCAGCGCGGTGGCCTCGGCCATCACCGCATGCAGCAGGCGGCGCAACTCGGGGTCGGCTCGCACCACACCTACCGGCTGGCGGGTCAGCGCCGTCAACCCGCTCAGGCCGACGAGGAAGACGAACTTCTCCCACACCGCGCGGCGGATGTCGGGGGGTATCTCGGCGTCGATGCCGGCGGTGTGACAAGCGTCCAGGAATGCTTGCAGCACCGGCACCTGTGTCGGCCGCAGCGGACCGAAGCGCAGGCGGGCGAAGTCGCCGCCGTGCTCGATGCAACCGGGCTCCGAAATGCGGGTGGCGATGTAGGCCAGCCCCTGCGCCACGGCATCGACGCCGACATGACGAGCGAGCAGCTCGGCCGCGTCGACGCCGTTCTGGAAGGGCAGCACCACGCCACCGGGGCGCAGCACTGCGGGCAGTCGGGCGGCGGCGGCCTCGGCATCCGGCAGCTTGACGGTGAAGACCACCAGGTCGGCCTTGGGCAGGTCGGCAGGCGACTCGGCCACCGTCACCTGGGGCAGATGCACGTCGCCCAGCGGACTGCTGATCCGCAGACCCTGCTCGCGCAGCGCCTGCGCATGCCGCCCACGCGCCAGGAAGGCGACCTGCGCGCCCGCGGCCGCGAGCCGCCCACCGAAATAGCCGCCGATGCCGCCGGCGCCGAAGAAAACGATCTGCATGAATGCTCCCACCCACCCGGGGACGTTCGCGGGTACGGGATCTGCTCGAAGCCGCTCAGCCCAGAACAGAGCTTCCAGCCCCTCTTCCACCGTGGAAGAGGGAAGCCTGGATTTCTGCCCTCCCCCGCCCGGGGGAGGGATACATCCCAGGCCGGGCTCAATACCGGTAGCTGTCGCCCTTGTACGGACCCTGCTTGGGCACGCCGATGTACTCGGCCTGCTCGTCGGTCAGCTCGGTCAGCTGGGCGTTCAACGTCTTCAGCTGCAGCCGCGCCACCTTCTCGTCCAGGTGCTTGGGCAGCACGTAGACCTTGCCCGACTCATAGTCGCCGGCACGCGTGAACAGCTCGATCTGCGCGATCGTCTGGTTGGCGAAGGAGCTCGACATCACATAGCTCGGGTGCCCGGTGGCGCAGCCCAGGTTCACCAGTCGGCCCTTGGCCAGCATGATGACGCGCTTGCCGTCGGGGAAGACGATGTGGTCGACCTGGGGCTTGATCTCCTCCCACTGCAGGTCTTCGACCGCGGCGATGTCGATCTCGTTGTCGAAGTGGCCGATGTTGCAGACGATGGCGTTGTGCTTCATCGCCTCCATGTGGGCGCGCGTGATCACGCGCTTGTTTCCGGTGGCGGTGACGAAGATGTCGGCCTTGTCGGCGGCCCAGTCCATGGTCACGACGCGATAGCCTTCCATCGCCGCCTGCAGCGCATTGATCGGGTCGATCTCGGTCACCCAGACCTGCGCCGACAGCGCGCGCAGCGCCTGGGCGCTGCCCTTGCCGACGTCGCCGTAGCCCGCCACGACGGCGATCTTGCCGGCGATCATCACGTCGGTGGCGCGCTTGATGCCGTCGACCAGGCTCTCCCGGCAGCCGTAGAGGTTGTCGAACTTGCTCTTGGTGACCGAGTCGTTGACGTTGATGGCGCGGAACATCAGCGTGCCCTTGGCGCTCATCTCGTTGAGGCGGTGCACGCCGGTGGTCGTCTCCTCGGTCACGCCGATGATCTTGGCCGACTTGCGGCTGTACCAGGTGGGGTCGGTGGCGAGCTTCGCGCGGATGGCGGCGAAGAGCTCGCGCTCCTCCTCGGAGCCGGGGTTGGCGATGACCGAAGCGTCGTGCTCGGCGCGCTTGCCCAGGTGCATCAGCAGCGTCGCGTCGCCGCCGTCGTCCAGGATCATGTTCGGGCCTTCGGCCTCGCCGCCCTTGGGCCCGAACTCGAAGATGCGGTGGGTGTAGTCCCAGTAGTCGCGCAGGCTCTCACCCTTGTAGGCGAACACCGGCGTGCCCGCGGCCACCAGCGCGGCGGCGGCGTGGTCCTGGGTGCTGAAGATGTTGCACGAGGCCCAGCGCACGTCGGCCCCCAGCGCCTGCAGCGTCTCCACCAGCACGGCGGTCTGGATGGTCATGTGCAGGCTGCCGGTGATGCGCGCGCCCTTCAGCGGCTGGGCGGCCGCATACTCGTCGCGGATGGCCACCAGCGCGGGCATCTCGGTCTCGGCGATGCGGATCTCCTTGCGGCCCCACTCGGCGAGCGACAGGTCGGCAATGGCGTAGTCGCTGGTGTGCAGCGGCTTGAGGACGGCGTTCATCTTCGGGCTCCTGGGTCTGGAAGGAACCCGCACGCCGGCGGCTCACGCGTAGAGGGATTTCATAAACACCACTCACCCACGGGACCGGTCGTGCGGGTGAGCGCGGTTGCATGCAGTGTCCGAGCCTGGCCCCCATGGCGGGGGTTGCAACGCTCCTCGGAAGCGGCGGATTCTAGCGTCGGGCACCCGATGGGGTGCGCATCGAAATCAAGGCCGGTGGCAGGGCTGTTGCGAGGATGGCACCGAGTGCCGCCAGGATGTCGCAGGGGTGACGCCCGGCTGTCGCGGCAAGGCCTGCGCAGACGACGAGGAGGCCAGGCAACGCGTGAACCGGCGGGCGCAGGCCACCGCACCGGGCCGGCCCGGGTCAGGCCGTCGACACGAGCAGGCGCAGCGCCAGCGCGGCGAAGACGAGCGCGCAGGCACGATTGAGCAGACGCTGCGCCGAGGCAGAGCGCGTCAGGCGCCCAGCCAGCGCACCCGCCGACAGCGCGATCGAGCCGAAGGAGACGACCGTGGCCACGACGAACCAGGCACCGAACCAGACGATCTGCGGCGCGACGGGCCCACGCCCCGGATCTGCGAACTGCGGCAGCAGCGCCAGGAAGAACAGCAGCACCTTGGGGTTGCTCAGGTTCATCACGACCCCTCGCGCGTAAAGCACCCGCGCCGACAAGGCCGGGCCGGCATCCGCCTGCCCCGGCTGCAGCGCCTGTGGCCTTGCCCGCCAGGCCTGCCAGGCGAGCCAGCCGAGGTAGGCCGCGCCCGCCGACTTCAGCACCGTGAAGGCCACCGGCGATCCGGCCACGACCGCCGCCAGCCCGAGCGCCACGGCCGCGGTGTGCACGCACAGGCCGGTGCAAAGCCCGAGCACCACCGTCATCCCGGCCCGCGCCCCGTGCGCCAGCGACTGCATCAGCACGAAGAGGTTGTCCGGGCCCGGCGTGTAGCCAAGCAGCAAGGCAGCGGCGAGGAAGGCGAGCGTGGTCTCGGCAGAAGGCACGGGGACGATTGTCGTGCGGCCGCAGGTGGCCGTCAGGTCCTGAGCGCATTTTTCCGCCGCACCCGAAAGGCATGTCCGAACGACCCGGATCGAAGCGGAAACCGCAGCCATGGCTCATGCGATGGCGTGGATTTGAATGACGAGACGGCGTGTTCTGGCGTGCAGGGCGGACCCGGGGGAAAGACTCCCGGGCTCTCGGCCGTGGTGGGGCCGGGACGCGCGCGATCCGGCCCCGATGCGCCTGGCCCGGCGGCGTCAGTAACCCGCCGCCTCGGCCCGGCCGGCATCGCCCCACAGCACAGCCTCGAGGTCGTCGAGCAGCGCGCTCGCCCCGATGCGAAAGCGCGTCGGGGCCACCGCTGCCTCGCCGAGCCAGCGCGCGGTCAGGGCCATGTAGTCGCGCGCATCGGCCAGGGTGCGGATGCCGCCCGCGGGCTTGAACCCGACCCGCCCCCGCGCGGCCGGGTCGTCGGCGATGGCCTGCAGCAGCAGCGCGGCGGCCGGGCGTGTAGCGTTGACGCGGACCTTGCCGGTGCTGGTCTTGAGCATGTCGGCGCCGCCGCGCAGCGCGATGCCGCAGGCGCGCGTCACAGTGGCGGGGTCGCCGATCTCCCCCGTCTCGAGGATCACCTTCAGGCGCAGGCTGCCGGCCGCACGGCGCACCGCCTCCAGCAGGGCGGGCGCGGCGTCCAGGTCGCGGTAAGGCAGCACGAGGTCGACTTCCTGTGCGCCGGCGTCGACGATCGCCCGCACATCAGCCACGGCGGCCTGGACGTCCGCCCCGCCGTGCGGGAAGTTGGCCACGGCAGCCACGGCGACTTCCGCCGGCAGGCGCTGCCGCGCGCGCGCCGCCAGACGCGGCCACACGCACACCGCGGCCACCGCCCCGAACTCACCCACCGCTCGCGCACAGAGGCGGTCGATGTCGTCGACCGTGTCGTCGTCGTTCAGGCGGGTGAGGTCCAGGCAGGACAGCGCCCGCGCGGCGAGCGCGCGCGGGTCGTCGAGCCAGGAAGGAAGCGTCGGGACGTTCCGCGAGTCAGGCAAGGAAGGTGTCATGGAGACTCCAGAAAAGTCTGGCGTGGGCGCAGCGTCGCAGCGTCGACAGCGATCGGGTCGACGCGGCCGCCACGCGCCGCAGGCGCGGCGCCACGCCCGGGCAGCGCTGCATTCATGCGCCCGTGGCGGCCTCTGTCGGGCCGAGCGCACCCGGCTCGAGCAGGGCGCCGACGACGGCCACCAGCGCGTCGCAGGCGCTCGCCCCGGCCACCTGCGCCTGCGCCAACGTGTGCGCGTGGCTCAAGGCCTGCGCCTGCAGGCCGGCGGCAAGGTTGGTGATCAGCGACAGGGCCAGCACGCGCAGGCCGGCGTGCCGCGCCGCGATGGTCTCGGGCACGGTGCTCATGCCCACGGCGTCGGCGCCCAGGCGCTGCAGCATCCGGATCTCGGCCGGGGTCTCGAACTGCGGGCCGATCACCCAGGCATAGACCCCTGCGTGCAGCCGATGGCCTGCGGCGGCAGCGGCGCGCTGCGCCAGCGCGCGCAGGGACGGGTCGTAGGCGGCGGACAGGTCGACGAAGCGACGGTCGTCGCGCTCCTCCCACAAGGGCGAGCGTTGCGGCAGATTCAGGTGGTCCTCCACCAGCATCAGCGCACCCGGCGGCATCGCCGCGTCCAGACTGCCGGCGGCGTTGGTCTGCACCAGCACCTGCACACCGGCGGAAGCCAGTGCCCGCACGGCGCCGGTCATGCCGTCGGCGCGCCCCCCCTCGTAGGCGTGGCGCCGGCCGGCCAGCGCCAGCACCGGGCGATCGCCCAGCCAGCCGTGCACGACGCGACCGGCATGACCGTCGATGCCGATGGCGGGAAAGGCCGGCAGTTCGGCGTATGCCCACTCGCGCGGGCGCGCCAACCGCTCGACGAAGCCCCCCCAGCCCGAGCCCAGGAGCACGGCCACGGCCGGCACGGGGCCCAGCGCCCGCAGCGCCTGCGCCGATGCGCTCACCTCGGCCGGCTCGACCATGGACGACAAGTGGCTCTCGCGGCCGTCGTGGGCGTGCGGATCCGAGGGGGGTTGTGGATCCGTTCGCATCATGGCACGGTGGTCCTTCGCACGGTGGTCCTTCGCACGGTCGTGCGGCGCACGGTGGTCATTCGATCACCGAGGATCGTCGCCCGACCGCGCAGACGCGGCACCGGCCGACTGCACGCCGTCGGCATCGACTTGCGGGCCCAGGTGCGCAGGTCCGAAACTCGCGGGCAGCAACTGCCCGAGCGTGTAGCGGGCACGCTGTCGCACGGTGTCGGCGCACACCACCGGACAGTCGTCGGCGGCGAATTCACGCAGTTTCTGTCGACAGCCGCCGCAGGGGGTGACCGGCTCGGCGGCCTCGCCGACGACGACGACGGCGCGCACCAGCCGTCCCCCCGAGGACACCATGGCCGCCAGCGCCGAGGTCTCTGCGCACCAGCCCTGGGGATAGGCGGCGTTCTCGACGTTGCAGCCGGCGTGCACACGACCATGCTCGTCCAGCACCGCCGCGCCCACGGCAAAGCGGGAATACGGCGCATGGGCCCGCAGGCGGACCTCACGCGCGGCCGTCAGCAGTGCCGGCCAGTCCACCGCCGCGGCCGGCGACGATGCCGCAGAGGAAGGGATCCCGCTTGCCGCAGGCGACGCGCCGCCATCTGGCGGGCTCGCGCCGGACTGTGCCGGGACCTCCGCAGACAGGGCACCGGCATCGGTCTGCTGCAGGCCATCGGACGGCACCGAATCAAGGTGCTTCGACTCGCCGCTCATCGATCGTGTCCTCCCCGGAACGGCACGCCCAGCGCGCGGGGCGCGACGGCGCGGCCGATGAATCCCGCCAGCAGCACCACCGTCAGCACATAGGGCAGGGCCTGGATGGCCTGCACCGGCACCTCGCCGCCGCCCAGCGCCTGCGGCAGGTGCGCGCCCTGCAGGCGGATCGCCAGCGCATCGAGGAAGCCGAACATCAGGCAGGCCGCCAGCGCCGCGCCGGGCCGCCACTTGCCGAAGATCAGCGCCGCCAGCGCCATGTAGCCCCGCCCGGCGGTCATGTGCGGCATGAAGGCCGGGTTCTGCGCCAGCACGAGGAAGGCGCCGGCCAGCGCCGCCAGCACGCCGTTCAGCGCCAGTGCCTGGTAACGCAGCCGCGCCACCGAGACCCCGGCCGCCGCCACCATCGCCGGGTTCTCGCCGGCGGCGCGCAGACGCAGGCCGAAGCGGGTGCGGAACAGCAGCCAGGCGACCCCGGGCACAAGCAGCAGCGTCAGGTAGACGAAGCCGGTGTGCCCGAGCAGGGCCTGCCCGATCAGGACCCCGAGCATGGGCCCGAGCACCGGCACTTCCTCCAAGGCCCCTGCCAGCCCGAGGAACCACCGATCGGCGCGGACCGCCTCCGGCAAGGGCGGGGTCTGCCCCCCCAGCGAGAACGCGGCGATCGCCAGCACCACCGTCAGCCCGGCCGCGGTCATCGTCAACGCCATGCCCATGACGACCTGGTCGCCCGCGTGGGTGACGCAGGCGTAGCCGTGCAGCATCGACAGCGCCACCCCGACGGCCAGCGCCGCCAGCAGCGCCAGCGCCGCCGAGCCGGTGAGCACGCCCACGCTGGCCGCGGTGAAGGCCGTCATCAGCATCTTGCCCTCGAGGCCGAGGTCGATGACGCCGGCGCGCTCGCACAGCACGCCGGCCAGCGCGCACAGAATCAGCGGGGTGGCCAGGCGCAGCGTGCTCGCCACCAGCGTGCCGGCCTGGACCGCCCAGTCGGCGAGCACCAGCGTCTCACCCACGGGCGGCCTCCGGCGAGGCAGCAGTCCCCTGACGGCGCCGCGCCAGGCGCAACCCGCGCGCCACCCAGGAGGCCACGGCCGGCGACATCG
>Ga0172376_10002878_pt1 | contig 20734 bp, 18 predicted proteins | sample Lak35m_FD_121114 | JGI IMG/M metagenome (GOLD analysis project Ga0172376, IMG submission 121114) | Freshwater microbial communities from Kabuno Bay, South-Kivu, Congo - kab_092012_35m | ecosystem: Environmental > Aquatic > Freshwater > Lake | place: Democratic Republic of the Congo: South-Kivu... | reverse complement strand
TAGGAAATGCCATGAAAAAGGATATTATAGAAAGTCCGGTAGAAGTAACTAAAAATAATCATCATCCAGCAGTTTATCCTTTATATATTATTCAGGAACTTATTAAGTTATTAAGTAAAGAAGAAGATTCTATCCTTGATCCTTTTTGTGGTAGTGGTACAACTTGTTTAGCAGCTAAAAATTTAAATCGTCATTATTTAGGAATTGAAATCAATCCTGATTATGTTAATCTAGCTAATAGTCGTATGGCAGAATCTAATTTTCAACAACAGGAATTATTTATATGAGATATAATTATCAACAGGAAATAAAAATTTTAGAAAACTACTATCAACAAGCACTTGAACTGTTCGAAAATCAATCAGTGATAGAAATTGACGAGGAGATCAAAAATAGTGTAGATGTTTTTATTCAAAAAATAGAAACTGATAAATCTTTAATTCAGGCAATTATTACCAGTTTACTCAAGAAAATCATTCAACCTGAGCAAGATATCAGGTTACACATGGCTAAATTTCCAAATGGATATTCTGCAAGAGGTCTTGATACTAAGGTAACTACACCATTTTTCAAAAAGAAATTTCCTAGATATGCTAACAAGGAAACTGCTTTTTTAACAAAAGCAACACGAGCAGAAATTATTTGGAATTTTGAGGAGGGAGTTAAATTGCCATTGAGAAGTAAAAGCTTGATTGAACCTTTTTTAAAATTGATTGATAAAATTCAAAATCGAAGTATTGATATTGAAGATTGTTTAATTTATATATTCACTCAATTGCATATTATTATACAATCTCAAGAAACTGTTTTTACTGGAACTCTAGAAATTGCTGATTTTACAAAAACTCTCAATATTGATATAGTTATGAAAATGCTAGAAATGCATTTTGCAGAACATTTAAGTTCTCGACTACCAGTAATTGTAATTTATGCTATTTATAAACCACTGTTTAAAAGCATTCGTAGATTTGAAAATAAAATATTACTCCCTTTAAATGTTCATACCTCTGCTGATAAACATGGTTATGGTGATATAGAAGTTAATGATGAGAATAATAATCCGTTTGAAATTTTGGAGATAAAACACAATATCCCTATAGATAGAAATATGATATTAGATATAGTTAAAAAATCTGCTAATACAACAATCAAAAGATATTATATTCTGACAACATACAAAGATTGTTTTGTTAATCAAGATGAAGAAGAACATATTAAGCAATCGGTTTGGGAGATTAAAAAAGAACTTGGATTGGAAATTATTGCGAATGGTATTATTAACACTGTAAAATATTATTTGCGATTTGTAGAAGATTATAATGAATTTATCAATACATATACAGAGGAATTGATAAGAGATGCGAAAAACTCTACTGAAGTTAAAGATGCTCATATTCAAGCTTGGCAAATGATTGTACAGCAATTTCTGTAGTGATGAGTTATTTAAATTGAATAATAAGGTTCTTGCGCCTGTTTTATGGGCAATTAATAGAAAAGTGCTAGTGTAATAAACTGCGTAAACGAAAATTGTTGAAGTTAGGAAAGCCATATCCCAGTCGCTTAATCAACTTGAGTTTATTATTAATACCTTCCACAGTACCACTCGTAGTTCTACCATCAAAATAACCGACTATTTCTCCAAACCATCTAATCATAGTCCCAATAGTTTTGGGGAAAAAAGACTTGGCATCGTGCATCCAATCTAATAAATCAATGATGCTGTCTCTCCATTTTGTGGAGAGTTCAAATATTTTTCTGAATTTTTCTTTCAAGGAGTGCATCTTGTCCAGAATGGTAGAAACTGACTGGACTGATTTTAAACGTTCTTTTAGCTCTTCGTTGAGTGAGTCTTCATTTTTAATTAAGCTATATTTACTTTTATTTAATCCAGCTAATACTCTATTTTTCTGATTCATTATATTCTTGAATCCGTCAAAAAAGAGGTACGTATAACAGTGTTTAATTAGGGTTTGCTGAAAAATTATAGAGTGAGCGCTCCGTTAAATTGAGTCCCGACAGATTAAGACGGGTACTCAAAAAAAGGGGATCATTTGGAAACGATCCAGAAAAAGCCACAAAGGAAAACAAGACCCAGAAAAATGAATCAGGGGACTTAAAATCTCAGGTTGAAGCATATAAAAATTACACTGGATATTATTATGAGTTGTAGCGCAGCCACACTGAGTCATGGAAAAAATTGTGTTTGGGTAAGTTAACTGTGGATTGTCAGCATTTTCAATGCTAACAATCCAGCAAGTTGATCATTCAGCTGCAACTCTTACAGATGGATAGGGAAAGAAATTTCTAAATCCTTCCAAACGTTGTTCCAAAGTTTCAGGAGAGCGATTCCACAAAGTTTCATAATAAAAGAAAACTATGCCTAACTCTTCCCTTTGCACAGTTCTGACCTGTTTAGTAATTTGTTGCATAGGAACAGGACTAGTTCTCAAACCGGCCATAATGCCAATTCCAGTAGGAATAATTTGGCGCACTTCTTGTATTTCATCCCGAGCAATTTTAGAGGTAAAACTTTCCAAATCAGAACGATAAACCTGCATAACTAACTCATCCACAATATTCAGTCTTACCCAATTCAACCAATCTTGTAACTGAAACCTATAAGCATGATTGTAGTAATTTGGTGAAACCGAAAAGATGAGTTTTGGTTTAATTTGCTTGATAGTATGGTTCAACCTCACCATGAATTCCGTGATTTTATTGGCTCGCCATGCTACCCATTCTGGATCTTGAGAATTAGCTGGGGGATTTTTACCCGTTTCTTGCTTATACAAGTTTACGGTATAATCATCATAGCCAAATTCATGGGGTAAACTAGTGTGGTCATCAAACTGAATACCATCAATATCATAATTGTTAGTCAGCTCCACCAGCAGATCAATAATAAATTTTTGCACCTGGGGATGAAAGGGATTTAACCAAGATACTTCACCAGCAGCACTCATGGAAACTACAGCACCATCTCGCGTTTTAGTGAGCCAATCTGGCTTATTTAACGCCAGCTCTCCAGTATTGGGGGTCATAAATCCAAATTCAAACCAGGGGATTGCCAGTAGATTTTGACTATGGGCCTGATTAATAATATCTGCTAAAATATCATGACCATCGGATCCGCGAAATACAAAGGGTTGAATATCCAAGCTCTTAGCTACATTGCTAGGATACATAACATAACCTGAATTCCACACCACCGGGTAAATTGTATTAAAATTAAGCCGCCGCAATTTCGTCACAGCATCTTTAACTTGGGCACGATCCTTGAAAACATTTAAATCGTTACTTGTTACCCAAACACCCCGAATTTCTTCGCGAGACATTTGAGCGGTTACACTTGGTACTGAGTGTATGAGTACCACTGTCAATAGGGAAATTAAGCATAGCCAAGGGGAAAATTTCTTCCAGATTTTTCGTGGCCAGTTGGTTTGATCCTTTGGATGATAATTGAACGAAAAAAGAGGGAGTTTCATGTTGGTCAAGGAGGTGTTCAAATTGGGAGGTGTTGCGGATTATCAACTCAAGTTGTTATCTAATCCCTAATCATAACTTAATAATAATCGTTATTCAAGAGACGTTATGTATATATAGCTTTATCTAAAACGCCATATACAGAGTTGATGGGTAAAAGTGACCCATCTTTACCTCCTACTACCAAAGCTATAAAACAGCGTATTGGTTAGTCTTCTCTAGTATTAACTTAGAACTCTTCACCTGTTGAGGAATCGCTACAGGATAATCACCCGTAAAACAAGCAGAACAGAACCCATTTGTATCTTCCCCAGTGGCGGCTAACATTCCCTCCCAACTTAAATAAGCAAGAGTATCCACCTCTAAATGTGTAGCTATCTCACTAACCGATTTTGTAGCTGCAATAAGCTGCTCCTGTGTATCCGTATCTATTCCATAGAAACAAGGGTGAGTCACTGGTGGAGAAGATATCCTCATGTGCACTTCCCTAGCGCCTGCTTCCCGCAGTGCTTTCACCAGTTTGCGACTAGTAGTTCCCCTGACAATAGAATCATCAATTATTACTACTCTTTTTCCCCATAACACATCCTTGAGGGGGTTCAACTTTACTTTTATCCCCGCCTCTCGCATACTCTGAGTGGGTTGAATAAATGTTCTACCGACGTAACGATTTTTAATTAGTCCCTCGCCATATACTATACCTGATTTTTGGGAAAACCCTATAGCAGCAGGTATACCAGAATCGGGTACACCAAAGACTATATCAGCATCTATGGGAGACTCCTGCGCTAAAGTTCTTCCCAGTCGCATTCTATAACTATACAACGTCTCATTGTGCATTAAACTATCTGGACGGGCAAAGTAGATCATTTCAAAGATACATAATTTGCGCTGGGGTTGGGGATTCCAAAATAAAGATGCTAGACCCGTTTCTGTAATCCAAACCAACTCTCCCGGTTCCACGTCCCTTATATATTCCGCACCAATAATATCTAAAGCACAGGTTTCTGAGGCCAAAACATAGCGTATTGGCTCACTATCCAATTTGCCAATCACCAGGGGACGAATCCCATGGGGATCCCTTGCTCCCATAATTCCATCCGGTGTTCCAATTACTAAACTAAATGCGCCTTGACATCGGTGGAATGCATGAGTTGCAGCTTCTAACCATCCCTCACCAGTATTTACCTCCTCAGCGATCGCATGGGCTATCATTTCTGAATCCGTACTTGTCACCAGGTGTAAGTTGGTTTTGAGCAATTCTTCCCGTAATTGCATGGTATTCACCAAATTACCATTGTGAGCCAATGCCAGGGTTCCTAAACGAGTTTCCACCAATGCTGGTTGAGCATTCACCTTGCGACTAGAACCGGTGGTGGAGTAACGAGTATGACCAACTGCAATATTACCTGGTAACTCCTCTAAAATTGTCTCGCTAAATACCTGAGAAACCAAACCCATATCCTTATGTTGATGTACATAAGGTCCTTCAAATGTAGCAATACCAGCGGATTCTTGTCCTCTATGTTGCAGCGCATATAATCCAAAATAGGTCATTTTTGCCACATCCTGTTCCGGGGCATATATACCAAAAACACCACAGGCTTCTTCCGGTTTGTCACAGAGGTTTTCAGAACTGTTCATGGTTAGATCAAAAGTGGTAGGATGCTGGGGAATCATGCTGGTTTTTGCTCCTGGTGAGTCACTAAATATTAGAAAATAGGGGTGGGTTAGAGAATGGTTAGGTAGTTATTGATCTAGAAATAAATGTCGAACTTTTGCCATCCTTATTCTTAATTAAAACTTAACCATTCACTATCAGAGTATCGCAAATCGGTCAAGGATAAAAAATAAATTGTTAGTTACTTCACTCATAAAAAGCCAGTCGCTGGGCGATTGCCTGATGATAAACATTGCCCATTTGAGGAATATCCATACCCATTACCTCATAGTCATCAAGGGTAGAAACAGTCAACCCAGATGATAAATTGACAACCGAACCCAACTTTTGCCAATTATTCCCTAGGTGTGTTTGTAAATAGGACTCCCAAACTTGTTGATAGGTTCCGGGTACGGAAACTAGGATTCGGGCCCCACCTTCACCAAAAAGCACTTCATCAAAGCGACATTTCTCATTAGAAGAAATACCCAAATTAATGGATGCTCCTAAATTGCCACTCAAACAGCATTCTGCTAAAGCGATTATCAGACCACCTTCAGCACTATCATGGGCAGAACTAACCCATTTATTACTAATACCGTAACGACAGGCCTGTTGCACATCTCGTTCCAGGGCAAAATCAATTTTTGGTGGTTTACCAGCAACGGTGTGATGAATGACTGCTAAATATTCCGATCCACCCAACTCCAACTTCCCGGAAACTGGTAAACCCAACAGATAAATTCCATCACCTACATTTTGCCAACCCTGACCACAGATTTTTTGTAAATCCTCAATTAAACCAACCATTCCCACTACCGGAGTAGGGTAAATTGCCTGGGGATTTCCCTGTGCATCAAAGGTCTCATTATATAAAGAAACATTACCACCCGTTACAGGAGTACCCAACTCCTTACATCCCTCACTGATTCCTTTACAAGCATAAGCCAACTGCCAATAACCTACTTCCTTTTCTGGACTGCCAAAATTCAGGTTATCAGTCACTGCTAACGGTTGTGCACCTACACAACTAAGATTCCGCGCTGCTTCAGCCACCACTGCCTTAGCACCTTCATAAGGATCAAGATATACATAGCGCGAATTACAATCTACCGTAGCCGCCACCCCAGATTCCCAATGGGTGACCGTGGATTCTGATAAGGGACGTAATCGCAGCACTGCTGCATCCGCACCACCCGGTAACAATACAGTATTATTTTGGACCTGATGATCATATTGACGATATACCCAACTCTTAGAAGCAATAGTAGGCGTATTGAGTAATTTCAAGAGAATATCTTGCCAACTTAAAAACTCTCCCTGTACCTCAATTCCCCTGACATCGCAAGTTGGTAACTTGGCTGAAGTCCACTCCCAAGCTAGTTTTACATATTCTGGAGGTTCCGACAATAGTTTCCTTTCATACAAAGGAGTATTTTCAGCCAAAGCCTTTGCTGGAATGGATGCTGCTACTTCCCCCTGAAATAAAATTCTCACCACTGGCTCACTAATTACCTCCCCTGCAACTACTGCATGGAGTCCCCAACGCTGGAAAATATCAATTAACTCCTGCTCTCTCCCCTTCTGGGACACAAATAACATCCTTTCCTGAGATTCGGAAAGCAGGTACTCATAAGGTATCATTCCTAACTCTCGAGCCGGAACCTTATCTAAGTCAAACTGAATACCTACACCACCCTTAGCAGCCATTTCCGAAGTAGAGCAAGTAATCCCTGCAGCGCCCATATCCTGAGCAGCTACTACCGCTCCTGTCTTGAATGCTTCTAAACATGCCTCAATTAAAGACTTTTCCAGAAATGGGTCGCCCACCTGCACTGCGGGACGGTTATCCATGGACTCATCGGTTAATTCAGCGCTGGCAAAACTAGCACCACCCATACCATCTCTCCCAGTGGTAGAACCAACGTATAGAACTGGGTTCCCTATTCCTGCTGCCCCAGATTTAACTATGGTGGGTGTTTCCATTAATCCCAAAGCCATAACATTAACTAGAGGATTTCCTGAATAGGCTGAATCAAAATAAACTTCACCCCCCACAGTGGGAACACCTACACAATTCCCATAATGGGCTATACCCGACACCACACCCGTAAATAATCTTTGGGTTTTTGGATCCTCTAAATTGCCAAACCGGAGGGAATTTAATATTCCAATGGGACGCGCCCCCATGGTAAATATATCCCTTAATATACCACCTACACCGGTAGCAGCACCCTGAAAAGGTTCCACAGCAGAGGGGTGATTATGGGACTCTATCTTAAATGCTAATTGCAGTCCCTGTCCCAAGTCTACCACACCGGCATTTTCGCCAGGTCCCACCAGAATGCGTGGTCCAGTAGTGGGGAACTGTTTGAGCAACGGGCGGGAATTTTTATAGCAGCAGTGTTCGGACCACATCACTCCAAACATTCCCAATTCAGCCTTATTGGGGTGACGACCTAGACGACGCACTATGTCAGCATATTCATCTGGTTTAATGCCTTGGGAGGCGATTTCTTGGGAAGAAAAGGGACTGGTACTCATGTCTGTTTTACACCAAAGGTACAGATGTTTATTTTATCGAAAAGTTGGGATAAAACCGGTGTTTCTAACACGGCTTTTTTAGAAAATCTGCTTGACATCTTGGGCAAGACAAGGTAACATCCAAAAATAGTCGAGGGGTTATAGCTCAATTGGTAGAGCGCTTCAATGGCATTGAAGAGGTCAGCGGTTCGATTCCGCTTAACTCCACTTTAAATACAACAGTGATTTGTTATGCTCTTCCACCTTGCTGAACGGCTGGCATTAGATCATTTAGTTCTTCAATTCTAAGCATACGAATATCCCTTACAGATGTAGCAAACCAAGGAAGCGACTTTGATACCTCGATTGCAGCAAGAACGCACGTAACTGCGTTAATATTTTCGTTGCCAAAATAGACACTACCTTGCTGGCGAGTAAATCCATTCCTTTGCAACACCCTACCAATCTCACTATAGGCGTTATTGTAGGGATCTCCGTAGTTAAGCTTGAGTGACTCAATATCCATGTCAAAGGCAATAGCGTACATTCTTCCTCCTTCAGGCCTTTTCTCTTTTTGTTGCTGAGTAACTACACTATTAACTACTCTCTTTTGAGGAGTCTGGGTAAGCATACTGACCTCCAATCAATCATGATTTCAACGTAACATTATAGCTATTATAGCCGATTTTGATTAAAAAATTTTTGAAGTACATTACCTCGGTGTGATACGGCGTTGACTGATGTCTATCCACACCAGTGCATTGCCCTACCATGACAACATAATAGTGTTATGATCTCTAGCATGGGCTGTGTGTAGTTTTTGAGTTTTCGTTTTGCAAGACCATAACTCTACCATATCAACCCTTCCTTTTCATACTTTTTTTTGGCTAAGGTATTAATTGACTACCACTTTTGCTCCCCCAACCAACAAGTTGCCAACCAGCTGGCATCCTCTTCAACCCATTTGGCAAGGTGAGGAAGAAGAAATTCAAGGAGGACTACCACACACCCAATTAGCTCCCCCATGGCAGTTATTATTATTGGGTGATGGTTCCCCCACTAAACACCTGCAATTACTCACCTGTGAGCCAATAGAAGTGGATGTAATTGATATGTCATTTGTGGGCATGGATTTAGATCAGGCTCCCAATTTAATTGAAACCTTACCAGGCCCAAGATTACGACGACAGGTATGGCTAAAGACATCATCCGGTCAAAGATTGGGTTATGCTACATCTTGGTGGGAGGCCAGTCATGTGGATGAATTTTTGCAAAACCGCTCTCTACCAATTTGGGCAAGTTTAGCAAGAATTCGTACAGAATTGTATAGGGACATTCGAGGAATTTATTGCGGTTACTCGGATGCGCTACAGTTAGGTTTTGGGCAACCAGGACCTTTTTGGGGTCGCCACTACTTGTTTTGGCATCATGGAAAACCTTTAACCTTAATCTATGAGGTTTTCTCACCCTATCTAACTAAATACTTAGGTGAAACTGTAGTATCCCCCGCAGACTTTTGATTTCTGATGCACGAGTGGACTTGAGTAGGTTGTAGATACCGGAGAACTGTTTATGAATCTGGTTGTACTCCAGAATTGGCTAGATAATGCTTCCTTTGCTATTTTGTTCTGTACCATGCTGATATATTGGGTGGGGACAGCTTTTCCTAGTTTTTCCATCACCGCAGCACTGGGAACCGCTGGAATGGCCATTGCCAATTTGTCCATTGCTGTTCTATTAACAGCAAGATGGATAGAGGCGGGTTATTTCCCTTTGAGTAATCTTTATGAATCCCTATTTTTTCTCACCTGGGGAATTACTGCTATTCATCTAATTGCCGAATATACTAGTCGTAGCAGATTGGTAGGCGTAGTAACTGCTCCCGTGGCCATGGGTATTACCGCTTTTGCTACCCTCACCCTACCATCGCAAATGCAAAATTCAGAACCACTAGTACCAGCTCTTAAGTCTAACTGGCTAATGATGCACGTCAGTGTGATGATGTTAAGCTACTCAGCTTTAATGGTAGGTTCTTTACTGGCGATCGCCTTTTTAATTGTCACCCAGGGTCAAAATATTGAATTACAGGGTAGTTCGGTAGGTAATGGTGGTTATCGTACCAATGGTTATAAACTGCTCAAATCCCAGGAATTAATGATGGAAGGTTCTGGAGGAGAAAAGAATGGTTTTGCCCGGGTAGAAAGCAATCAAAATGGTAATGGATATAGTACAGCAGTTTTAGAAGTGGTGAAAGCTGACCATATATCACCAGTTACAACCCTTTCTCCCCAACGTCTGACCCTAGCGGAAACCTTGGACAATATTAGCTATCGGGTAATTGGTCTTGGTTTTCCCTTACTAACAATAGGTATTATTGCTGGTGGCGTTTGGGCCAATGAGGCGTGGGGTTCCTATTGGAGTTGGGATCCAAAAGAAACTTGGGCCCTAATTACCTGGTTGGTTTTTGCTGCTTATCTTCACGCTAGAATTACCCGTGGTTGGCAAGGAAGAAAACCAGCAATTTTAGCAGCTGGTGGTTTTTTAGTGGTTTGGACCTGCTATTTAGGCGTAAATCTATTGGGTAAAGGCTTACATTCCTACGGTTGGTTTCTCTAATTCTATCAGGGGGAATCTCCCCTGATCCCCATTCCCGATTTGACCAATATTTAGATAGAATAACTGGGTATAACCTAAAGTTACCAAATCGCTTTTGACTAAGACGAAATGATGATAAGTCAATTAAATAATGGTTTTACTCTATTTCTAAGTCTGCTGGTCGAGGCAATGCCTTTTTTGCTTTTAGGTGTTTTATTTTCTAGCTTGTTGTTGTTTTTCGTTGAAGAGCGCAAACTTGTAGATATAATGCCTAAAAATCCCTTCCTGGGAGCTTTGTTTGGCAGTATGATTGGCTTTTTATTTCCAGTTTGCGAGTGTGGTAACGTACCAGTAGCTAGACGATTATTAATGCAAGGAGTGCCCACGTCGGTTGCTATTGGTTTTTTGCTAGCAGCACCAACTATCAACCCAATTGTGATTTGGGCAACGTGGACTGCATTTAGGGATCAACCAGAAATAGTAGTTTTAAGAGTGGTTTTATCCTTATCAATTGCTACTATTATTGGCTTTGTGTTCAGCTTTCAAAAGGATATTACTCCTTACCTGCAACCCCAGATTGCCCGCTATTTGAAATTTAACCCCCCAGCACAGACAGAACCAAAAACCCCACAATTACAAGAACAGGTTACAACCCCCAGTCCCCTTTTACAATCGGGAACCTATATCCTCGGTGGTAAAGCAGGTATATCCACCAGGTTAAGTGGAAATTTTTCTCAAACAGTTGTAAAAACACCCAACAGAACTTTAATTGGGAAACTGGGCCTGGTTTTAGATAATGCTATCCAGGAACTCCGAGAATTAGGAGCCATAATGGTACTAGGTAGTGCCATAGCAGCAGCTATTCAAGTATTAGCCCCCCGAGATGTGATTCTCAGTTTGGGTGCGGGGCCAATTAGTTCAATTCTTACCATGTTGTTACTAGCTACAGTGGTATCAATTTGTTCCACGGTTGACTCCTTTTTTGCCCTCTCCTTCGCTTCAACTTTTACTAGTGGATCTTTATTAGCCTTTCTTGTCTTCGGTCCAATGATTGACATTAAGGGTGTGGGATTAATGTTATCTGTTTTCAAACCAAAAGCTCTGTTTTATTTATTTGCCTTAGCAGGTCAATTGACACTTTTATTTACCTTGTTTTTAAATCTCCACATCATGTAGCTTAAATGCTGTGATTTTACGTGTATGACTTCACTACGAAATGCTAAATCCCAAACGCCTAATCATTTACTCCCTTGGTTAGAGGTAGTAGCCATTGCTGCTTGGGGAGTGCTAATCTTGAAGTACTGGCTAACCAATAAACTGAATCTCTTAATTCACCCTGATTTCTTTTGGTTAGTTATTGTAGCTGCTATTGGTTTACTGACCATGAGTTTTTGTAAAAGTTTACAACTTTGGCACAAAATTCCTCCCGATCAAATCACCAGTGGTGAACAACATATTAATGTGTTTCCCCCTGGGTGGAGTAGCAGCTTGCTATTAGTTGCTGCGGTTTTAGGATTTATTATTAGTCCTCAAGTCTTTGCTTCCCAAACAGCACTGAATCGAGAAGTTACCGAAATACTAGGAGCAACACGGACTCAACCCCAGTCCTTTCGCGCTAATACCCGTCCAGAAGAGCGAACTCTAATAGATTGGGTAAGAATACTCAATGTCTATCCAGAACCGGACGCTTATACTGGACAGAAGGTCAAAGTTCAAGGGTTTGTGATTCACTCCCAGGAACTCAATCTGGACCATCTTATCTTAGCTAGGTTTGTGATTACTTGTTGTGCTGCGGACGTTTATCCCGCTGGATTACCTGTCCAACTCCCCACTAATCGCGACCAATATCCCCCAGATACCTGGTTAGAAGTGGAAGGACAAATGACAACGGCCAATATTGCTGGTAAACGCCGACTCACTATTAAGGCTAATTCTATCCGCAAAATTCCCCAGCCCAAAAATCCTTATAGTTATTAGGTGTATTAGGTGACTAGAATATGTTAATTAACCCGAGACTTGTTTAGATTTGTTTGCATTTGTACAGGAATTATTTTCCATTTCTACCGATGACTAAAACCTATAAATCTATTTTGTCTGTTTCACAACTAGATCGTGCGGCGATCGCCCTGATATTAGTGTTAGGTTTGTTGATTGGAATAACTATTGCTCAGGGGGATGGTGTAAAACCCACTGTGCGCAGTTTTAGTTGGCAAGATCGACAGATTGGTGCGGAAGATACTGCATTTAGTCTGGTCTTTAGTCGTCCCATGGATGCCAAAAGTGTGGAGGATAATTTGCAAATTACCCCACCACTAGCTGGTAAAATCAGCTGGGCGGGGAAAAGGATGGTCTACACACTATTAACACCAGCTCCCTATGGCACAAATTATCAAGTTTCGTTAAATAAAGCCAAGGACAAATTTTCCCGCAGTCAGAATAGCAATAGACTAATCAAATCTTTTATGGGTAGTTTCTCTACTCGCAATCGTGCGTTAGTCTATATTGGTGCAAGTCCCCAGGAATATGGTAGGTTGGTTCTTTATAACTTAACCCAAGAGCAGAAAACCATACTTACCCCCAGGGATTTAATTGTTATGGACTTTGAGCCATTTCCTATAGGGGATAAAATCCTGTTTTCCGCTCGTGCAAGTAATAATCCAGATTTACTGTCGGCGAAAATTTATACAGTGACTACAGGAATAGTTAATGGACAAGAACAAAAATCAGAACCAGCAGGTAAACTGGGTTTAATGTTGGACAATCAAGAGTATCAAAACCTCAAGTTTGACTTGTCCCCTGACGGGGGGACTATTGTGGTTCAAAGAGGTAAAAAAGATAATCCTGGAGATTTTGGACTATGGTATTCATCCCTGGATAACCTAGATTCCAATGGAAAAGTAACACTAAAACGCTTAGAAGGTAAACCAGCAGGTGACTTTATCATTACACCGGATAGCAAAGCAGTAGCAGTTGCCCAAGGACAAGGAACTGCGATTTTATCCCTAGCAGGAGATACAAGTAAACCATTGGACTTTTTACCTCAGTTTGGTTTGGTACAAGCCTTTTCTAAAGATGGTTCCCAAGCTGCTATGGTAAAATTTAATAGCGATTATACTAGAGATTTATTCTTGGTTACCAATCAAGGAGTTCAGAAACCATTACTAAAAACCTCAGGATCCATACTTTACTGCAGTTTTGATCCTTCCTCACCCACTCTCTACTGCTTATTAACTAGTTTAGTATCACAAGACAAATATGTGGAACAACCTTACCTGGTGGCGATCAATCTGGATACAAAAAAGTATAAACCAATTTTAATGTTACCAGTAGGACAAAGAAATGTACAAATGAGCCTAGCTCCCGATGGTTTAGCAGTTTTGTTTGACCAAATTGTACCTGTAAGTAATAACTCCCTTTCCTTACCACCTAGTATCTTGAAAACCAATGATGGAGAGGCGATCGCCAAAAGTAGTCTATGGTTTATGCCCCTACTACCGATTGCTGAAGATCAAGGCAAGTCTCTGATTAAACCGGAAACACTTCCTATGGATGGATTTAACCCGGTATGGCTCCCATAACCTTTCTATTATTTTACAATTATACACAGAGAAACAAGTCATGGTAGATTCAGAAATACAACAGTTAGTAACCTTAAATCAAGAACTAAAAAATGTTAACAATGATTTATGTAGAAAATTGGAGAAGTTAAACAAGGAATTAGGGGAAGCGGAAAAAATTCTACAGTGGCAAAAAAAACGCTCTAGCGTCAGCGAATCCATGTTAAATCAGCAGAATCAGGAGATAACAGCTGCTCAAGAGCGAATACAGTCCCTTTCCCAGCAATTGGAAACTGCTTTGCAAAATATGGAAAGTCAGGAGATGTTTATTGAAACCCATAAAGCAGAATCGCAACTAAATCAACAAAGAATCGCCCAACTAGAAAGAGAATGTACCCTTCTACAAACTAAATGTAGTGAACAATCTCAACAGTTACTACAGTCAGAAAATACCTGTCGTGAATTGGGTATGCGACTTTTAAGACAACAGCGTCAAACCCTACAGTTTAAAGCTGCTTTGGAAAAGTGTTTAGATAATCCTGCTTCTAGCGATCAAGAAATAGATGATAATGCTTGTTATTTAGATGTAAATACGGAGGACAGCAGATTTTATAAAAAAGTGCAGTCTTTATTATCACACAGGGAACCCATTAGACCTTGGTCAGCAATGGACTATGTAGACTCAGAATTTAACCAACCCACAGAAAACACAATGGATGTCCCCGAAGAGACTTCCCATGTAGATCAGAGATTGGAAGATATTCTGTCCGTGTTTTTTGCTTCTAATCCCGATGTGTCAGATATATCAAATACAAATCGGACAAATAACACCAAGGAGACCAATATCATAGACTCAAATCCAGGGGAAAATGAACCTAGACCAACCATGACTTCAGAAAGTTCAAAAGATATGAATAATTTACCCAAAGTGAACTTGTTATCTGATTATCCCATAAATACCACCAACATGAACACCAGTGACCAACAAAATAATTACGATCTACAATGGTCAATTAATAATTTGTCTAATAACTTCTCCCCTGTAGAACCTTTAGAGCAAGATTCAGAAGAGAAATCACCTTCACCTTTGATTTACCCTGGTCGAACGGTGAAAGTGAGAAAAACCTTAGCAGCAGTAGAGCTGCCAAATTTCCCACCTCAGTCTCAAAATCAAGACGCTCGTTAACTCTTCCTAAACTTACCTACGGGCAAATCTGAAGAAATGGAAGTGACAAATCGAGTGTTAACACGCCTCCCAATGGTAATGGCATAATTAATTTCCAATAATTGTAGCCAAAGTGCGGGATAATTAGGTTCCAACCAGGACTGATTCCATTGGAGGAATGGGGAGAACCAGGTTCCCAGTAAAGCGCTTACCAGAGCATGAACACCAAAATTAAAATAATTGCCCAACCATTTAACTAGATCCTGAAAACCCGCCATTTGCCAAATCCAAATCAGTAAAGCAGGATTTTTGCTAGCAGCTTTTATCGCTAGACGATTAAAGGTTAACCAGTCACAGCGGTCTTTAATAAAATTGTCCACTACCTGTAAAGGTTCATCTACCAGCAAACCAAAGAAGGTATTGAGCATAGCATTTACCCTTTGGGGAGGAATAAATTTCCCCGTGGGAATCATCATTCCTTTAGAGAATAACCAAGTTACAGAAACGTTACTTTGGTAGGCACGAATTCTATTTAGATGTGTGAAACTCAGTAAATTATGTTTTAAAGCAGTATTCAACAGAGTCGTTAAACGGTCCAGGTTGCGAACCAGAGAACCGAAACCAGTAAATACTAAAGGAGATTGTAAAGAAGCGGAATCACCAATGGCAATTACTCGGTTAAAAGCCACCTTGCGATCTCTACTACTGGTACTAAAATGCCCGGGTATATAGCCAAAAGTAGCCTTTTTCCACACCAGGTTATCCAGGTCACAACGGCGGTATTCTGGTAAAATTGCAAAAAAGTCCTCATACATTTCCAAAAGAGAACCGGGATTTTTACCATTTACCTGATGATAGTGAAATAGATAAATTGTCAGTTCTTCCCCCTTTCCTGGAAACAACTCCCAAATTAACTGTCTCCCCCTAGAAATATCCCCATGACTATACAAAACATCCCCATACTGGGAGTCCCACACTCCAGGAGCGAATCCCTTCTCTATAATAGCACCCACTGTAGGACACACACTATCAAAAGCTCTACCACCATTTAATTGCCAAGCTATAGGAGAAGCAGTACCCATAGCATCTATGAGTAATCTACCCCCCACTAGTTTCTCATTTCCTGTAGTTATACTCTTGACAGTTACACTAACTTGTGAACTAGTGACATCTGCTCGCACAAATTCTGTTTCATCCCAAATATCACCACCAGCATCTCGCAGTTTTTGTCCACACAGGGTTAATAATATCTCAGCATCCAGAGCCACATTCAGAACCGTAGGTGTGTGTAATACAGGTGCTTGCAAGTCAGATGGATTATTGGCATCAAAAAACTTATTAAAACCATCTTTATACTCTCTAGCAATAATAGTTTCTACTTCTTCATTTGTAAGTAAGTTTAGATTGATTAGACTTTGAATTTCATCCCGAGAAATATTCCATTCCCTATTCATTCTGCCAAAAGGTAATCTTTCAATCAGTAGCACCTTATAACCCAATCTAGCCATAACTGCAGCATGGATTGAACCCAAAGCGCCACCGATATAGATTAGGTCATAGATTGGGCCAGATGAGTTTTCTGATGAGGTTGTTTGGTGGTCAAAAACTACTTGACGGGGTTGCTGAGGACTTTTGACACCTTCGCGCCAACGTTGCTCCCACCAGTAAACACGTTTAAGATCATATTCCCCATTGGGAATTTTCTGAAAATACTTGACAGTTAGAGGATAATAGGGTTCTAATTCTGTAAAAATTGACCTTTGGGGGTCAATCTTTGGGGGATCGGGGTATTGGTGGGGAAAGCGGCTCCGAATACCCATAGTTAAGCGTTGTAAAACTAAACCTTCTCTTCTAAATGGTTTATCTCCCCAACGAAACACCTTCAAGTATGTTGTTCGCTGTACAGACCAAACAAAAATCGAGAGTTCCGTAGCTAAATGTTTTTCAATAGATAACTCCTCATTTACCACGCGAACTCCTTGTGGAGTTAGTAATTTTTCTCCATCTCCCGGAACAAACTCTGTTTGTAGCCAGTCCCGGACAGCACCACTATCGCTGGTGGGAATTTCTAAGTAAAGAAGCTCTTTCATTTTCTAGTGATATCTCCCAATGTTTTTGTGATGTTGTTGTAAACGTACCTAAACTTACCTAAAAAATTTATCCTAAATTCGCGCCATGAATTATCCTATCCCACAGAGTCCTCAAGAAATCGTCGCCCTACGACAACAACCCGTTGATGAAGAGTTAGTAGCTGCTGCCATTGCAGGATTAGTCCAGTTAGGTCGCGCCCAAGGGCAGTCACTAGAAGATTTAACGGCTCAAGTTCTGGAAGAGGATCCCATGTTAGACCGCCAACAAAGAAGATGGCTGAGCCAGCTGGTAGCACAAGCATGGGAAATTTTCTCATAAATCTTCTCCTCATCTCCTGTACTCATCACCACAGTCCCCTATGACCTGATACAAATCTCGTGATTGTTGGCAAACCCCATTGATGATTTTGATATCTTCATCATCCAAATCAAACTCAAAAACCCGCTGATTATCTGTTATGTGTTCGCTAATTCCCAGCCTTGCACCTACGATTACACCTGCTACTGCTGGCTGTTTTAGAATATAATTGATAGCCACATTAGCAATACTAGCTTGATGCTTATCTGCTATTTGTTTAAGAGTAGTAAGTAGGGACTGGAACAATTGCCATCCACCCCAAGCATCAATCATGTTTTTGTACTTTTTTAAGCTAATGGTATTTAAATCAAAACTGCGAGGTTCTGACTGTCCCAAATATTTTTCGGATAAAAAACCACCGCAAATAGTACCATAGGTCAATAGCTTAATATTGTGTGCTTCACAAAATTTAATCATATTCACTTCTGGTCTTCTATCAACTAGAGAATATTGCACTTGATTGGAAACAATTCTTATGCCAGCTTGGGTAATGATTTGCAAGTGTTCCGTATCGAAGTTAGTCAAAGCTAAGTGTTTAATTTTGCCCTGGGCTTGTAACTCTACCATATATTTTAGGGCATTTAAATAGTTAGAATTGCCATATTCCCACCAATGAAACTGCATTAGGTCCAAAGATGGCACATCCATCCTTTTTAAGGAAATATTAATATTTTCTTCAACGATTGCCTTAGTCATGTTAACAGGGCGGGGAACCCATTTGGTGAAGGTTTGAATATTATTAGCTGCTAACTCTCCGCGCTGTGCTATTAACTGACGACGGAACTCCCCGATTAAATCCTCTGCTGGTCCATAGTGATCTGCCAGATCCCAGGTAGTAAAACCAGCATCAACATATTTGAACATAGCACTTAAAGCGTTTTTTGGCACAATGCGTCCGTGTCCGCCAGAAACCTGCCACATTCCATTTAAAATGCGGCAAATTCGTAAATCAGGAGTAAGTTGTAAATAGCTTTTTGTAGGTAGCATAGTAGTTTGTTTTAATGGATTTTTTAAGATGACTTTCACAAGGTCACAGTTTTAAGTTTTAATCAAAGATAAATTTTGATTTAACTCTTTTATAAGCTTTGAGTCTTTTAACGTAAGTTCAAGACTAAACATTGAACTCCATCCAAACCCACCGGAAAGTTTTCAACCGACTGGAGATAGTTGCTAGGAATTCTGTTGACTGGTTTTAGGTAATCACGTATATTATAGGGGATCCAGCAAAAGATATTTTTATGGCCCGTCAAGTTATTCGTACTGAGAAAGCACCCGCACCGGTTGGTCCTTATAATCAAGCCATTATAGCCACTGGGAAGATGGTGTTCGTAGCTGGACAAATAGCCATAGACCCAGTTTTAGGAGATGTGGTTCATACCACTGATATCACTAAACAAACGGAACAGGTAATGACCAATCTTGAGGCTATTCTCACTCAAGCAGGTGCTACCTTTAACGATGTGGTGAAAACTAGTGTGTTTTTGTCTGATATGCAAGATTTTGCCGCTATGAATGCGGTTTATGCTCGCTATTTTTCAACTGACTCTGCTCCCGCACGCGCCTGTGTACAGGTTTCTCGGTTGCCTAAGGATGTATTAGTAGAAATTGAATGCATTGCTGTAATTAGTTAACACTTAATTCTACCCATGTCTTTTCTGATGCCACTTCCAAGCATGGGAAACTATCTCGTTGATATGAGGGTATACCGGTTGCCAACCTAGTATTTTCCTGGCTTTCTCACTGCTACCAATGAGAATAGGCGGATCCCCAGGACGGCGATCGCACTCAGTAATGGGTATATTGTTACCTGTAACTTCCTTTGCAGCAGCAATGACTTCTTTGACGGAAAAACCGTTGCCATTACCCAAGTTAAAAACTGTGCTATTACCCCCCTGCAGCAGGTATTCCAGACCCAAAATATGGGCAGTTGCTAGGTCGGTGACGTGAATATAATCACGAATACAAGTGCCATCGGGAGTGGGATAATCAGTGCCAAAAATCGAAATTGAAGACCTTTTACCCAAGGCGGTTTGCAATACTAGTGGGATTAAATGGGTTTCTGGGTTATGGTCTTCCCCCAAAATCCCACTAGGATCAGCACCAGCAGCGTTAAAGTAACGGAAAGATACGTATTTTAACCCGTATGCAATATCAAAATCCGAGAGTATCCGCTCTACCATAAGTTTAGTAGCTCCATAGGGATTAATCGGATGCTGGGGATGTTCTTCCGTCAAGGGAATAAACTGGGGGACTCCGTAGGTAGCACAGGTGGAAGAAAAAACAAACTTGTAAATACCAGCTCCCAGCATGGCTTCTAAAAGACTTAAAGTGGCTACTACATTATTACGATAATACTTGGCTGGATCAGTAACTGACTCACCTACGTAGGCGTATGCTGAGAAATGCATAACAACTTCCACTTTATACCGTTGAAATATGGAATTTAAGAGGGGGATATCTTGTATATCTCCTTGAATGAGTTCTACCTGTAATACCTGTTCGACTAGATCCCGGTGACCATAGACCAGATTATCCAGAATAAGGACATGATAACCATCTTGTAATAGGGCTTTGACCGCATGGGAACCTATATAACCTGCTCCACCTGTGACTAAAACTGTGGGTTTTGAAATTGGGAAAATAGACATAATTTGCTCCTAATTTGTGATTTGTGCTGCATTTAGGTTTATGAGTAGCTGGGAGATTACGGTTTGACGGTAAAATAAACCCATTTGTGGCAAAAGTTTGGATTTGGGAGTAAAAAGTTATTTAGGCTTTTGACTCTGAGATGAATTTTCTGGCCACCTGGGCCACTATCCTGGGCTAATGCTATATGTAATTCTCCAGACTAGCTGTGCAAAAAAATAGAGAGTTGATTTATTTATGTTTCAATTATTAAGCCGGGTTTTACTATGGCTATTAATTGGGGTTATTGCCTACTCCCTGTTCCAAAAATTCTACCCCACGGTTAACTTTGTTGGTAGAATTGTAGTGGGGTTAATAATTTCCGTGTTGGCTTTGGCATTTTTCAACCCAGGTGAACCTGTAGTTGCTTCTCTGTGGCGATTTATTTCTTTTCCCCTCAAACCATTGGGAGCATCAGCTTTGCTGTTAATTATCGCTGCTCAAAAAATCAAGGGAGGTGGTATAGAAAAACCTGGAGGATATCTGTTAGGATGGTCATTAGCTATTTTACTATTTTCTGGTACCCCTGCTATTGCCTACTTTTTAGTCAGAACCCCTATTGCTACTGTACTACCTCCTCCCGTATTAGTAGCGTCCTTGCCACCAGGAATAAGCAGC
>Ga0172376_10002876_pt1 | contig 20761 bp, 20 predicted proteins | sample Lak35m_FD_121114 | JGI IMG/M metagenome (GOLD analysis project Ga0172376, IMG submission 121114) | Freshwater microbial communities from Kabuno Bay, South-Kivu, Congo - kab_092012_35m | ecosystem: Environmental > Aquatic > Freshwater > Lake | place: Democratic Republic of the Congo: South-Kivu... | reverse complement strand
TGCTCACCACCGACACGATGCAGCAGGCCCTCGAGCGCGCCGGCATCAAGAGCAACCTGGGCTGGAGCTACGGCCTGCAGGCGCTGGAGATGGGGAGTCTGATGGGGGTGCTGGGGGGGTGAGCGTGAGGCGCCACAGCAGCGGTACCACTCCTGGCCCATGGTCCTTATTGCACCTGTCAGCATTCGGAAGATTCCCCTGGCGGCAAGGCTTGGAAAGCCCGGCAATGGGCTCTCCATCAGCCTATGCTGGCGGTTTCGTGCACCATCGTCCCCATACGTTGCATCCCAGGCTTCCAGTACGAAGTTCATCCGTTCTGGCATGTGGATCTCATCCCTCCGTGGAAAGTCTGTGGGGATTCGTGGGTTGCACCCTTGATGGGCATCTACAGAGGCGTGATCGGCATGAGCTTGATGGTGTTCATGTTGTCAATGTCTTCTTTGTCACAGCGAGGTGTTGGTGATGGCGAGTCGACCTCGAATTCCTCTGGCTCTGTTTACCTACAATCGACCTGAGCATACAAAGGCTGCTCTGGCATCGCTTTGGGAATGCTGGATGAAAGAAGACTTTGATTTCTTTTTCTTCTCGGATGCAGCCCGGTATCCTGAGGATAGCGCGTCCGTTGAGGCTGTCCGACAGCTGCTTCGGCTCCAAGCACCCCTGTTTAACGCGCAAGTCATTGAGCAATCCACGAATCTGGGATTGGCGAAGTCGATTGTCAGTGGTGTGGATCGTCTATGCGCTTCCTATGGCTGGGTAGTTGTCCTCGAAGACGATCTTTTGGTGGAGCCTGCTTTTCTGAAGTTCATGGCTGGGGCACTGTGCCATTACCATGACAGTCCTCTGGTAATGCAGGTGGCCGGAACAACGCTTTCTCCACCACCACTTCCAAATCGGGACGCATTCCTGCTTCCTGTTTCGAGTACCTGGGGCTGGGGAACCTGGCAGAGGGCCTGGAAATCCTTCTCGTGGTCCCCTGAAGGTTGGCCGCAGACCGCTGATGATCTGCATTGGTTGACTGTTTTTCAACTCAATGGTAGCGCTGATTACGTTTCCATGCTCGAGGATCGTCTCGCTGGCCGAAATGATTCATGGGGTATTCTGTGGTGGTACGCAGTCTCCCGTATTCGCGGTAAGGTCGTTTATCCAACTCGGAGTCTTGTACGGAACATCGGCTTCGACGGAACAGGTGTTCATTGTGGCGAGAACGCCCTCTTCCAACTCAACCAGCCATCGACTCAGTTCGATAGCGAGGGAGCAACTGGATATCCAACCTTTCCAGACGATGAAGTGATCGATCCGGATCATTACAGACTGCATCAAATCGCGTTGCGCGGTTGTTCCGGCTCAGAGCAGTCTTGGAGGTGGGGTTGGCAGAGTCTGATTTCAGCCATCAAGAGGAGCTTCAGACGTGACCCGCTTTGATCAAGTGCGCGACCGTTTTAAACAGATGCTGGAGTGGGCTCGGCCGGAGGCAGGAGGCAGCAGAAGTGGAACCGCAGTTTTTGGTGAGCATGCTTGTCTGGGCGCTGAAGGATTGATTGAGAACTTTGCTGGTCATCCATCGTCTATTCGCCTTGGTAATCACTCCTACTGCCGAGGACGCCTACTGACCTACGGCCATGGTGGGCGAATCAGCATCGGTGACTGGTCCTATGTGGGTGTGCGGAGTGAAATCTGGTCCATGAAATCGATCGAAATCGGCAATCGAGTGTTAATTGCACATGATGTGAACATCCACGATGGCACTGCTCACTCGCTGGATGCCCTGGAGCGGCATCTCCATTTCCGCCACATCATTGAGAGGGGCCATCCACGTACTGCTGAGGAGTTGCCCGGCGTAGCCTGTTCTCCGATCGTCATCGAAGATGATGTGTGGATCAGCTTTGGTGTCAGCATCCTCAGAGGGGTCAAGATCGGATCAGGCAGCGTGATCGCAGCGAGATCCATCGTCACCAAAGATGTTCCACCTGGCACATTGTATCGCAATCAAGTCTTTCCTATCCTTGAGCCATTGTCCTAGATCCGCGTTTCATGTCATTAACCAAACTCTCACTTACTCGTTTGATCACCGATACCATTCTCACCAGGTGGCAGTCGCTGTTGGCTGGTCAGCTATCTTCTATACGCACTCAACTCGACCATCAACTGATGTTGCAGGGCCGATCTCTTGCGCTACAGAATGCGCAGAGAGTTCCCTTGAGTTCGTTGCAAGACGCGGAATTCAAAGTGTTTTCTCAATATGGAGAAGATGGCATCTTGCAATATCTGATCCGAGAAGCTGGCATTACCCGCGAAGAGCAAATATTCATCGAGTTTGGCGTGCAGAATTATTTAGAGTCGAATACAAGGTTTTTGCTTCAGAACGATCACTGGAAGGGTCTGATCATTGATGGTAATAGTGCCTATATGGAGTCCGTAAGGCAAAGTGATCTCTATTGGCGTCATGACATCACTGCCCTGGCCGCATGGATTGACAGGGATAATATCAATGACCTTTTCGTCCAATCCGGGTTTAAAGGTCAGATAGGTATATTAAGTATCGATATAGATGGGAATGACTACTGGGTCTGGGAAAGGATCGAGGCGGTCAATTCTGTCATCGTTGTGGTGGAGTGGAACAGTGTCTTTGGGCCCGATCACGCAGTTTCCATTCCTTATGATCCAGCTTTTGACCGGGCAACGGCGCATTACTCCTGCCTGTACTGGGGAGCGTCCATGGCCGCCTTTGAGTCTTTGGCAGATCGAAAGGGGTATGCGCTGCTGGGTTCCAACAAGGTTGGCAACAATCTCTTCTTTGTACGGCGAGATCGTTTGGGCTCCCTGCGGCCACAGACAACTCGATCGGCTTATGTTGAATCGCGGTTTCGGGATTCAAGAGATAGTAAAGGACGTCTAAACTTCCTGAGTGGGCATGCTCGCTACGATCAGATTCATGATCTTCCCTTGATTGATGTCATCACAAACAAGGTTACAACCTTGTCAAGTCTGGATCAATCGGATAGGCTCCGCTGAAGTGAGGTGTGACAGTCATTTGATGGAAGGTCTGACCTGGTCGCAAGCCGTGCAGACCCTGCGGGATGATCCGGAGCATCAAGCTCTCTTCAGAGCTTGTTACTACGACGATCCGCTTCTGGATGCTGCCGACAGGTTCTGGCGCAGCCAGGAATGGAAGCTGATTGCTGCCTTTCTTCCGAATGTTCCAGGAGTAGCCCTCGATCTTGGCGCCGGCAGGGGCATCAGCAGCTATGCCCTTGCCCGAGATGGCTGGCGTGTAACGGCGCTAGAGCCGGATCCATGTCCACTGGTTGGTGCCGAGGCCATTCGGTCGCTTGTGGTGGAGACTGGCTTACCGATCCAGGTGGTCAGTGACTATTCCGAAACGCTTCCTTTTTCCGATAGCAGTTTTGATCTTGTCCACTGCCGGCAGGTCCTGCATCATGCCCAAGACCTCCAGCAGACATGCAGGGAGATTGGTCGTGTGCTCAAGCCCGGCGGTATGATGATTGCCACCCGTGAGCATGTGATCAGTAAGCCTGAGGACCTGCAGATCTTCTTGGATCAGCATCCGCTCCACCATCTCTATGGAGGAGAAAATGCTTTCTTGCTTCAAGACTATACGAAAGCCATACGAAGTAGCGGCATCCATCTTGTGCATACCTTGGCCCCATTCGACACGGAAATCAACTATTTTCCTGCAACAGATAAGCAAATAGACGTTCTCTGCCAGGGCTACTTGTCTCGGTTAACCGGGAAGAGGCTTGCAGCTCACCTGTTCAACAATGCTGTGATAGGGGATCGCGTGAAGGCCCTCTGTAGGAGAGCATCCAACATGATCAATCAGTCTCCCGGTCGGCTTTATTCATTTGTGGCAATAAAGCCTCATGCTTGATACGTCATCAATGGTTCGAAGTTATTCGCCAAGGCGAACGTTCCAGACTCCGACTCGTTCCCTTGTGATGGCCTGGAGAGAGGTTTATATCTCACGCCATGTGATCTGGCAGCTTTTTGCACGAGACTTTGTTGCCAATCTAAGGCAAAAGCTCTTGGGCTATCTTTGGGTGCTCATCACTCCTCTGCTTGCCATCGCCAGCTTTGTCTTTTTGAATTACGCTGGAGTACTAAATCCAGGGAGCATGAGTGTGCCCTATCCGCTATTTGTATATATCGGTACAAGTTTGTGGGCCCTGCTTATGACCACAATGACGGCGGTGGCCAATGGCCTGATTAGTAATTCAGATCTGATCATCCGTACCAACATACCCAAGATCGGTCTCTCGCTTACAGGCCTTGCCAATGTGCTCTACAACTACACTGTCGGAGTTATCTTGCTCCTGATCGTGTTTGCCTTTTTCAGGCTCTCACCCCATCCTTGGATCATTCTGTATCCAATCGTCTGTCTTCCCATCATTGCCTTGGGGGTGGGTGTCGGGCTTGTGCTTGCGGTGGTTGGCACCGTTGCCAGAGATGTCACCCCCATTGCCACGAGCGTATTGGGACTGCTGATGTATGTCACGCCTGTAGTCTTCAACGCGGATCTCTCCAATCCTGTGCTTCGGCGTGTCATTGTTGCCAACCCACTGACCTATCTCGTGGATACCCCGCGTAGCTTGGCCACGCTGGGGGTGATTCCCTGCCCCATTGGCTATGTCTTATCCACCATGCTTTCCTTGGTCATGCTGTGGATAGGAATTCACGCATTTTATCTTGTTCAAGATAAGGTGGCGGAGAGATTATGATATGAGAACCAATCTTTCTCTTGTTGCTGATCGTGTATCCAAGAAGTTTGGGTTGACTCTCAAGCAGTCTCTCCAGTACGGCCTCAAGGACATGGCCAGGACTTTTCTTGGTGCCCGGGTATCGACAGATCAGCTTCGCCCAGGTGAGTTCTGGGCAATTCGTGATGTCAGCTTTGAGCTCCATAGGGGTGAATCTCTCGGGATTATGGGTGTGAATGGCAGCGGAAAAAGTACCTTGCTAAGAATGCTTAATGGTGTCTATGCACCCGATGCAGGTCATATTCAGATTCGTGGACGAGTTGCCGCCTTGATTGCCGCTGGTGCGGGATTTGCTCCCATGCTGTCCGGACGAGAAAATGTTTTTATCAATGGGGCACTGTTGGGTCTGTCGAAAAGACAGGTCGATGCGCTGATGGATGAGATCATTGCTTTTTCAGAGCTGGAAGACTTTATTGACCTGCCTGTTCGGAACTACTCCTCAGGCATGTTTGTGCGCCTGGGGTTTGCTATTGCGGCATTGAGCCGACCAGATGTGCTGTTGATGGATGAGGTGCTGGCCGTCGGCGATCTTAATTTTCAAAAGAAGTGTTTTGATTGTATCCTAAACATGAAGAAGCAAGGCACATCAATCATTCTTGTTTCCCATTCGCCAGGGTCCATCTGGGCCGTCTGCGACCGAGGACTGTTCATGGATCATGGCCATGTCGTGGTTGATGGAACGGCAGAGGATATTGTTCGTGCCTATGATGACCAAAACTCTCGGAATGCGGTTGAATCCAAGCTGCGTCTTTCGGCAGCCCATGCAGCAACGGCGCGATCGGATTACGCATCGATGGAGGATGAATCCGTGCCCGTCCCAATGCGCGGCGAACTGCACAGTATTGACGAGGTAGTCTGCAGAGAGTTTCGCATACTTTCACAGCAGAGTGGCAAAGAAGTAGGTGAAATCGATTTTCAGGACGTGGTTGATCTTGAATTGGCGATCGATGTTTACCAATTGATCAACAATGTCGTAGTGCGCGTCGTTGTTGATGCGTCGCACTACAGAAATATACTGGTTCTCGACAGCCACGAACAGGGCCTGAAGCTGGAAGAACTGATGCCGGGCCGCTATTCCTTTAAGATTTCCTTGCAAGCCAACAATCTGCGACCTGGTGCTTACACATTTAATGTCACCGTCATCAGTAAGCATATTGCGGCCCACCTTTCACTATGGCTGAAATGTGGCACGTTGGTTATCAGAGCACCGAAGGAGCGGTTCTTTTACGCAGAGCCCTTGGCTGTGATCCACCTTCCCGCTACATTCACTTGCCATCCCCAGTTGGCTGTAGAGAGGTCCCTCCATGTTTGATGTCAAGGCAAGTCACTTTCGGGAGCCAGCCACCTATGAGGATTGCGCACGTTTGTTCTCGGCTGCGGTCAACAATGTCATCATTGAGATCTCCCGTCATTGCAATCGGCAATGTAATTATTGTCCAGTGGCTGCGACTGATCGCGTTTCCAGTTCAGAGGCATTGCCTGAGAAGCAGTACGAATCAATCATTCGCGACTTGTCAAGCATTGACTATCGTCAAAGCATATGCCTTAACCTTTATAACGAGCCTTCGTCGGATCGAGCACTTCTATTGAAGCGCATCAGTTATTGCCGAGAGCTTTTGCCGGATGCAAGGATCTATTTCAGCACGAATGGAGACTATCTGACAGATGACTATTTGGCAGCGATGGTTCAAGCTGGTCTTTCCGAGCTCTATGTCACACTTCATTTGGCAAAGGGAGAGGTCTATACTGACGCGAGCGCCATTTCCCGCTTTACTGAGTTTTCCGCGAGGTTGGGTAAACCAGTAAAGGTGCACACTGCATCAACGAATCATACGATTCAAGGCAGCTTAAAACTTCATGGTCTTCCCATAACGGTGTTCTCAACCAATTACATGTCCTACGGATCTGATCGGGCAGGTTCTGTCGCTTCCATCACAAATTCTGGCTTCAAGAGGATATCCCCCTGTGCTCGTCCTTTTCAGGACGTGACGATTTCCTACAACGGGACCATCTTCCCATGCTGTCAGATGTCTGCGGATAATCCAGAACACAGCTCTCAGTACGCCATCGGCAATATCTCCGACTTCGATTCCATATTCCATGCGTATGCCTCCTCTGCGATGGCTTCATGGCGAAGAGATCTTCTTAGGGAAAGTCCCAAGAAGACTCCTTGCGAATCATGCACCGAAGGTTGCTACCAGCTGTCGCAGGAAGAGCGGCAACAGCGTGACGTTCTCTATGAGGCATTCATAGGACCCATCTCACCTGAGGCAGTTCTCACGCGTCCGAAGCCCCTGCGTCATCAGATCCGAAATCTTTTCAACCCGAAATTCTTTTGACGTGATCGCCGATTCCCATCGTCATCTGCTTGATCGAATTCTTGCCAGAGTAGTTCAGATCGGCAAGTCTTTCTTGTCATTGCCACTTCTTAACCGTCTATACATTGCGCCACGACATCGCTATGATCTGATCCCCAAGGAGCAATATGACTATGTTCCGAAAGGAAAGTATGTCTTTGGTCCTGCAAGCCATTTTCTGCTCGTCCCTAAGAATCGCTACCAACTCAGCCTGCTTCCCGGCATGGAAGCCTCGAATCAATATGGGGTTGGTTGGATCACAGAAGAGAATACATCCAGCAGCTATGATCTTCTCTGGGGTGACGAATCCATATTGGAGTCATTTCGAGAGGAGGGCGGTCATGTTCGAGACAAGTTGACAGAGGAGATTGTTGATCATATTGAGCGCTGGTTGCCTGAGCAAGGGAGCATTGTAGATATTGGATGTGGTGTCGGTGATCTCTTGGCTGAGGTGAGCCGACGTTGTCCCGACGTGGCACTCCATGGCTTAGACTTTTCTGCCAAGGCAATCGAGAAGACTCGATCAAGATTTCATTCTGATCGCTTTATCTGTCATGTCCTCAAACAGGATATTCCCTACTCATCTGATGAATTTGATGTAGTTCTCTGTACGGATGTGCTTGAGCATCTCGAGTATCCCCAGAGGATTGTCGAAGAGCTTGTGCGAGTCTGTCGGCCCGGAGGAATGGTCGTTATCGTTGTTCCTGACGGGGATGTCGATCAGTTCTTTGGCCATAACTGGTTCTGGAATCAGGCATCCCTTGGCGAATTTCTTGCCCAATGGCAGCCACAGGTCACCCGCCTTCCGATCACGAGAGAGTTTTTGGCTCGCTTGCAGGTTGTCTGACTTCGCTTCATGAACTTATCATCATCTGCCCGAAGACCCTTGAACGCGATCCGTCTTGCCGCGACCCGTATCGCTATGTCTGTGCTGCGTCGGACGCTTCCGAGCTTGGCGGCATCTCACGTGGCCATACCGGAATTGAAGGCCCTCATGGATCTGATGGAGGGCCCAGCCTTGGTAGCAGAGGCTCATGTTGGCGATCCTCAACTCACAGCCGCTGCCAGGCGGTTGTTTGCAGCAACAGTCCCATTAGAAGCACGTGAGTTGATCCCTCCGTTGACAATGCGTACCGAACCAGTTGCGAATACATGGACTTACCAGAATCACCATATGAATTGGGATATAGAGCCCCAAGAACTTGTCCTGGATGTTGGATCAGGCGGCTGGCCCTTTCGTAGAGCCGATCATCTGGCGGACAAATACCTTGAGAGTACCTCCCATCGCGTCGAGGATCTCGTTCGGGATCACAGGCCTATGTATGAGGTGGATCTTGAGTCACTGCCCTTTGCTGATAAGAGTTATGACTATGTCTTTTGTTCCCATGTCCTCGAGCACTTGGAACTACCTGGCAGAGCCATCCGTGAATTGGAAAGAGTCGGACGTCGTGGCTATATTGAAGTGCCGACTCGTCTGTCAGACATTCTCTTCAACTTCACCCGCCTGCCAAATCATCACCGCTGGCATGGTCTTGTTCTTGACGGCACATTGCTCCTGGTGGAGTGGAGCGACAGGGAACGCCGAGAGATCAAGAATCACTTCTTCAATGCCCTGCATAGTGCCTATGCCAATCCATTTCAAGACTTCTTTGATGAGAACCGTGACCTTTTCTTTTGCTCTCTCCGGTGGCGCGACCAGATTCCCTTCCTCTTGATTGACAAGCATGGAAGGATTGTTGATGCTTCTAATCGATAGTACCAGTTTTGGAAATGGCATCAGCCCATGTATATGCGATCATTCCAGTCTTCAATCGACTTGTCTTTACGCTCAAGTGCATTGAGCTGCTTCGGCAGCAGCATTACAAGCGCGTTACAATCATCGTTTCCGATGGTGGTTCGACGGACGGAACCGCTTCGGAGATTCAGCGATGCTATCCGGAAGTTGTTGTGCTTGTCTCTCACGAGGAGCTTTGGTGGGCGGGATCAATGAGGCTTGGCATAGACTATGTTCTTAGCGTGAGCCACTCAGATTCTGACTATGTGTTGATGATGAATAACGACACGGAAATTGGTCCGGACTATGTTGCGACACTTGTTGAAGTTGCTGACGACCATGGCGCTGCGGTGGGGGCTACGATCGTCGACAGTCGAGATCCATCACACATCCTTGATGCTGGAGAGTATGTCTGCTGGAATCCCTATTCATTTCCGTTGAAGTCAAGCCTTGAGCCTGGCCGCGACATTCTTGATGACGTGAGTGTCCTTCCTGGCCGGGGTTCACTCGTGCCGCTTCGCTGGGTTCGCATGGCTGGCAATGTCGATTCGGACAGGTTTCCGCATTATCTGGCCGATTATGAATTCTTTTACCGCTTGCGAACAAGGGGATGCCCATTGTTGGTTTCCTACAGGGCTCGCCTGCTGGCGCATATTGAGGAAACGGGCTTGGTCCCGACAGTCGGCCCTGCAAGTTTCTCCAGCGTCTGGAGTCAGCTGTTCGCTCGACGCTCCATGGGGAACGTCATCGACCATTGGCGGTTTGTTTCCCGTCATGCACCGCCCAGGTATCGCCTTGCCATCCATGCACGCCTCGCCGCCAACACCTGCTTCCAGTTGATGTTCCGAACTCCCGTTCGGCCTTTCGTTCTCCCGTTCTACTGGTTGGCTTCGCTCGCGCTTCGCATCGTGGCCTATGGATTGGCCCAGCTAAGGGCCTATGTGGCGTTTCCCACGTTGTTACGCCGCTATGGGATGCAGGTTCTCTGCCATCCGAAACGGTTGCCTTCCTCGATACGGCTGCCCATTTATCTTTGCCTGTGTCCCGGTCTGTTGCTGCGGCAGGATCTGGAGCATGCTTCCTGCTGCTACGAGTTGTGGTTGAAGGAGGGTATTCTCCTCCCCCTGAGCCGCTCTGGATGGTTTGCTTTCGCGAGACTGAACTCATCCGATTTTCAGCGTCATCCCAGACTACGTTGGCTTCTGCTGCGATCATGGAATCCACTCACCAAGCTGAGGCGTCTGAATCGGTATCGTCCTTCTCCATCCAGGCGGCCTAGGTCTGCTGGGCCGTTGTCGAGTTGAGTAGAGTCATGCCTAAATCACCACTCTCCATCCAAGAACTGACCCTTGGCATCGAGCTGATCAATGACCAGGCTTGGATGGGTGGCACGATCTACCTTCGGAATCTGGTGCGGTGTCTGTATCGTCTGCCCTCTGCTGAGAGGCCGAAGATTCAGCTCCTCGGTGACCCTCAAACTGTTGAATCCCTTCTGGCCATTGTCGGCGGCCAGTACGATTCCACTATTGCCCGCAGCGGTTCGACGTTCTGGCGGCGTTTGGCGTCCCTTGTCTCGACCCATCGCTTTCATCGTCTGATCGACCGGATCCGCCATCGAACCCCCGGCGGTATTGATGTTCTTTACCCAGGTTTTGGAACCGCCCCTCCAGGTGTTGCCATCATGCGGTGGATTCCTGACTTTCAGCATCGTCACCTGCCGGAACTCTTTTCAGAGGAGGAGCGAAGCGCCAGGGATGCATCCATGACGAGGGTCGCTTCACAGCCAGGAATCCTCATCCTCAGTAGCCAGGCTGCCTTGCAGGATTTCCGTCATTTCTTTCCAGATGCCAGGTCCACCCCCCGCGTCTGGTCATTCCACTCGCTGCTGGAGTTGCCGCATAAGGAGGAATCGCTGGCAGATTCATCTCCCATGGAACTGCCTTCAAAATACCTTTACCTACCCAACCAGTTTTGGGTCCACAAGAATCATCTTGTTCTCTTCAAGGCCCTTGCTGTCTTGAGAGACGTCCACGGACTCGTCATCCCTGTGATCTGCACTGGCTCTTCTGCGGATGCACGTGCCAAGAGCCACTATCAGTCTCTTCTTGACATGCTTCATGAGAACGGTCTTCATCAGCAGGTCTGGCGCTTAGGCCTCCTTCCGCGTGACCAACAGCTTTCGATTTTTAGACGGTGCACGGCCGTGGTGCAACCCTCTCGGTTTGAGGGATGGAGTACTGTTGTCGAGGATGCTCGAGCCATTGGGAGACCGATCTTCCTGTCAGATATCGCCGTACACCGTGAGCAGATGCCGGAATGTCCCCTCTTTTTCGATCCCTCATCTCCCGAGCAGCTGGCGCGTTTGATTGCAGATCATTGGTCTGACCTCGCTCCTGGCCCGGATCCTGTTGCCGAAGCTTCGGCACAGGCCAGATCTGAGGTGATGATCCTCGAATCTGCTCGTCATTTCATCACCTACTGTCAGGAAGCTGACCGACTGACTCGGGATGATTCCACTGCTGTTGCAGGATGTTCATCGCCGTGATGACAAGTACTGCACCTACGTCATCTTGTGGGATTGTGGATCGATGTCCATGCTGAGAGTGCGCTGGTTTCAAAGCATGTCAGCGGTTGTCTTCGCTGCTGCCCTTTCTCTTGCTGGTTGTTCTATTCACAAGCAAGTGGTCTCCTCTACTGATATACAGGTCAAAGGCCAGCAGCAGGTGCTTTGGAAGCCTGACTATGCATACGTCTATTCGCCTGAGCAGATCGACCTTTCAAGCCAGGCTATCTTTGGCGCCGCTGGCGATCTGCTGCAATGGCAGCAAAAGCCACGACGGAGGCTGCGGCTTCAGGCTGCTGAGATCCAGCGCCATTTTCGTGTGCGCCTCGCGTCCAGGAAATCCTTCCGCAATGATTTTGCAACTGTAAACAATGACACATACATCCTCGAGTCCGCCAAGCTTCCGTTACCTCTGACCTATAGCATTTCACGCTGGACGCCTCTTCGGAATGGCTTGAGTGGTCCTGTCATCGTCGCCTTCGACGGCCATGGTGATTGTGGTGGGGAGTGTACGGGCAAGGTCCCTGAACGCATGTTTCAACGCAATGGTTTTGGGCGGCAACTCGTGCAACGTGGCTGGTCAGTCATTGGTGTTCCTACTGCCATCCACAAGCCACTTAGCAAGTTCCACGTCACGTTTGACTACCCGTTGATCTGGGCAGCTCTGGCCACACTTGTTGTGCATCAAGCCACTCCGCCCTCTTCCACTCCTCGGGATTTGATTTATCTGGGGAATGCGATCGGTGGTCTGACGGCTGCTGCGGCGTCGATCATTGATCCACGTAGCATGGCTACTGTCACCAATGGAGCATTCTTTCCCCTTGAGTTTACACGTCACCACTATCGCATCAAGGATCACACGCTGTGCCATGACATGCGCGATTTTGCAAGTTATGTTCCGTTCTATGCACTTCTTTATCCGCTGCCGCTGATGATCCAGGTGGGCGAGGAGGATGGCCTCTGGATGGGGCATGGTCCTGTGAAGTCTTCTGACTGGTTCAGTGGTCTGCCGCGTGGGGCAACGAGCGACGAAACCGTCGGTGCAGCCTTGCTACTCGAGCGTCTATGGACCCGTACGGGTCAGGATTTTTCGTTGGCTGTCCATCCTGGAGGTCATGAGGATTTGGATGTTTCAAGGGCAGATCAGTTTCTGAGGCCTTTGCTTCCAGGAAACTCCAAGCGCCACACTCTTTCACGTTGATGATCGTGAACCTTGAATCAAGAGCCGTAGAGGTTCATCAGAGCCGAAATGTCAGTTATCTGGAGTCGCTCGATATCCTCCGTGGTCTCGCTGTATTGATGGTCTTTTTTGCTCATTCTGTCCATGGCTTCACGCGAGGCCTCGACCGTTCCCTGGGTGATTGGCTGTTCCCTTCGGAGCCGTATGCGTCTGTTCTCGTCGAAGGGCATGTTGGCGTTGCATTGTTCATGGTAATGAGCGCTTTCCTTTTCGCTTACGGCTGCTATGAGCATAGATTGTCTTATGGTCTCTTCCTGCGCAATCGATTACTCAGAATTGCGCCCATGTATGTGTTCGTACTTCTGCTTGGAGCATATACTTACAGCGACCGGTTCACGTTTTTAGGGTTTGTGGCGAGCTTAGGGCTTTTCTCGAATACCAAGGCGGCTTTGGATGGCGGTATGTTCACTATTCTCCTGTGGACCATCTCCGCAGAGTTTATGTTTTATCTCATGTTTCCTCTGCTTCATGATCGCTTTTCAAAAAGGGGCTACGCATTTCTTTTGTTTGTTCTAATTCTTGCGATCTCATGTCGTGTGCTTGCAGTGGGCTTGGGTGCTTCCGCAAGAGATTTTAGCTATTACACGATCTTTGGACGGCTTGATCAGTTTCTGATGGGGATGATCGCTGCTTATTTAATTCGTCAAGGCCGTCTCAAGCGTTGGTCGGGAACCTTGGCGTTTCTACTCAGTCTTTCTGGCCTGGTTGCCCTTCTGTATTGTCTGAATCGCTTCTGGGGAGGATGGCTATCCAGTGACGCGTGGAAGGTCTTCTGGCCGACCCTGGAGGGTCTTGTTGTCGTTCTCCTTGTGGTATCCGGCGTTCAAGGCGGCTACTTGATCTTTCCGGGATGGCTCCGTCGCCAACTCTGTTTTGTAGGTGCTGTCAGCTATTCTATCTACCTATTGCATATGCCGGTGCTGGCTGTCGTTCAGAAGGTTGTCGCCCATCCCTTGGCTGTCGGAGGAAGCATCTATGCGGGAGCCGTCTGTATTGGGATTGTCATGTTGCTTCCTGTTCTTCTGCTATCCTCATTGACATTCTTTGTTATCGAAGCTCCTTTCATGTCCATGCGATCTTCCTACAAGCTTTAACGAGATTGAAGGCCTCCCGTCTCTAGTCTCTATGCACCCTCTTCAAGCCAGCGACAAGACCCCCCACACCTACCTGAGACAACATGTGCGGCATCTGCGGCATCTTCGCTGAAGGGCTTTCCGAATCGGAAAGAGAGGTGATGGTCCATCGCATGAATAACGAGATGGTTCATCGCGGCCCTGATTCTCAGGGCCTGTTCAGTTCCGGTCCAGCCACTCTGGCGATGAGGCGGCTTGCCATCGTTGATCTGCAAGGTGGACAGCAGCCCCTCTACAATGAGACTGGTGATCTCGCCATCGTCTGCAATGGCGAAATCTACAACCATCATGAGTTACGGCAGGAGCTGACAGCAGCTGGCCATCGATTCTCCACTCACAGTGATATCGAGGTCATTCTGCATGCCTATGAAGAGTATGGGCTCGATGCTCTCAGTCGGTTGAGGGGCATGTTTGCCTTCGCGTTATGGGACGGGCGTCGACGTGAGCTTCTTCTGGCGCGTGACAGGCTCGGTGAAAAGCCGTTGTACTTCCATCGTGACGGGGGGGGGGCCTTCCGCTTTGCCAGTGAGCTGCGCAGTCTTGTCGCCGTCCTTTCCGAGGATCTTGCGTTATCACCTCAGGCCTTCAACCTGTTTCTTACTTTCCAGTACATCCCTGAGCCGCTCACGCCGATGGAAAACATCCATCAGTTGCCAGCTGGCCATTTCCTGATTCTCTCTGAACAGTCACCGAACCCTGAACCCATCTCTTATTGGGATCGTCGCGCTCTGCACGCCTCCCCGACCGAACCGGCTCGCCGTGTTGCCGACGCCCTTGACAGGGCCTGTCTTCTCATGGGTACGGCTGATGTGCCTGTGGGAGTGGCCCTTTCAGGTGGCATTGACTCAAGTCTTGTGGCAGCGATCACAGCCAGGCACTATCCACGGGATCTCATCGCTTTCACGATCGGTTATTCCGGACGGCCGGCCACGGACGAGCGATCCCAAGCCAAGGCGTTGGCAGATCACCTTGGGATTCCCTGCATCGAGATCGAAATTGATGATCAGGAGGTCATCGACGACTTCCCGTTGCTGATGGCGTTCATGGATACGCCCATTGCCGATATTGCCGGTTATGGTTATTTTGCCGTCAGCCGAGCTGCCAGAAACGCAGGTGTTCCCGTCTTGTTGTCGGGCATGGGAGGCGACGAGTTCTTCTGGGGTTATACGTGGGTCCGAGAGGCTGTTAGTCGCAACACCGATATTCTTTTCGGCAACCTTCGGCTTTCTTTCATGGATCGGCTTCTGCGCCGCTCTCCCCCTTCCATTGACTTCTTTGGTGTTCATCCCGCTTTACGCAGAGGCAATGACTATTCGCGTCAGCTTTTGACCAGCTCCGCACTCTCTCATGTGCCCGACGATCTCTGGCTCACCATGAACGGCCTTGATCCGTCTCTGCCGATGCATCTCGCTGTCAGTGAGTTGCTAAATCGTACATGGTTGCGTTCTAACTGCCTGGCGCTTGTTGACCGAATGAGCATGGCTCATTCCGTGGAGGTACGCCTCCCCCTTCTGGATGTCGATCTTGTGAGCATGGTTTCCGGCATGCGCAATGATGGGCTTGACGACTGGCAGCTTCCGCATAAATCCCTTCTCATTGATGCTCTTGCCGATGTTTTGCCTGCTGACGTTCTTCACCGTCGTAAGCAGGGTTTCACGCCTCCCGTCAGTCGTTGGATGCAGGGGATCTACTCGCGATATTCTCATTTGTTGTCAGGAGGCTATCTTGTTGTCTGCGGTCTTCTGGATCAGGATCGGTTGGAGAAACTCCTGCCGGAGATTGATCAGGAAACGCGATACAAGCTTCTGTTCATGGAGTGCTGGTGCCGGCTGCATCTGCGCAAGGAGTCACTGCACGCTCTTGGCAGAGGCAGCCATGCTGGTTGAGGAGTTGATTCAATGGCTGTGATTTGGATCACGGGTGCGCACGGCTTCATCGGTCGGGCTCTTTCCAGGCATCTAGCCAATCTGGATCATGAGGTTTATGGCATCGGCCATGGCCACTGGACGGTACAGGAGGCCCAGGCCTCGGGTCTACGGCTATGGCTGAACTCTGAAGTGAGTGCGGCTAGCCTTGGCCAGTTCTCCATGTCCGTTCCTCGGCCAGAGACGATCTACCACCTCGCCGGAGGCTCTTCCGTTGGAGCTGCTCTTCAGAACCCCTACGATGACTTTCACCGAACAGTCGGCACCACCCAGGAGTTGCTGGAGTGGATTCGACAGAGCTCAGCATCTTCGGGCCTCGTCGCCGTCTCCAGTGCTGCTGTCTATGGCTCAAGCCACCTGGCTCCCATTTCGGAATCAGCGATCCCTGACCCGTTGTCCACCTACGGCTTTCATAAGCTGATGATGGAAAACGTATGTCGGAACTATAGTCAGAACTTTGGCTTGCGTATCGTCATTGCACGTCTATTTTCCGTTTATGGTCCCGGTCTGCGGAAGCAGTTGCTATGGGACCTCTGCACGAAGCTCACCCGTGATTCTGTCGTCGAGCTTGGGGGCACCGGCCGGGAGACGAGGGACTGGATTCATATCCACGATGCGAGGCGAGCATTGGCTGCCTTACGTGAGCACGTCAGCGTGCATATGCCCATCTTCAATCTGGCCGCAGGTGTGTCTTCTTCCGTGCAATCTATTGCTGAATCCGTTCAGCGCCACTGGTCCTCTGCCGACCCATCTGCCGTGACTGACGGTTCATCGCAGCAGAAGATTCAGTTCAGCGGCCTCTGCCGTCCCGGTGACCCAGAGCAGCTGGTCGCTGATGTCTCAAGGCTGAGCAAGCTTGGCTTTTCCTGTACCGTCCCTCTGGCCCAGGGCCTTGGGGATTACGTCTCCTGGTTTAGAAAACATCAGCAGACGTCCCTGTTCGACTAGGATTCTCGTGTCTTTGTCTATCGTGAACTCCTTTTCGTCAAAGAGGCGTACGGCTACATCTCGATCATTGCGCATTGGTCTTCTTGCGCATGGTGGTACTCAATGGATGGGCGGTGAGCTGTATGTGCGTAATCTTTTCATGGCTCTCCTTGCTTATCGGGAGAGGGCTTCATCGGATCTGAGCTTTGAATTGATCATCTTCACAGCGGATCCCTCATCTCTGCTCGATCGTCATCCTGCCTTTACCAGTGCCGACGATATCGTGGCCTGCCCACGTATGAACGATGGCGCACTCGGTCGACTCTCCTTGATTCCACGCTTACTGCTATCAGGGACCGATTTTGCCTATCCCTGCTACTCACCTCTCCCGCCATGGCCCGGCCTGCATGGCTCTGCCTGGATTGTTGATTTCCAGTACGAACATTATCCGTCGTTGTTCAGCCAGAAGGAGCTACAACGTCGCCGCCTCTCGGCAGCCCTACTCGCTCAGCTGATGTCCCATGTCGTCTTCAGCAGCAGGGATGCACTTGGAGACTTTCGTCATTTCTTTCCGCGAAGCCGTGCCCACACTCATGTGCTCCACTTTCATTCTTTCCCTGACCCTTCGCTGTGGGAGGCTGATCCAGGTGAAGTCCGGGTCCGCTACGGACTACCGTCTCGCTATCTGATCTGCTGTGGTCAATTCTGGGCTCATAAGAATCATCTTCTCCTTCTCGACGCACTGGCGGCGGCTCTTGAGGACGAGCCCGATATGTTTTTGGTGTTTACAGGTCATCCAGTTGATCTGAGGAATCCATCGCATCTCGATACTTTTCTCGGTCGTCTTCACCTGCTTGGCCTTCGGCCTGCCACTGCTCTTCTGGGTCTGATTCCTCGGCAGGACCAGCTTCAGTTGATTCGCGCCGCCGTGGCAGTTGTCCAGCCATCGCTGTTTGAGGGCTGGAGCACCGTAGTGGAGGATGCACGCTCACTCGGAAGGCCACTGGTCCTCAGCGACATCCCGGTACATCTTGAGCAACAGGCCCCGCGATCCCACCTCTTCTCTGCCACCTCGTCGGTGGAACTGCGCCAGAAGCTGATCGAGGTCTGGTGCACCTATGGGCCTGGGCCCGATCCCGGCATGGAGCGGCAGGCCCGTGCACAGACGGACTTCAACCGCGGCAGGATGGCTGAGGATTTCCTGGGGCTGATCAGGTCGGTCGTCGGTTGAGACTTCCATGTTGATCAGCTGCATTGTCCTGACAAGGAATCATCGTGAGGACCTCAGCGAGACGCTCACCTCCGTGTTGTCGCAAAGGCAAAGATCTTCGGCGTTGAATGCCGCTGTTGCTCCAATTGTTCCATGGTCCGTCGAGATTGTTTGCATTGACAGCAGTGATGATCCGGTTGACGAAGCTGCGATCGACGCCCCGCTCAGGCTGCTGCCCCCTGATACGGTCAGATCCTTTTCCCTGCAGTTGCGCCGTCAATATCCGCCTCAGGGGGTGTACCCGGCCATGAATCTGGCAGTTTCCGTGGCAAGGGGTGAATGGTTGATCTTCATGAATGCCGGTGATGTCTTTCACGACGACACCTCGCTGGATCGCCTGCTCTCCGCGGCAGAGACCTGCCGCCATCAACAGGGGTTTCCTCCTCGCCTCGCGTTTGGACAAGCCTGGATCGTTCCTGAGCGTGGCCGTGGTCCGCGATGGCTCGTGCCCGATCCCTCCGTTCGGCGCATTCGCCGCTGGCTGCGTTGCTTCCTTCCCAACCACCAGACCGTACTAGTCAGGGGAGACTGGGCAAGGGCTCATCCCTTCCGTCTCGACGCGCCCCACAGTGCTGATCGGGCCTGGCTTCGTCAGGCCCTGGCACCTCCTGCCAACTATGTCTATCTGCCGGAACCTGTCTCCGTTTTTCGCCTTGGTGGCCTGTCCAGTGGGCTGCCCAATCGGAGAACGCTTCGTCTGCGCCTGCAGGAGCCCTCTCGCACCCGATGGGAGAAGGCCGCTGAAGTCATCAAGCATCTACTCCGTCCGGCGGCTCCGTGGTACCCGCAGTTGATGCGTTGCAAATCGGTAGCTGTAGGGCTGTTGTGCCGCTGAAGCTTTGATGAGCCTCCAGCGGCGGTCGAGCCTGGTGCGGTTGGAAACTCAGCGATGGAAGGGATCGGAGATCCGCCGCCACAGTTGTTGGATGCCTTTCGAAACAGGCCACAGTCTCCGCCTGTGTTGCAACCGATGACAAGCACTCTTGATCGCTTCATGGGGAGCAATGAAGCCGCCCGGCTGACATGTATCTGATTGTAGTCTGGAATTTCCATTCATCCAATACCCATGCCTTCCTGCGACCTTAGCATGAATGGAATTGGTGTTGGCTTGGGGTTTTTGCTGTCTGCTCCCCTGGCTCTTGAGGCATTGATGCCGGAAGCCATGGGGACGTTTCTTGTTTCGTTGCCCATTGAGGCATGGTCAGCCTCCGTGTTCACTGTGATCCTGAAAGGATGACTCTTGATCATGTTGCCTGGGGCTGGATGCCTCAGGTTGGTGTTGGCTAGCTTCTCCAAGCCCACCGAGGCCACAGTGCCCAACGGTGACAATGGTGACATTGCCTTTGCGCCCCTGCCGCTTGCGCCTGAGTGGATCATGTGATCAACCGTCCTTTCTGTCTGCCCAGTGCTGTGAGTGATCCTGCGGTCAGCATCGTGTGTGCCTACCGCGATGGCGCCGCCTATCTGCCGGAACTGCTGGCCTCGGTGCAGCGGCAGGTGATGACCGATTGGGAGCTCCTGCTCGTCAACGATGACTCCATTGACGGTGGTGAGCTGCTGGCGGTCCAGGCGGCCGCTGCCGATCCGCGCATCCGCGCCCTGTCAGCGCCGCCACGGCCTCCGAAGGCTCCGGCCGGCCCCTGGTGGCCCCGCAACAGCGGCATCGGCGCGGCCCGTGCCCCCTGGATCGCATTTCTCGATGTGGATGACCTTTGGCATCCGCTCAAGCTTTACCGGCAGCTGCAAGCGCATCGTCTTCTTGGTCTTGATCTGAGTGTGACAGGGTATGCACGATTCCGGCAGGGGTCTTCCAGCCTTTCCGCCTGGCGATGTCCTCCCTTGCGGCTTGATTATTCCAGCCTGTTGCGCGGCAATGTGATCCCTCTGCTGACGGTGATGGTCCATCGCCACTGGCTTATAGACGGCTTTCAGGCCATTCCTCATGAGGACTATCTGATGTGGTTAGATGTTTTTCGTCGGCATGACGGCCTTCGCTATGGTTGTTTGCCAGAGTTATTGGCTGGCTATCGTCTTCACGATTCTAATCTTACCGTCAGGCGACCAGCTCTTGCGGTCTGGCTTTATCAGGTCAATCGCTGCCATGGCGGTACCAGGTCTCAGAGTGCAGCAGCTCTAGTGCCCTGGCTTGCTTACCAGGTTTCGTCTGGTCTTCGATGGCGTCGCCGGCCTCTACGTGGTTCTTTGAATGATGCTTTTGCGGCTGTTCCTCCCTGGCCGTTGCCGCCTATATTCCATGTATGACTGGGCTTTAACATCTTTTCTGTTCTTTCTTTTGGGCTCTGTTGGCTCGCCATCTGTCATCCATTGCTCTCGGTCGAACTGTGCCCGGGTGAGATCATGATGCGCGTGTGGCAGTGCGTATTGTCCTTTCCCGCTCCGCTGTGGCTACCGAGGAATCGCCATCGAATGCAGCCTTGTTGATTTCCGCTTCGCTGGCAAGGCCACAGACGGTTCTGTTCACGCTCATGGTTGGCATTGCATCCCATCCCTATCGCTCGCGGCAGTCACCGCGTCGAGCCTCCATCGCTCCGGCATCGGCCCCCCATCCCGCATTTGACGCAGGGGCCTCCCATGGTGCATGCTCTCTGGGTCGGCGAGAGCCGGTCAGCACCAGGATGGCTCGCCCATGAGGTCAAGCCATTGGTTCAGATGCGGATGTAGCTCAGTGGTAGAGCATCTCCTTGCCAAGGAGAGGGTCGAGAGTTCGAATCTCTTCATCCGCTTGATTCAGCGCCTGCGGTAGAGCACCAGCAGGTGCTGGCCGTGATGCGCT
>Ga0172376_10002873_pt1 | contig 20770 bp, 22 predicted proteins | sample Lak35m_FD_121114 | JGI IMG/M metagenome (GOLD analysis project Ga0172376, IMG submission 121114) | Freshwater microbial communities from Kabuno Bay, South-Kivu, Congo - kab_092012_35m | ecosystem: Environmental > Aquatic > Freshwater > Lake | place: Democratic Republic of the Congo: South-Kivu... | reverse complement strand
GGCGCGCGATGGCGGCGTGTTGGTGCGTGCGGGCCATACCGAGGCGGGGTGCGATCTTTCGCGTTTGTCAGGGCTGACACCCGCAGCCGTCATTTGCGAGATATTGAAAGAAGACGGTGAGATGGCGCGATTGCCCGATCTCATCCCTTTCGCCAAACAACATGGCCTGAAAATCGGCACCATCGCCGATCTCATCGAATACCGTATCCACAACGAAACGCTGGTTGAGCGTGTGGGCAAGCGCACCATCCAAACTGCCTATGGCGAATTTGAATTATTTGCTTACACCGACAAAAGCACCCAACGTACCCATTTGGCGCTGGTGAGGGGGGAAGTGCGACCCGAGTTCGAGACCTTGGTGCGCGTGCATGATCCCTTGTCGGTGCTGGACTTCATGGAACATGCCAGCTTCGACAAAAGTACCAGCGTGCATGACGCGCTCAAAAAAATCAGCGCGGCTTCCTGCGGTGTGTTGGTGTTGATGCATCAGGATGAGACACCGCAGGCCTTGCTTGCACGCGCATTGGATACGCCTGCCCAACATCATGCCGCCAAGTGGGACCCCAAGAGCTATGGCATTGGTGCGCAGATATTGCGCGATGTCGGTGTGGGCAAAATGTGCCTCATCGCCACCCCGCGCAAGATGCCCAGCATGGCCGGGTTTGGATTAGAGGTGGTCAGTTACTGTTCTGCGAAGGATGAAAGATGAATGAGCTCGAAATAAATCTTAACGGCCAAGGACTGCGTATCGGCATCGTGCAGAGCCGTTTCAATCCCGCCGTGTGTGAAGGCCTATTGGCATCGTGCTGCATGCAGCTCGTAAAAAGCGGCGTGAGCGAAAACGACATCACCCTTGCTACCGTGCCTGGCGCGCTGGAGATTCCTTTGGTGTTGCAGACGCTGGCGCAGACGGGCAAATTTGATGCGCTCATCGCATTGGGGGCCGTTATTCGCGGCGACACCTTTCATTTCGAGATCGTGTGCAACGAGTCTGCACGCGGCGTGAGCGAGGTGCAATTGCACAGCGGTGTGCCTATCGCCAACGCCATCCTTACCACCGACACCGACGAACAAGCCGAAGCCCGCATGAGCATTAAAGGGGCAGAAGCGGCGCTCGTTGCCATTGAGATGGTGAACCTGCTGAAAGAAATCCGATGAGCGAGAACAAAAGCGTAACCCCCGCCAAGAGCCTGCGCCACCGCGCGCGCGAACTGGTCATGCAAGGCATCTACGAATGGCGCTTGTCTGCCAAGCCCGCCTCATTGATTGAGAAAGCGACGCTCGGCGAAAAAAGCATTGGGCGCTACGACCTGGAATTATTCTGCCGCCTGTTGCGCGGCGTCATCGCGGAAAGCGGTCACCTGGCAGAGCAACTCACGCCACATCTAGATCGTCCTGTGAGTGAACTCAGCCCTGTGGAATTCTCTGTGTTGTTGTTGGGCGCGTACGAATTGATCCACCAACCGGAAGTGCCTTATCGCGTCGTCATCAACGAAGCCGTCGAACTGGCCAAGACCTTTGGTGGCAGCGATGGCTACAAATTCGTCAACGGCGTACTCGACAAGCTGGCAGCACAAGTGCGTGCAGCAGAAGTCGCTGCTAGCCGTTAGTTGTTAGTCGCTAGATGATTGGGTTGCGACGCAGTTTTTCCTAACAACTAATGGCTAGTGACTAACAGCTGATCCCATGTCGGAATTCGATCTCATTAGAAAGCATTTCACTCGCCCCACTCCCAGTGCCGAATTGGGCGTGGGGGATGACGCTGCTTTGCTGCGCGTGGCAGACGGCAAAGAACTCGCCATTTCCACCGACATGCTGGTGAGCGGCACGCATTTCTTTGCGGATGCAGACCCTTTCCAATTAGGGCATAAGACGCTCGCAGTGAATCTTTCCGATTTGGCCGCGATGGGTGCGGTGCCGCGCTGGGCGACGTTGTCACTCTCTTTGCCATCTGTAGATGAAGACTGGCTGCGTCGTTTCAGCCAAGGTTTTTTCGCCTTGGCAGAGGCCAATGGTGTGGAACTGGTCGGGGGCGATACCACACGCGGTCAGCTCAATCTGTGCGTCACCATCCTAGGCGAAGTGCCGCGTGGTAAAGCCTTGCGTCGCGATGGTGCCAAGGTGGGGGATGATATTTGGGTGTCGGGTAAGCTGGGGCAGGCCGCACTCGGTTTGGCCAACCTGCAAGGCAAGTTCAAATTCTATGGCGAGGTGCGCGACGCATGCCTGATGGCATTACATCAACCGCAACCGCGCGTGGCGTTGGGTTTAGCGTTGCGCGGCATCGCGCATAGCGCCATCGATATTTCGGATGGTTTGCTCGCCGATCTGGGGCATATCTTGGAGCGCTCGAATGTCGGCGCTGAGATCGAGATCGAGACGCTCCCCATCGTGGATGACGGTGTCGAAAAAGATGTCGCGCAACAATGTGCGCTGGCTGGTGGTGATGACTACGAGCTGTGTTTCACCGCGCCACACAGTCAGCACGCGGTATTGCTGGCCCTTGCGGAGCAACTTAAGTTCCCGCTTACCCGCATCGGCCAAATCACAGCAGCGCTCGGGTGTGTGGTGCGAGATAGTGAAGGCAAGGCGATGACGATAGAGAAAGGCGGCTATGACCACTTCGCATGATGAATTGAAGCTCCGGCCGAGTTGGAAGTTCTTGTTCAGCCATCCTGCGCATCTGCTCTCGTTCGGTTTTGGTGCGGGATTGGCGAAGAAAGCCCCGGGTACATGGGGCACACTGGTCGCCTTCCCCATGTATTGGTTCTTGGCACCGCGTTTGAGCGATGCCGTATTTCTGTTGGTCTTAATCTGGGGGTTCGCTATCGGTGTGTGGGTGTGCGACAAGACGGGCAAAGAACTGGGTGTAGGTGATTACGGCGGCATCGTGTGGGATGAGATCGTCGCCTTCATGCTGGTGCTGTTCTTCACGCCAGAAGGTTTCTTTTGGCAGCTACTCGCCTTCTCCCTGTTCCGTTTCTTCGATATCGTCAAACCGCAACCCATCCGCCATTTCGATGCGCATTTGCATGGTGGATTGGGCGTGATGTTCGACGACCTGCTGGCGGCGGGTTATGCCTTGCTGTGCCTTGCTGTGGTGAAGGTGGTACTTACTTGAGGTACTTGCTGGCCTTTGTTTTCTGTCTTGCATTTCAAGTGCAGGCGGAATCATTCGAGGCAAAAGTGCTGGCTGTGATTGATGGCGATACAGTATTTGTCAAAAGTGGTCCATTCAAGGCGAAGCTCCGGCTGGTGAACATTGATGCACCAGAAAAAGACCAACCCTTTGGTCAAGCATCGCAAAAATCATTGCAGTCACTTATTGGTGGCAAGGTCGTGCGTGTCGAGAGCCGGGCCGTGGACAAGTTTGGGCGCACAATCGCCGTCCTTCGTATTGGCGATATCAACGTGAACGAAGAGCAAGTGCGGCGCGGCATGGCGTGGGCTAACTCACGATCGCGCGAAGGTGGCGCTTATGCTGCATTGCAGCGGGAGGCGCAGCTGGCCAAGCACGGACTCTGGCAGCAAGCCAACCCGCAGTTGCCCTCGCAGTGGCGAAAATTGCATCCCTCCGTACCCGTCAAGCATTCCGCTAAATCTCAACACGATGTAGTCCCTCAATCAGAAAAGCCAGCGAAGTTCGGCGGGTTGGAATGCGGCAAAAAGAACTACTGCTCACAGATGGTGACTTGCGACGAGGCGCACTTCTATCTGACGGTGTGTGGTGTGGAACGATTGGATACCAATAAAGATGGTATTCCATGCGAGAGTCTGTGCGGCGTGTTGGAGTGAGATGGATTCAAAAACGATGACGGTAACCGAAGGCAAGAAAATCCTCGCCATTCGCGCCATAGTTGTTCAGCAGATTGTAGATGGTGCAGCGGTGGTGTAGCCGCACGAAGACTTCCTCCGCGCTCGCCGCTGGCAGCGAAAATCCCAGTTCGATCAGCAACAGATTGAGCGTGCGGCTGCCTTTGCCTGTGACCGGTCCGCGTTCCAAGGGGCTGATCGTTGTGGTGTAAGAAATGCCGAGTGGGGCGAGACGCAAGCTGGTGTGCATCGCTTCGTTCCAAGGAAACCCCTCCCACCGCGCGACGGGGGCAATGCCGATTTCTTGCAGCGTCGCTATGCCGGATTGATGCCCAAGCATGCCATCCAACTCGAATGACAGCGGTAGCGACTCCGCACGCCAGAGCGTCTTGCTGGCCGTGAGTGCGACGAGATACTGTTTGGCGAACCGCGCGTTGCCTTCGAGTATCCCCGCAGGTTCCGTGTCGTAATGTTGCCCCGCGTACGCGCCGATGCTCCAGTCGAATGCCTCGCAATAGGCCTGCATTGGAGCTGCGAGGAAGGTGCAAAGAAGCAAGCGGGTGAATGGGCTGCAGTGTGTTTGCATGATCGTCTCCCCTGCTGTTGGCTGATTGTAGGGCCAGTTCGAGATGGGCGGAACCGTTTTCAAAAAATTGGTGCTCCCCTATGTATTGGGAATGGCGAGATTGCCGTTCAAGCATTTCACAAAGGGGACGATCCATGTTGGAGGTGTCGTTCTGCACCGAAAACCCGTAAAATGCGCGCCTTCGTACATTTTGCTGGGTTTCATCCATGAGCACCATTGGTTCAAAACCGACATTTGGCTCCGACATCACGCGCTCCGCGCATGAGTCTTCACCGAAACTGGGTAAACCCAGTTTTCAACAAGTCATCCTGACGCTGCAAAACTTTTGGGATAAGCAAGGCTGCGCGCTGTTGCAACCCTATGACATCGAGGTTGGCGCGGGTACCTTCCACACTGCCACTTTCCTGCGTGCCATCGGCCCCGAGCCTTGGCGCGCCGCCTACGTGCAACCTTCGCGTCGTCCCAAGGATGGGCGTTATGGCGAGAATCCCAATCGCTTGCAGCATTACTACCAATACCAAGTGGTGCTGAAACCTTCCCCTGACAACATCCAAGAGTTGTACCTCGACAGCCTGCGCGCCTTGGGCATCAACACCGCCGAGCACGATATTCGCTTCGTCGAGGACGATTGGGAATCGCCGACCTTGGGGGCGTGGGGGTTGGGCTGGGAGGTATGGCTGGACGGCATGGAAGTCACGCAGTTCACCTATTTCCAAGAGGTCGGTTCGCTCACCTGCAAGCCAGTGCTGGGAGAGATCACCTATGGTCTGGAACGTCTGGCTATGTATCTGCAGGGCATGGAGAACGTCTACGACCTAGTGTGGGCGAAGAACGGCGACAGCATCGTGACTTACGGTGACGTGTACCACCAGAACGAGGTTGAGCAGTCGAAGTACAACTTCGAGCATTCCAACGTCGAGATGTTGTTCCGTCATTTCAACGAATACGAGGGCGAGGCCAAACGTCTGATGGATGCAGGACTCGCACTACCCGGTTTCGAGATGGTGATGAAGTGTTCGCACACCTTTAATCTGTTGGATGCGCGTGGTGCCATCTCGGTGACTGAGCGCGCTGCCTACATCGGCAGGGTGCGTGCGCTGGCACGTCAAGTGGCACAGGCCTATTACGATTCACGCGAAGCATTGGGTTTCCCCATGGCTAATCAATTGGAGAAGTCCGCATGACGACCGATACACTTTTGATCGAACTGCTCACCGAGGAGCTACCTCCCAAGGTGCTGGAGAAATTGTCCACCACGTTCTCCGATGAGGTGTTCGCCGCACTCAAAGCGCAAGCGTTGGTCAGCACAGACAGCGTATGCACGCCTTATTGCACGCCACGCCGTTTGGCGGTGAGCATCAGCCAAGTTTCTGCATTGCAGCCCGACCGCATCATCGAGCGCAAAGGGCCTGCGGTCGCCGCTGGCTTGGATGCGGAAGGCAAGCCGACCAAAGCGTTGGAAGGATTTATGCGTTCAGCCAATGTCACGCTGGCGCAGTTGAGTCGCGTGGGTGAGGGCAAGGCGGAATGTTTCGTGGCGCGCATCGAGCAAAAGGGGCGCGCGCTGGACGAGTACTTGCAGGACATCATTATCCAAGCGTTGAAGAAACTCCCTGTACCTAAGGTGATGCGTTGGGGCGATTCCGAACACCAGTTCGTGCGTCCGGTTCACGGCCTCACCATCCTGCACGGCAAGCGTGTGGTGATGGCGGAGGTGTTGGGATTGCAAAGCGGCAACGTCACCAGCGGCCACCGTTTCATGTGCAACGAGCCGCGCATCACCATCGAGCAGGCGGATGATTATGAAGCGACGCTGGCACAAGAAGGACGTGTTGTTGCCAGTTTCGCCAACCGCCGCGAAACCATTGCGGCGCGCTTGGATGACTTGGCCAACCAGAACAATGCGATCTGGATCGGTCATGCCAACTTCGATCTGTCGAAGCTGTTGAGTATGTCGAACGAAGAGCGCAGTGTGTTGAGCAATTTGCTGGATGAAGTGACGGCGCTGGTGGAGTGGCCCGAGGTGTACGTGGGCGAATTCGAGCCCGAGTTTCTCGAAGTGCCACAGGAATGCCTCATCCTGACCATGCAGCAGAACCAGAAGTATTTCCCATTGTTGGATAGCAACGGCAAGTTGCTGAACAAGTTCCTCATCGTGTCCAACATGCAGGTGAGCGATCCGCATCACATCATCGAAGGTAACCAGCGTGTGGTGCGTCCGCGTCTGTCTGACGCGCGTTTCTTCTTCAATCAAGACCGCAAGCAGACGCTGGAATCGCGTGTCGAAAAGTTAGGTAATGTGGTCTATCACAACAAGCTGGGTTCGCAGTTGCAACGGGTGGAGCGCATTGCCACGCTGGCGGGCATCATCGCGCGTTTGTTGGGGGCGGACAAAGCCGATGCGGAATTGGCGGCACGCCTGAGCAAGGCCGATCTCATCACTGACATGGTGGGTGAGTTCCCCGAACTGCAAGGCATCATCGGCCGCTACTACGCGTTCCACGATGGCGAGAAGCTGGAAGTGGCGAACGCCATCGAAGCGCACTATCACCCGCGTTTCGCGGGCGACACTTTGCCGCAAGGCGGCTTGGCATGCGCGGTGGCGCTGGCGGACAAGTTGGAGACCATCATCGGTATCTACGGCATCGGCCAAGTGCCGACCGGAGATAAAGACCCCTTCGGTCTGCGCCGTCAGGCCCTGGGCATCTTGCGTATCCTCATCGAGACACCGCTCGATCTGAATCTGCCTGCCCTGCTCAAAGCGGCAGCCGATAATTTCCCTGTGGGCATGTTGAGCGCCACAGTGGCGGCGGATGTCGAAGGCTTCATGCTGGACAGGCTACGTGGCTATCTGCGCGAGCGTGGTTTTGATGCGGCGCATATCGAAGCCGTGCTGGCGGTGCTGAACGGTCGCCTGCACGAGGCGATGCCACGTTTGCAGGGGGTGCGTACCTTCGCAGCACTGGAAGTGGCCAAGGACCTTGCCGCCGCCAACAAACGTGTGCAGAACATCATGCGCAAGAATCAGGAAGAGTTGGGCGATTTGTCGAACACGGCGATCAAGCTCGACTTGCTCAAGGATGATGCCGAGCGCGAGTTGCACCAAGCCATCCAAGACATCACGCCGATGGCGCGCGGCTATTTCGAGCGTGGCGACTACGCCAACAACCTGAAGACGCTGGTGACGTTGAAACCGTTCATCGACGACTTTTTCGACAAGGTGATGGTGATGGCGGAAGACAAGGCGCTACGCCTGAACCGCGCGGTGTTGTTGCAACAACTGGGCAAGCTGATGAATCAATCGGCTGACATTGCCAAACTCGCAGCATGAAGCTCATCATCCTAGATCGCGACGGTGTCATCAATTATGACTCCGACCAGTTCATCAAGAGTCCGGAAGAATGGAAACCTATTCCGGGGAGCTTGGAAGCGATCGCGCGGTTGAACCAAGCCGGTTATCGCGTCGCGGTGGCGACCAACCAATCGGGTATCGGACGCGGCCTGTTCGATATGCCGACCTTGAACGCCATCCACGACAAGATGCATAAGTCGCTGGCGCAAGTCGGCGGTCGTATTGATGCCATTTTCTTCTGTCCGCATACCAGCGAAGCGAATTGCGAATGTCGCAAACCCAAGAGTGGCATGATCGAGGAAATCGCCGTGCGCTTTGGGGTGAGCCTGAAGGGTGTGCCTGCCGTGGGTGATTCCTTGCGCGATTTGGAAGCCGCCGCTCGGCTGGGCGCGCAACCGTATCTGGTGCTGACAGGCAAAGGCGCTAAGACCCAGGCCAAAGGCGGATTGCCTGCCGGTACATTGATCCAACCCGACCTTGCTTCTGTTGTATCGAGTTTGCTATGACACTGATCCGCTCTCTCATTTTTCTCACTGCGCAATGGGCATTCACCCTCCTCTATGCGCTGTTTTCCCCCCTCATTTTTTTGTTCAATCAGCACATGCGCTTCCGTTTGCTGTCGGGTTATGCACCGGGAACCTTGTGGTTGCTCAAAATTATTTGTGGCATCCGCATGGAGATACGCGGCGCTGAGAATATTCCTGCGCAACCTTGTGTGGTGTTGAGCAAGCATCAATCGGCGTGGGAGACAGTCTCTTTGCAGATGGTGTTGCCGCCGCACGCATGGGTGGCGAAGCAGTCGCTACTCTGGATACCGTTCTTTGGGTGGTTACTCGCCTTGTCCAAACCGATTGCGCTGGATCGCAGCAAGGGCAAAGAGTCCATGCGGCAGTTGCTGGAAAAAGGAAAGCAGAAACTGGCGGACGGGTTCAGTGTGGTCATCTTTCCAGAAGGGACGCGTATCCCTTTCGGTCAGCGCGGAAAATACAAAATTGGCGGCGCAATGCTAGCTGAGCATACGGGTGCCATGGTGCTGCCAATCGCCCACAACGCGGGAAAATACTGGGGTAGAAACTCGGTGCGCAAATATCCAGGCACCATTATTTTGTCCATCGGCAAACCGATCATCACCACTGGATTGAAAGCGGATGAGATCAATCGTCTGACGGAAGAGTGGATCGAAGGCGAGATGATCAAGCTGGGTTAAAACTCATTGTTCGGGCGAATCGCGTTGTCACATGCTCGCTCACTTCTCGCCTACCACACACGGTATGTGGCTTCGGCCACTTCGTTTAACGCTGGCTTAGCCAGCATTAGCCTGCGCCGAAACGTTGTTTTCTCGTCGTTCGCTCCGCTGTTCCTAGCACTTCATCCCGAAGTGATTTACGCAGGCAATCCGCAACGCGGATGCTCGCAAAAATGAGTTTTCAGTTCGCGATGTTAAAGAACAAAAACAATTCTCCAGAAATTGAGCAACGCACGCTTCAGTGGCTCGACAAACACATTCCCTACACCTTGAAACGCAGCAAGCGGCGCACCATCGGTTTGCGCATCGACGACCGTGGCTTGACGGTTAGCGCCCCGTTGCGCGCGTCGGAGAAATGGTTACAGAGCGTGCTGTTGGAAAAGGCTGCGTGGGTCGTTGCAAAGCTGGAGCACTGGCAATCAAAAAAAGCGCCAGTGATCGCATGGCAAGCTGGCGCAAGTATTCCCTTCCGTGCAGAAACGTTCGTCTTGCAGCTCGTGCCCAAGGTGCGCGGGGCTGTGCCGAGATTACAGGGGGAAGTGTTGCTCGTTCCGGTGGGTGAGGATGCGGAAGCGGGACGCATCGAAAAAGCCGTGATCGCGTGGTATCGCATCGAGGCGCTACGCGTGTTTCAAGAGTGTGTGGATTATTTTGCGCCGCTAATGAAGGTTAAACCCAGTGCGGTCAAACTCTCTTCGGCACGCACCCAGTGGGGCAGTTGTAGCGCGCACGGTGTGGTGCGACTCAACTGGCAACTGGTGAAGATGCCACTGCACCTTATCGACTATGTGGTGGTGCACGAGCTGGCGCATTTGGTTGAGATGAATCACTCCGCCGCGTTCTGGCGAGTGGTGGAAATTGTGTGCCCCGACTACAAGCAATGCCGCAAAGAACTACATCGCTACGGCATTGCCGAGTGACGCTTTAGTGCAGCAGTTGCTTGAGCGCCCGCGCGACATTCTCGATCCCGCCATGCGACAGCAATACTTGCTGAATTTGGGCGGGACTTAGCACGCGCTCTGGCAATTCGGCAACCAGTTGAGCGATCTGTGTCTGTTGATCTGGATGGAAACGCAACAACATACTGAATATTTGTTCACGCGAAGCCAGGTCTAATTTGAACTCGACATCAATTCGTCCGGGGCGAATGAGCGCGGGGTCGAGCAGTTCGCGATGATTGGTGGTGAGAAAGATGATGCGCCCTTCCTGTGCGGCTACGCCGTCGAGTGCATTCAGCAGGCCGCTGAAACTCACCGCGATGCGCTCATCCTGTTTTTGGCGCGCGGCAAAAAATGCATCCACGTCCTCAATCAAGATGAGCGAACGCGCAGGGGTCTTTTGCAACAGCATGGCAATGGTCTGATCGTTCAGCTTGGGATTGGTGAGCGAGAGCCAGCACAGATTGAGGCGCAACTCGCCTGCCAGTGCAAACGCCATGCTGGTCTTACCCGTGCCGGGCGGGCCGTACAGCAAATAGCCTCTGCGCCAAGGTATGCCCATCTGGGCATACCAACTGCGTTTGGAAAAGAAGCTACGCACGTCGTCTAACAAGCGCTGTCGTATCTCCCCATCCAATACGACGGAGTCGATTGCGCGGCGCGGGCGTGCATCGGCTTTGCGCCAATTTTCTGCCCAGCTATCAACTGTGAACATCAGCGTGTGATCGGCCAGACGCGCATAGGTGCGCTTCAATACGTCGTCCAATAAGGTCTCCAGATAGCGGCGCGAGCCGAACAATACCTGGATGCGTAAGGTGTCCACCACTTGCAGGTTCATGCTCACTTCGCGCTCTATCCACATCAGGTGTCCTTGGAACCAGAAGAGATGGAAGCCAGGGGCGGGGCTGTAGAGCAACTGCGGCATGCCGTTGGCGCTGCTATCTTCCTCAGGGTCGGCGTTCTCTTGGATGACGGTGAAGAAGCGGCTGCTACGTCCGAATGGCAGATCGTTGAGCCAAGTGATGAGCGCACTGAACAGGTCGTTGCGACTGTCGATGACGGCGGTGACGATGAACACGCGGTTGAGATACGACCACAATATGCCCGGAACTTTGCGTAGCCATGCCGCCAGCAAGCCCATCAGGCCGAGGACGAAGCCGCCCACAAAAAGTTGATTTTGAAATTGTGCTTGAATGAGTGTCCAGATCGAATCGAGCATGAGAGATTCCCGCAGTCTTAAAAGTGTACGTTCGCACCTTGCTCTGCAAACAGCGCGATCAACGTCGTGAATAGTTCGGATCCGTCGCGCTGGCTACGCCATATACCATTCTGTAAAGCGAAGTGGAAACCGCCCGACTTGGCGGCAAGCCAGATTTCCTGATTCGGCACATGGCGGTTCACGATGATTTTGTTGCCGTTTTCGAATTCGATCTGCATGACCACGCCATTGCTGTCGTAGTCGATGTCTTGGTCGCTTGCGTCGTTCGCTTGTTCAATGCGGCGGAACACGGTATCTGCCGCTGCGTTGAATTCGTTTTCTGTCATGTTTATTCCTCCGGATTATTTGCGCCCGATCAGCATCAGGCTGTCACTTTGGCTGACTTGGAAGTTGCGTAGCACGTTAGCGCCAAGCAAGTTGGTCTGCATGTTTGGCATCACCGCCACGGTGATGTTTTGCAGCGTGAAATTGCCCAACGTCATGTTCGTTACGAGGGCGATACAGCCGGTCGCAATGCCATTGGCCGTATTGAACTGCATCTCTTTGCAATTGTGGATACCAGCTTGGCGTGCGATCTCGTCGGAGAGGGCGGTGACGGATGCGCCGGTATCGACCAGAAAAGTCACGGGCACGTTACCGACTGAGCCGGGAACATAGAAATGCCCGTTCGCTTGGCGTGTGACCGTCATGCTGCCATCGCCTGAAAATATAGGTAGGGGAGGAGGCGCTTCGGCGGTCAGCGTTTTGACGAACAGTTGGAAATCGCCGATATCGGCACCGGATGAGCGCATCGCAAGTTGTATCGGCGTGCCCATTTGTGCCGTCAGTGTCTTGTCGAACTTCATCAGATGGCCGTCGGAGAATCCGTTGCGTGGGTCGCACCAAGTGTTGCCTGCGCTGAACAGCATCTCGTATTCTCCGCTGGGCAGATGCAGGGAGGTCGTCTGTCTGGCATGGACCAGTACGGAGAGCGCGGGGATGACTGTCCTCGGTTCGGCCAAGATCAGCAACAGCGGATACGCGTGGTCGTTCTGAAGGGTGACTTCGGCATCGTTGGGTCCGTCAGTGCGTAGCCCCTGCGAGAAGATGTGGATGCTACCGTTTGCGGGTAGCGTCGGCTCACACTGACGCGACTTGCTATTGGGCTCGGCTGTCATGTGGCGAATGTGCGTCGCGCTGTCGGTCTCGGTTGTTGCTGGTGGCCGAGCATGCCGTTGTGCAAGCCAGAAACCCGCCAGCACGGCGAGTGCCAGAATGAATAGATTGCGCAGGGGATGACGCTCTTGAGCCGCTGCGCCATGTGTATGATCTCCATCTACAGGGGGCATTCTGGTGGTGTGCTCGGTGTGGCGAAGATGTGAAGCAGCGCTGGCGAGGGCTTGGTCTATCAGCGCGGAAAGTCTTTGTAGCAGTTCGCTGTGATCGTGTGCACGCCAAATGCCCTCCTTGAGTTCGAACTCGCTCCCGCCAGTAGCCGAAGCCAGCCAAACTTTGTTCGACTGCGCATCCAGATTGATGACGATGCGCCCACCATCGGCGAATCCCAAACGTAACACCTTGCCGTTTCGCTCCGTGCGGATGTCAGCACCACGGGCTTGCACCATCGCTTCGATGCGCTCGAATAAGGTGTCTGCCAAGTCGGGGAGGGGGTTTTCCGTCATATAATCCGCAGCGCTAAATTTTCAAGAAAGTGGGTGAGACATGCGTACCGTCGGCATTATGTTGCTGTTGCTCCTTGCCATGCAAGGATGCGGAAGAAAAGGACCTTTGTTCCTGCCATCACCCGCCGCCCATCACGATTCATCCTTCCAATCTGAACGAGCTTAGAGATCTATGACTGCCTATTTCAACTATCAACAAGATCAGATGTTCTTCGAAGATGTCTCTTTGCGCGACATCGCAGCGCGTTGCGGTACCCCGTGTTATGTCTATTCGCGTGCCGCATTGACCGACGGTTATCGGCAGTTCGCCGAGGCATTCGCGCAGCGCGACCATCTCATTTGCTATGCGGTGAAAGCCAATTCGAGCCTGGCTATCCTCAATGTGTTCGCACGGCTCGGTGCGGGCTTCGACATCGTTTCCGGTGGTGAGCTGCAGCGCGTGCTGGCGGCGGGCGGTTCTGCCAACAAGGTGGTGTTCTCGGGAGTGGGTAAATCCGAAGCAGAGATGCGTGCTGCATTGGAAGCCGGCATCCTGTGCTTCAACGTCGAATCTGCGCCTGAGTTGGATCGGCTGAATGCGGTGGCGGGCAACATGGGGAAGGTCGCACCGATCAGTTTGCGCGTGAATCCCGATGTGGATGCCAAGACCCATCCTTACATCTCAACCGGACTCAAACAGAACAAGTTCGGCGTGGCCTACACCGAGGCCTTGAACATTTACCGCAAAGCGGCAGGGATGGCTCATATCAAGATCACCGGGATGGATTGTCACATCGGCTCGCAACTCACCCAGACCAGCCCGTTTATCGCGGCGGCGGAAAAGGTGTTGGCTTTGGTCGATCAGCTGGCGGCAGAAGGCATCGTGCTCGAACATCTCGATCTGGGTGGTGGCTTGGGAATACGTTATGACGATGAGACTCCGCCGTGCATTGCCGACTACGCCCAAGCGTTGTTAGCGGCATTGCAAGGGCGCACCGAAAAGCTCATCGTCGAGCCGGGGCGGGTGCTGGTCGGCAACGCCGGCGTGCTGTTGACGCGCATCGAATATCTCAAACACGGCGAGGAGAAGAATTTTGCCATCGTCGATGCGGCGATGAACGATCTGATGCGTCCGGCACTTTACGATGCCTATCATGCCATCTTGCCGATGCAGAAGAAGGCGGTGGAAAGTAGGGAATACGACGTGGTCGGACCGATCTGTGAGACGGGTGATTTCATAGGACGTGGGCGCAAGATGCCGGTAGAACAGGGCGATGTGCTGGTCGTGATGTCGGCTGGTGCGTATGGCATGAGCATGAGTTCTAACTACAACACGCGTCCACGAGCCGCCGAGGTGATGGTCGATCGGGCGCACATGCACGTCGTTCGCGAGCGGGAAACGGTGGCGCAATTGTTCGCTGAAGAAAAAATTCTGTCTTGATTTTTTTCGCACAAACATGCACAAATGGGTTGCGTAAAAAAAATAATCACGCATAGAATGCAAGCACCGTGCGTGTTGGGAGATTTCAAATAGTCGAAAGACGCATCGGGAGTGCAGTGGTTGCACGAAAAAAAGAAGTACCTGGTTAGTCCATCAAACTTTAATAAGGAATGAAAATGGCAACTGCAGATACCAAAGCAAAAAGCACCACTACCAAAAAACCCGCCGCTAAAAAAACCGCAGTAAAAAAAACGGTCGCTAAAAAGCCCGCTGCTAAAAAAGTCGCTGCCAAGAAACCCGCAGTGAAAAAAGCAGTCGCTAAAAAGCCAGCCGCTAAAAAAGTGGCCGCCAAAAAACCAGCGGTGAAAAAAGTAGCAGCGAAAAAGCCAGCCGCCAAAAAAGTCGCTGCCAAAAAACCTGCGGTGAAAAAAGTAGCAGCCAAGAAGCCAGCCGCAAAAAAAGTTGCCGCTAAAAAACCTGCGGTGAAAAAAGTAGCAGCCAAGAAGCCAGCCGCTAAAAAAGTGGCCGCCAAAAAACCAGCGGTGAAAAAAGTAGCAGCGAAAAAGCCTGCCGCTAAAAAAGTGGCCGCCAAAAAACCGGCAGTAAAAAAAGCAGCAGGTAAAGGCATTCTCGGCGCCTAAGCTCGTAGATTGGGGCGGGCGCCGGGTAGTCGCGTTGCGCCCTTTCTGCGCTCTTCCGTTTTTGGAGGCCGTGTTCAACTGGATTCGCTAAGCGGAATGCAGCGAGTTTGGTTTTTTCTTCAAGAATTAAGCAGGTCTTATCCTCTGCGGTAGAGGACGGGTTGTCGTCTCAGGTATTTTTCGGTCTGGATTGACCTCAGCGCTCTGCGCGCTTACATCACATCTTGATTGCAGTTAGTGGATCAAGAATATCGTTGCCAAGCCCAAAAAGATAAAGAATCCACCGCTATCGGTAATGGCGGTTAGCATCACGCTGGCACCAATTGCGGGATCGCGCCCCATGCGTTGCATGAGCAGAGGGATGCCAATTCCTACCAGTGCCCCCAGCGTCAGATTGAGTGTCATTGCGCTCGTCATGACTAGCCCGAGCGGCACGCTGTGATAGAGGAAGTAGGCGAACAACCCTGCGATCCCTCCCCATACCAAGCCATTCAGGCCACTAATCGCCAACTCCTTCATCATCAATCTGCGCGCGTTGCTTTGGGTAATTTGTCCCAGCGCGAGTGAGCGAATGATGATGGTGGTCGTTTGATTGGCCGAGTTGCCCGCGATACCGGCAACGATGGGCATTAAGGTGGCGAGCGCCACAAACTGCACAATGGTGTTTTCGAACTCGCCGATGACGCGCGAAGCAAAGAAAGCCGTGCACAGGTTCAAGGCGAGCCACGCCCAGCGGTTTTGTGCCGATTTCCAGACGGATGCGAAGATGTCTTCCTCCTCGCGCAATCCAGCTTGATTCAAGATGTCGGTCTCGGATTCGGATCGGATGAAATCGAGGACGACGTTGACGGTCACGCGCCCGACGAGCTTGCCATCTTCGTCAACAACGGGGGCGGAAACCAAGTCGTAGCGCTCGAAGGCTTGTGCGGCTTGATCGGCTTTTTCTTCGGGGTGCAATTGGATGGTTTCGGTGAGCATCAGGTCGCCCACGATCGTCTCGGGTTCGTTCACGACGATCAGATTGATTGGTAGCACGCCTTTGAATTTGTCATCGCGATCAACAACGAACACTTGGTCGGTATGGTCCGGAAGTTCGTCGAATCGGCGCAGGTAACGCGACACGACCTCCAGTGTCACATCCTCGCGCACGTGCACCATGCTGAAATCCATGAGGGCGCCCACCGAGTCCTCCGAGTAAGACATGGCCGCACGCAACTGTTCCCGCTCTTCGATGGAGAGCGATTTGAACACGTCGCGCATCACGTTTTGCGGCAGGTCTGGCGCGAGGTCGGCGATCTCATCGGTATCGAGTTGTTCGGCTGCTTCCCGCAACTCCTCACGGCTCATCGTTGCGATCAGGGATTCGCGAACGGCATCCGAGACTTCGATCAGGATCTCGCCGTCACGGTCGGCTTTAACCAATTCCCATACCAGCAGTCGCTGCTCGATGGGGAGTGCTTCCAGGATATAGGCGATATCGGCGGGGTGAAGCTCGGCCAGCTTCTCACGCAATTCCGAGAGGTGGCGTTTGTGCAACATTTTGTCGAGCAACTCGTGGCGCTCGTCGCGCGGCAAGGCTTGATTGTGGGCGACCGTCTCTACGAGCGCGTGCTTTTCCAGCAGATGCTGAACCTGCAAGAGATGGTCTTGCACGTTCTCGGTGTAGTGATGGTCTGGAACGGAGTCGCTCATGGCTGCCCTTTTAAACTGCGCGCTATTTTAAGGAAAAGCCGGAAGCCGTGTCAGGGAATCTCTGCGTAAGGCATGCGTTCCAAGATGATGAGACTCTTGCGTAACATGCCGGGTGCGGCGCGGTTGCGGTCATAGAAGCGCGGGTTGGGCACCATGGCCGCCAGCCGGGCGGCTTGTTCGGGCGAGAGTTGTGCCGCACTCACGCCGAAATAATGACGTGCCGCCGCTTCGGCACCAAACACGCCGTTACCCCATTCGATGACATTCAAATAAATTTCAAAGATGCGTTGTTTGTCCATCACCGCTTCCAACATCAGGGTGATGATGACCTCCTCGCCTTTGCGCCACGGGGTGCGCTTGGTGGATAAAAACAAGTTCTTGGCGAGTTGCTGGCTGATGGTAGAACCGCCCGCGACAATCTTGCCTTTCTTCAGATTTTTCTCGTAGGCTTTTTGAATACCTTCCCAGTCGAAGCCTTCATGGTCAACGAACTTCGCATCCTCCGAGGCGATGAGGGCGCGTTTCAGGTTTTTAGAGATTTTGTTGTAGTCCACCCACTTGTGTTTTAGCTCGGCCTTGGGATTCTTGTCCTGCATGATCTCCAGTCGGTCTTGCATGAAGGAACTGCTGGCAGGGTTGAATTTGATCCACCACAGGATATGAGCAAACAGCCACAGTTGGTACAGCACCAGCAGCGCGAACAGAGCGAATACGACGCGCCAGAACAGGCTGCGCGGCATGTTCATCGTTTGCGCATCGCAGCAAGAACGGGCTGGGTGTCGGGACGCACCTTGCGCCATAAGGCGAACGAAGTTGCGGCCTGTTCTACCAACATGCCCAATCCATCCGCGATGAAGGCTGCCCCTTGGCTGCGGGCAAATTGCATGAAGGGGGTCTCCTTGCCGTACATCATGTCGTAGGCGAGTGCATTCGGTTTGAACAAGCCGTCCGGCAAGGGGGGCAACTCGCCCGACAAGCCGGTGGAGGTGGCATTGATGACGATGTCGAAACTGCGCCCTGCCAAGTCTTCGTAACGTTTGGCGAATACCGTGCCGACACCTTCAAACGGCGCGACCAGCGCTTGGGCTTTTTCCAGCGTGCGGTTGGCAACGATGATGCCCACGCCCGCATTGAATAGGGGCGACAACACCCCGGCTGCGGCACCGCCAGCGCCCAGAATGAGCGCATCTTTGAAATAGAGTTTGAATTGCAGATTGTTCTCGATGTCCTTCAGCAGACCGGCTCCATCCGTGTTGTCGCCCAATATCTCGTTACCCTCGAAGATGAGGGTGTTCACGGCATTGGCATCGTAAGCGCGACCACTGCGTTGCGTCGCCAATTTGAAAGCCTCGAATTTGAACGGTACCGTGACATTGCACCCCTTGTACCCCTCGGCACGCAGGCGCGTGATGGTTTCGGCAAAGCCGTTTAGCGGCGCTTCGATGGCTTCGTAGCGGATGTCTTGATAGGTCTGCTGCGCGAACATCGAGTGGATGAACGGCGATTGGCTGTGCGATATGGGGTTGCCGATGACGGCGTATTTGTCAGTCATTTCATTCAGTTCCGGGTGCCGAGTCCTCAGAGCCAAGTCTGAGGCGGCGCATTATAACTTCACTCAAAGCTCAGCACTCAGCACTCAATTTTTGTTTCAGCATCGCCGTCGACAGTCCGATGATGGCCATCGCACACACGATGGTGACGCCCGTAGGAAGGTCGAACCATACCGAAAGCAACAAGCCGAGCCCATAGCCAGTGATGCCGATAGCGGCGGCATACGCCATGCGTTGAGTCTGCAATCGGTAAGTGGCGAGTGCAGGCACGATGAGGCTGGCGAACACCAGATAGATGCCGACCAGTTGCACCGACGCGGTAACGGCTAGGGCGAACAGTCCGTAGAAGGCGAAGTGATTCTGGCTGGTGTGTAGCGTGCGCCAGGCGATGAGCAATGCGGCACTGAGGATGGCGGTGCCTATGAGTTGCTCATTGTTCACCCACAGTATTTGCCCGACCAGCAAGTCTTTTAGATGCTCACCTGCATGCACATCATGACTCATCAATAGGATGCCCAGACTGGCCGAAAGCACGAAGGTGAGGCCGATGTAAGCTTCCTTCACTTCGGGGGCACTGCGTTCTATCCACGTCAGTAAGCCGGCGCCACACAGCGCGCTGCTGGCGGCGATGAGTTGCACCAGTAGCGGGTCGTGGTTGAGCTCGAGTAGGGCGGCGATGACGACACCCAATCCGGCGATCTGCGCGATCGCCAAGTCGGCGAAGATGACGCCGCGTTGCAACACGCGCATGCCGAAGGGGATGTGCGTGATGAGTACCAATAGCCCAGCGATGAAGGCAGGGAGGAGGATGCTCAGTTCGAGTGTGTTCATAGGGATTCCTCACGAAGCAAGATACGATTCAGTTTGTGTTCTTTAATATGCATTTCGTAGATCACTGAACTTTTCAGATCAAATTCGCATCAACTTTTTGCGTATCACATCCTCATCCAGCCCCTTGCCGATAAAAACGAGGCGCGATTGTGGCACGTCTTCGCGCCAGCCCGAGAGCGGCGTGTAAGGGTATAGCGTGTGTTGCACCGCGTGGATAGCCAGCGGAACAGGATAGTCGCTCACATGCAGGATACCTTTCATACGTAATAACTTTTCGTGGAATGTTTCGCACAACTAGTACAGTGTGGGTTCCAGTTGCGCAAAGGTGAGCGGCATGGGCAGGGTGACGGTGAAGTTGCGCACTTCATCGTCATGTACTTTTTTTGGTAGGGTGCCGCGTTTTGTTGTGCCTGCCTGCGGTGTGCGAATCCAGCGTTGCGGTTGCGCTTGCTTGCTGGCTAGATCGAACAGCCCCACATCCATGATCGCGCGCGGATCGATTTCACCGTGGGTGATACGATGTTGCGTGGCGCCGGGATTCAGGTTGACTAGCTCGGCGGACAGCGCCTCCAACTGCTCGGCACCTACACAATCAGTTTTGGTCAGCAACAGCACATCCGCAATCGCGGCTTGCTTCTGCGCTTCCCTGTGTTGTTTGATTTGCGCCAGCCCGTACAGGCTATCCACCGTCACGATCACCGCATCCAGCCGATAGTGATTGATGATGATGTCCTCGTTCAGTAGATTGGCGAGGATGTGGGCGGGATCGGCTAGGCCGGTGGTCTCGATCACCAACCGCGTGAAAGGCGGCACGGCATTCAGCGCGCGTTTGAAAAACAAATCGCGCATCGTGCCCGCCAGTTCCGAACGCAATGTGCAGCACAGACAGCCCGAGCCCAGCAGCACGGTGTTGTCGGCGATGTAGTCGTCTTCCACAGTGCGTGCGAGGATGTGGTCCAGGCCTTCCGCGCCGATCTCATTGATGATGACGGCAGTGTCTTTCATCCCCTCGTGGCGCAGCAGTTTGTTGAGCAGCGTGGTTTTGCCGCTGCCTAAAAACCCCGTGAGCAGGGTGACGGGAATTCGTTTATCCATGGGCTATTTGTTCCGGTTTGGATTCTTCGGCTCGACATACGGGGCGATGCTTTCGACCTGAAGCCGATACGCCGAGAAGCCCATCGAGGTATTGGCACTGACCGTTTCTAGCGTGCCGCGCACCACAATTGCACCGTAATTCTTCACTCCATTCGTCACCAACTTGCGCTGCGGTTTGCTCAAGTTGCGGGGGGTGATGACATGGATGACCTGGTTGCTCGGTGGCGGTGGCACATGAATGCACGCGCCAAAATACGGGACGAGCAAAAACTCACTGACATTCTCCCAGTTCACATCCAGCGGCACGACGAAGCCGGGGATTTCAATCCGTGCACCGTTGAGTTCGGATTTGACCGGCGCATCATTCCAAGCGGCGCGTATTTTATCCATTGCCTCCATCACACGAGGGTCGGAGTCTTTCATCTTCGATAAATTCAATCCCTTGATCGCCGCCATAGGATCCCAGTCAGCTGGGATCAAATCATCCCAGTTCGTTTTCTTGTACCCCGCAGGTTGGCCGGTGGATTCGGTAGGCAGGCGGTCGCCGACTTTATATTGCGGCTGCGGCGCGCTTTCGTCACTTGCTAATGAAAACCCGCACACAGGCAGGCTTAATACCAGCAGCAGGACTGAGCTACTTGTACGTATTGAGATTTTATTCATCATATCCTCGGCATCAATCCATCCACTAACGACATGCGGTAGGCACGCAGTCCCGGCACAAGT